>Ga0114933_10003328_pt1 | contig 15786 bp, 17 predicted proteins | sample 4SBtaG_FD_89691 | JGI IMG/M metagenome (GOLD analysis project Ga0114933, IMG submission 89691) | Deep subsurface microbial communities from Kolumbo volcano to uncover new lineages of life (NeLLi) - 4SBTROV12_W25 metaG | ecosystem: Environmental > Aquatic > Marine > Volcanic | place: Kolumbo... | reverse complement strand
GAGGACGTTGCATCTGTCTCTGTTGAGGAGGACGTTGCATCTGTCTCTGTTGAGGAGGTGGTGGAGGTGGAGGTGGAGGTGGAGGCGGAGGCGGAGGCTGTTGTTTTTCAGGCCTGGACGCTAGAGAAACATTAATATCTGTACTGTCTTCTACCGATTTTAGGGCGATATAATAGCTTTTCCGGTCGCCTTCAGTACTTTTTATGTTTCCTGAAACTTCGCCTTTATTAGACTTTTTGAAATCAAGCGCTAACCCCTCGTCTAGTTGGTTTTGGTCAACAATTGCGAACAAAAACTCAGAATTAGCTTTTAGATAAAAATCAAGATTGAACGCAGACTGTTCGTCATTTATTGGTATGAGCTGCATCACCTTTCCAACTGTATATTTGTTAACGGAAGACATTTTCTTGTCAAAAAATTGTCCTTTAGATCTGTAAAGTATCCTTGAATTCATCCACGGTCATTATAGTCACTCCCATTTTTCTGGCCTTTTTAGTCTTTCCAGTGTCCTTCGACGGGTCTACGACTACTAAAATTTTAGTTTTTTTTGTCACGGACGAGCTAATAACTGCTCCCATTGCCTCTACGTGCGCCGCGAGTTCCTTATTTCTGAATCCTGAGAATACAAAATGACATCCTGTGTATTTACTAGTTTTTACACAGAGATTATCACGATTGCGTCTTTCTAATATAGTGCTTGCATGGAGGGGTGGTAGCTTCTGGAACCACTTCCTAGCCGCAGGCAATGCTTTCATAAATTTATCTACCGATTTTGTAGAGTATCCTGGAACTTTTTTTAGCCTTTCTGGGTCTACATCGCACATTGGTAGATTTGGGTAAATTTTAATAACCGGTGCTAACTTTCGGCTACCAAATCCTGCCCCGAATGCATTTGATGCCGCCAGCAGGTCTAGGGAAGATGCTGATTTAAATTTTTCTATTATTGAGTTGTGCATTTTGGTTGCGGACTTCTTTTTGAACCCATCTATGCCTAGAATGGTGTCTAGGTTAATTGTTAAGAGGTCGGTGTCAGTTTTTACTCCTGCCTTTACCAACTTTGTCGCTGTTCCCTTTTTTAATCCTTCTATTCCCAGCTTTGTAGCAAACGCTACAAGTTTCTTGATCAATACAGTGTCGTTGTTATGGACTAATCCGATGTCTATATCGCTGACCCATTTCCATTCGTACTCCGTAGGGAAAGCTTTTTCTTCTGCAGATTCTTCTACTGTTAAAATTTTAGGTATAACGTCTCCAGATTTGATAAGAATAACCTTGGATCCTACATTAATCCCTTGTGCATGTATCCATTTTGCGTTGTACCCGGTTGCTCTAGATATTTTGGTTCCGTTTATATCGACTGGTAGTAGGAGGACTACGGGTTTGAGAATCCCGTGCTTGCTCGCATTCCATTCTATACCAGTTACTACCGTACTTTTTTTCTGATCAGTTAAATCAGTCTTGAATGCTACTGCAAACTTTGGATTTCCAGAAGCAGGGTACGTTCGGTGCTTGGCATCAGCCCAGACGACAAGTCCGTCGATTTCGTATTCGGAATTATTACGCCGTTCCTGAAGGTAAGTCGTGAGATCTTTTTCGTGCACGCTACTCTTTTCGGTTGTGCACACGGTTTTGAATCCGTAATTCCTGGCCATCTTCAACTCCTCTCGCTTGGTTATATTTTTCCCGGGTGTTATTGCATCGAACACTACAAAGTGGATGTGCATGAGAAGATACAGAACATCCTGGGGAATGGCCGGCTTACATACTATAGTATTTATAATACCAGCGACGGCATTTCGTGGGTTCTTGTACTTACTCTTGTAGCAGCTCCACATATTTTTTGGGATTACAAGTTCCCCTCTAAACATGGTACGCTTTTTCATTTTCAATGAAGGAAACCCAACGTATGGAGAAATCTTACTTGCGTCGCACCCTACGTCCCCATTTCCACGGGTGTATACTTTGGGAGCGCCATATCCTTCCGAATATTCTAGAAGAAGCGATATCCCGTCTAGCTTATCGGATACCATGTAAGGAGGTGTAGGGTATTTTTTGATCCATTTTTCTACATCGGGAGGTTTTACCTTGGTCAAGCTTCCCATGTGCATTGGGAGCTTGATTTTCTTTGCTCTTGAGCTAGGCATAGCTCCTATAGAAGTCCATTTCTTTCCCGTCATCTTTTCCCACTTGAGTACCAGATCGTCGTACAACGTATCTGAGATGATTGGGTGTCCTTCCCTGTACGCGGTGTTAGCTTCTGTAATTTGTTTTTCAATCCGAGAAGAGGCCATTTTTATTTGTGTCTTTTTATAGAAACAAATCATTACATTAAATAAATGATATCAAAAGGATTTCGTCCTATTATTCTCGTCTCACTTGCAATATGCGTTCTATTGTACGTTTTGACTTTCGACCTTTCCCTTCCGAATCTCAAAAAGACAGGTACAATGTTATTGTCATCTGAGCTAGTTTCTTGGGCTGTATTTTCTCTTAATCTGTGGGCGTTGACCAGAATTTTTGACAAGAAAGTACCCATTCTTTCTAAGATGTTTGAAACTACTGAACAAGCCAACAAGGACGCAAATTAGAGGTACATATTAGGAACTTTATTAAGAATAAAATTATTATTATCTTTCAGCAGTTGGTCTGTGTATTCTTCTGTCAGTGTAAGCGGAAATTTAACTTTTTGAGTCAGGTTATATTTCACAACTTTTTCTATTTTGTCCAATGATCTTTTACCCATGAGCTTCAGCACATTAAGTTTACCCATTATAGTGCTTAACTTCCTACGCAAGTCTCTAACACCTAGTTCTGATGTATACTTTGAGACGATATAGTTTACAATATCAGGTGGAACTATTAGATCCTTAGGTTTGAAATTAAACTCCTTGCAAATTTCTGGAAGTAAATAATTCTGTGCGATCTGAACCTTGTCGCTGGCCTTGAAACCGTTCATTTTGACAATTTTCATTCTGTCTTTCATCACATGGTCTATTTTGGTAACATCATTAAAGCTCATTACGAATACTGCCTTGCTCAGATCCAAGTCTATTCCTGAGAAATACCTATCCTTAAATGTAGAGTTTTGAACGGGGTCCAAAAGGTGGCACAACAAATTAGAAATTTCCTTTCCAGACGGGCTTTCAGAAAGCTTGTCTACTTCGTCAAAAAATATTACTGGATTCATGCATCCAGCGTCTCTGAGTACTTCTGCAATCCTGCCAGGTTTGCTCCCTTCAAACGTGTATTCGTGTCCTTGTAGGAATGCGCTGTCTTTAGCGCCTCCAAGCGCGATGAGCACGAACGGTCTGCCTAGAACTTTGCTTAACCCATTCTTAACTAGCGTTGTCTTACCGTTACCTGGAGGTCCTTGGAGAGCTAGTACTTGCCCTGTTCCAGACTCATTCGAAATCCAACTTGATATGAGTTGTATAATTTCATCCTTGACATTGTCGTGGCCATAGACTGCTTCGTTAAGAGTAGTTCGGGAAGAAACTAGAAATTTGTATATATCTTTTGGAGTGCTTGTTTTTGTGTTCAGAGGAAACTTGGAGAAGACTCCAATTGGGATTTTATTAAACTGGGAAAACCAAGCGCTAAGTTTGTGGTACTCGTTTTCAGTCGGTTCCATGTTTTGAAATGAGTTTAACCTATTCATCAAAAATGCCTTCGAATGAGTTGAGGTCTGCAAGTTCATGATTCTAAATTTTAACGGGATTGTTGTTTTGTTATGCTTCTGTAGGGATTCATATTCCTCTACGCAATCTCGCCGTTGCTTTTTCCCAAGCTTTTTGTAATACTTTTCCTCGACATCCGTAAACGTGTCTCGAATATCTTCATCCTCATCTTCACCATCGTATGACGAGTCGCTGTCTTCGTCTGAGGTTTCAATTAAGGAACGGCGTCTCCTCTTTCGTCCTTTTCGTCCTCCCATATTCTCGACCTGAGAACACAACTGGCTAAGTATTATCATCTTAGCCATTGTATTATCCATAGACTCCTCGGGAGGTTTCTCGAGTTCAATACTACTAGTAATACCTTTTGATCGAGTAATAGGACCTCGAGACCGCCGATGGGATAATCGTGTACGCTTCGGTCTGCGAGGAAGCCTTCCTCCCGTGGCATTATCAAATTCATAATCTATCAGACCTATAATATTTCCATTATCATCAACATCACTTGCCTCGAAATCATCCTCCGACATAGACTCGCTTTCTAGCGTTTCACTGCCACTGTCGGAAGTATCCTTAATTTGTCGTTTAGACTTGCCCCGGCCCTTGCCCTTTCCCTTGCCCTTGCCCTTTCCCTTGCCCTTTCCATTGCCCTTTCCCTTTTCTTTGGGCGTATCCTTACTCTTGGGCTTAGGCTTAGGTTTTGCTTTAGACTTTGCCTTCGGCTTACGTTTAATGTTAGTCGAAGGCACCGGGGTAGTCTTTCCTTCTTTATCTTTTTTAGATTCTCGCATTTTATTTATACGTGTTTTTTCTTTATAATGCCATCAAATTAATTAATTATATAATAAATGTCAATGTTTGCTAAAATTACACAACTAGGATTTGCAGGAGGGCTGTTGTTTACTTCTCTTTACATGTCTCTAGGGTTTAACAACTGCGAGTGCGACAACGCCCGGGTGTACATCCCCAACCAAATCGTGATGATTATGGGAGTCCTCGGAGTAGTGTTCACTGTGTGCAACTGCGGGTTCAAAGACACTCCTTTCGGCCACTCAAGCAACACGTTGCTTCCGGGAGTTATCGGCATGGTCTGCTCCATCATCATGCTGACTGCCGACGACAAATGCGACAACTGCTGCGATGAAGAGCCGTGTCCGGCGGGTAAAAAGATCTCGTGTTGCGTCTCCAAGAGCAAGGTGCTCTGGGCTCAACTAGCACTCTCGATAGTGCTTGCTGGATGGGGCAGTTGGTCGACGATAGCTAGCTATTCGAAAAGAAAGGCCGTCAAAGCTGGAAAATACGCGGGCAAGAAGGTGGTTAAGGCTGGAAAATACGCGGGCAAGAAAGCAGGGGAGGCCAAGGATAACTTTGCCGAAAGAATGAAAAAAGCGAGGGAAGCGAAGAAAAAAAAAGCAGGTAGAAAGAAGACACTGAAGAAGAAGGCCGCCGCTGAGGCGGAGGGCGACGATTATTCGTTCTCAGATTTTAAATAATAAAAAAACTCAATCTAATAAATGAATAACCGTGAGCTTAACAACTACACGACTCTTAGGTCGCAGTATACTGCACAGGCTGATCTGTGCCATGGGGGAATTAATCCGATTGTAAATCCTTTTCCGGCAGCGTACATTCCAGACCTTTTTTCTTGCGGCGCCAAGCCGCACAGCTGGCCTCCTTCTGCCGCCGCTTCTACATCCAAGTGTTCTACCCTGGATGCCAATAAACAGGGGGATTACAGACTTCTTGGGTCTTTTAAAATGTGTGATATTAATAATTAAATATATGCGTTCCATTTATTAATTTTTATCTATTAATAAATGACTATGGAAATTTATGAAACCCCATGCTCGGATGCCTATAAAGAGTATGTGTCTGACGCTAGAGACACTCATTTAAATTACAAAGAGTTATTCTCGCCCGTAGAGTCAGGTTCGTGTCCTGATCTGTACAAGCTTGGTAGAATAGACACTGCCCCAGCTCTGAGGTCTACTCAAGGGCTTGAAAATCAGACCCTGGCAAATGTTTGCATCTGCGCGGCAGATACTAACGTATGCTCTAGGAAGAACATGTACCCGCTGTACAACGCGCAATACGACTACTGGCCAGCTGATGAGATTAAAGGATGTCAGACCAGTTATTTTAATACTAAGGTATAATCACTCGTCTAGTTTTTCTTCTATTTTCCCCGCAGCGTGCGCTGCGTTTATGATTTCGCAAAACTCATAAAAATCGTCCCTCATAAAGTCTGCCGACATTCCCGATTGAATAATCTTTCCGGAGTGAAAGACTAAAAAAGTGTTATATCGAGTATGTTTGAGTTTTGTTTCCCGTGCTTCAGGCGACAGAACATTCAAGTATTCTTGATAAGATACTAACTCCCCGTCCCAGTTATCGTCCGTTATTTTTAGTATTTTAAGGGTCGTGATGGGTTTTACAATTTTTTTCTTCACGTTGAGACCTGTGTATCCAAAACTAGTTTCCAGAAGGCAGTGGTATTCCGGATTTGTGTCCAGAATGTATTGATCAAACATTTCTCTATTAATTTTTATGCCCAACGTAAAGTCTAAGTTTCGCATTGCTGGTATGATGAGTGCTTTTAAAGGTTCACCTTCGGTTGGCAAAGAGTAGAATTCTGTGTTCTTAATATTGTCCCATATACATCGGATGCACTGCACTGCGTGGTCGAACGATAGTGCTCCTGTAATTTGAAAGGTCCCGTTTCTGCACACTTTAAAATTGAGCAGTTTGTCTCCCGCGTTGACGACTACTGTAAAGCTGTTGCGAAACCATCTCTTGCTTTTTTTTCTGGGTTTCAGATTAATTCCTCGGATTACTCCTAGGTAATTAACACACACAACGGCTCCAATCGGGATTTCTGCGAGCGCTTGCTCCATCGCGTTGCCCTTAGATCCTCTGAGCCTGGAATCATCTGTGTCGTATACTGAAATATGCTTTGAAAATTTTTCGATATCTATGGTCAAATTGGTAGTAGCGGTAAACGTTCGCGTAGACACCTTCATGTCTTCAAATATGTAGTTTACTAATTTTTCGGTCATTATTAAATTTTTAATAATTACCTTTTAATTAATTAATAATCATTTTTACAAGTTAAAGAATGGTACTTGAATAAAAAATGAAGAATCCTGATCTACTAAGCGATACAGAGTATGAATTTATAAGAATGTTTAAAAAAGGAAAACAAGGGTTGACCGGGTTGATAAAACATAAGGTTTCTGGAGAAAAATGTGTTTTTAAAATGTCTCAACATATCGATTACTTATGTGAGCACGAGGAAACTGTAGCTCGTCGTCTCAACGAGTTGGAATGTCCGGTATTTTCTAAATTTTTACATTCACGCAGGATGCTTACTAATCCAGACACAAAGGCAGACCCTTTTGAGTATTGTGAAACTCCTCTAGAGAGACACGTGCTTTTTTTCGAGTATATACGTGGCTACTCATTATCTAAAGTTATCAAGTCCAAAATGGAGGTAGAAACTGCTGCAATTTTATCCAGCATCAAAACCATTCTTCTCGCTACTAAAATGGCCTATAATGAGATGAAATTTACTCATTACGACTTGCATACTAGCAATATACTGATGACCAGGTGTGAAAAAGACAAGCATCTCCTCTTCAAGTTTGATGAAGATAATGTGTTTTCGGTGCCTACTCACGGCTGGATTCCTGTGGTTATTGATTATGGGTTTGCCTATATTGACAAGATTGACGAGGGTCCGATGTACCAGAGTCTTGCTCACACGAATGTAGGCTTTATCTCGTGTGCGCCTGACCCCTTTGCAGATGCAAAGCTTTTCCTAGCGTCAGTGAGCAGTCACGCTGTGCGGTACCGACGAACAAAAATTGTTCTCAAAATGAGAAAACTATTTAGATCTATTTTTGGGAAGCTTAATATGGACTTGCAGTGCGGGTGGGATGTAAACAACGATGAGTCTATCGCAGACCAATCTCTAGATTTTCTTGCTCCGAGTAATAGGAGAAAAAAAGAAGTGATAAGCGAGCTTTTTGACAGGTATGATCACTTTGCAGTAGATATTCTTGGAAGCCTCGTTATGTTACCTCTGGAAGTTAACTCGGTCGCCGTCATGAGTCCGTCGGAAGACGACCCTGTGTCCGATATCCGAAAATCGCTCAGAATATTTCTAAAACAGTTTGCTAAAATTGAGGATGTCATCCTTAGCTCCTTTACACGTATTCAAGTCCTGAAACTTATCACAGACCAGGCACGCGAATCAATGGCCGGGTACTACAATTCGAGAACACAAAAATCGGCTACATGCATGTTCAAAACTAACATCCTGAGAGGAGTCGACCGTATAGTTAAACACGTAGATTTTTCCGGAATAGATTTCGAACAAATGCTGTGTTCACTCTTACTCTTTAGCAGGGGGCTTGAAATATATCTGTCTAGAAAACTTGGCAGTCTGCTGAACCGTAAGCATTCAGAATATATATCAAAACTATCGGTTGAAAATACTATCGAAATTGTAGGAGCTCTGGAACTTAAAATCAGAACCGACCGGCAGATTTCTCAAGACTCAAAGTGGATGGTGATCAAGCCGTTCAAGACTCCAACGTGTTGGAGCCCTAAGAGTGAAAATATTCAACACTTAAACAGCTGCCACCCTCTTACACGAGGTACACGGATATCACGACTTATGAGTAAGTAAGTTAAAAAATATAATAATTGTAAATAAAATGACTTCAATGCCAGCAACTTATTTACAATTCGATTCTACCTTTAGAAATCGTAATGCAGACCCTCTTCCAAGTGTGTTTACTGTGCCGGTAGAAGGTACTAGCAACTATTTTAACTCTAATTTAAACGACGTAAATGCAAGGGACTCGGTTGGATCTGGAACCGTACAAAACCAGAAAAAATGGGCTTCCAATTCATTTGAACTATACAAGGTAGGCGAAACTAGAACTGACCCATACTGGTCCAACGCCGTAGCTACTTCTGGAACCCTGGCAATGAAAACGACATCAGACGTGATGGCATCCGCAGACGGTAGTACAACTCTGTTGTTTGGAATAAGTAGCGATGTTAGACCGCAATTCGTTAAAGACTACTATGTAGGATGCAAGATGGATTTTAGCCCTGACGGCGGAACTACTTTTTATGTAGCCGCAGTTAAATCGTACACCTACCTTGGAGACGGACGATGCTTGTTTGTGGTATCTCAACGGTTTACTCAAAACATCCCTGCGGGCACGGTATTTACTATGTCAGACCCGACCGATATTTCCTCTGGGTTCATATTCGTACCCGCTGGAGAAGAATGGGACGACGCGTACGTTCCTAAGCGTATTATTTTCAACGATACTCTTAACGAATGGCGCCCCATCCAAAGCTACGACAAGGAACTTCGAACTTTACAGGTCTACGAAGGTCCCCAGGATGGCACTAGAGGTCAAGACGGCTCCATCAAAACTACAGGTTCTATAAGCCATTGGAGCCCTCAATCTACATTTTCCATCAGACAGGTTCACGGCCGTCGTAATGGTGGAGATTGGGCTCCTCCCCTTGTAAATTCAAATGGAGGATTAGCGCTAGGTGATCCTTCTCCAGTTAATGTTTCCAATGACACAGCCCTGTGGTTTGAACCCAAACAGTTCCTCACTAGCACAGCTGTAAACTTAGGTCCAAACGTTAGTTCACTAACGCCTAAGCAGCTAAATGGTGCGTGGATAGAACTCACGCCTGACCCGGGTGGAATCTCAGCTACAAGTAAGGTAAACTATCAAGATACCTGCACCGCCGGATCATCTACTACTACGGCCAAGCTCACTGTAGGGCCAAACGCAACGTGGACGCAGGATGATTTTTACGTCGGACAAACACTCAAAGTAGACACCTTCGCTACTGGAAGCGCTCTCACGTTGAGCCAGAACACGGGAGTTTCGGCAAATTTTGTCGCTACATCGTACACGGTGACGGTAGGCACAAATAATGTGTACAGTGGTACTACGGGAACAGGAATGACATTTACTCTTTTGAACAGATCTACAGGCGCCGATGATGTAGTGTCGGCTACCATCATAAATCCAGGGTCTGGATACCTTGTTGGAGAAACTATCACAATTGATAATGCTAATATGATACTCATCACAGGCATTCCACTTCTCACACTCACTGATGACGTAGAGTTCACAATCAATGCTACTAATGCGATTGGCGCCAGCGAGGGGTGCGATAGGCTTATCACCGCTTATGACTCTGCTTCAAAAACAATATCATTTGAGGAGCCGTTGCCGGAGCCTCTGCTAAACACACACCTTGTGTCTATTCATCCTGTAGCCAATGGTGTAGTTAACAATGGCATAGTAACAGTCTACCCGGATCCTCACTGGAGAACTACTCCATTTATGGAATCTTCTCAAATTACGGATTATGTATCCGAGTCCGGCACCCTTTTTGCCGATGTTCTTGCTGGAGCTTCAGAAATGATATTAGTCGGAGCATCTAAACGGTCTTACACCGGCCACTGGATTTCATGGAAACAGAATGGCGGTTGCTACGCTCGTATGATAAAATCTGCGGTCCACAATGACGACGGAACTACTACAGTTGGATTTAATAGACCTATCGGAGGCGTAGTCAAGACAATATCGGCGCTTACAGCCGCTGGGACAGGATACTCGGCAGTGACTCCGAAAACCACTATGGTAACTACTGGAAAATTAGGAGGATCAGGTCTGACTGTGAATACGACGCTCGTCGGCCCAGCCCCAGCTCCTCTAAATACGATATCGCTTCAAGATGCTGGAAACCATTATTCAGTAGGCGATACAATCACTGTCGTTGGCGGAAACAACGATGCGACGTTCACTGTTACTGCCGTTGAAGATGTTCCAAAAACAGGTACAGTATGGCATATTAACAGCGCGAAAACCAAGCGTAGTTCAGCTGGAGGACAAGCCGGAAACGGCTTCACTACCAATATGAACATGCAACAGTGGCTTATCAATCCTTTCTTCATGGATAACGCTGTGCCATTCTCACTGTCTGGATCCAATTCTTCTCTACAAGCACAGGTATGCTACGAAATAGAGCTCGTATCTCTAATTGTTCCAAACGCAAAACTTCAAAATATAGGCAGCAGTGGTCGCCTAGCGTACTACCCATTCCTCTATGTTTCTCTATCCTCTCCAGGATCCTCCGGCGGGACTGGTCCTAATACCATAATGTCCAACAACCCTTATTCTCACGGAATGCAATTTATCGCCCCTATAGACGACGTCAATCACCCGGATAATGCTACATTCCTCAAGCTCGATGGAGATGGAATGGTTCAGACCATGAAATTCAACCCGTACTCCACCCTTCAACTCAAAGTGACACTTGCAAACGGGGAGCCGCTGCAGTTTAAGATAAACAACACTAGCCCACCTCAACTTCCAGATCCTCGCGGTCAAATCCAGGCGGTGTTTTCTCTAAAGCGTATAGCTTAATTAAAATGATTTATTTATATTTAAGTTATACATTCATATAACTTAATAATGGTAAAGATATCTAGAAAGTTTCAAGTTTCTCCGGAAGTTTTGTCACCCACACTCGACGACAACATGTCAAAGATAATTCAGGAACAGGTCGTAGGATCGTGTTCGGAAACAAACGGATACATCATAGAAGCATCCAATATTAAAGCAAGAAACGCAATCGTCTCAGAGGCTACTGGGCTGCTTGATATAGCAGTAGATTTTGAAGCAGAATGCGTAAAGCCTGAAATAGGAAGCAATTACTCGGGCAGAGTATGTCTGGTATTTGACATGGGAGTGCTAATAGATATTGCAGGAGTACTAAAAGTTTTAATACCTATCACAGACCAAACTTGCATAGTAGACGGAACACCACACAAGGCTGTATACAGTCCACTTATGAATACCCTTACCGTCTCGGCTCCCACGCCTTTGAAAATTGAAAAAGATATGATAATACGAGTAGAAGTCTCTGGAGTACAATACAACGCTGAGACAAATTCATTTAATTGCTTTGGAAATCTCAAACAATAAAGGATGAAACCACAGTGCAGGATATGCCTCGAAGAAGACGGAGATTTATTTTCTCCTTGCCTATGCAAGGGCAGTGTTAAATACGTTCACAGGGAGTGTCTAGATACATGGATAGCTACGGCTGAAGACCCATTGAGATGCACGATATGTCGTGCTACATACTTACGAAGATCTGTTACATATGCTATGCAAGATTGTTGTACAAATATACAATATAATGGATTTATAATATTTACAGGCAATATGTCGGCGGCGATAATCATAGGAATACCCATAAATTACTCGTTCTCTAACAACACCCCGATGGTAATCTATATTGGGCTTATACACGTTATTCTACTTTTTGTAGAACTGCTCTACGGATTATCCATCGCATGTAAACATAGATTAAATTGTGCACACATAATGTGCCCAGAAGCTCTAATATTTCTATTTCTATCTGGATTTGTAGGGTTCCCCCTTGCAGCTAGCTTTAACCTGAGAGACGAATTTTCCATAATCTCATACGCTACAATACTGCTTATGTTTAATTTCTCTACTGCGACGCTTTTTAAGGGCATCACTAAACAACTCACGTTACCCTCCCGACATTTCATACTCCCTTACCCTACCATCGAAGACGAAGAGTATTATATTGGCGAAAACAAGGTAATTATTTAATAACTTTAATAAATGAATGACAGTCAGAATAAAAAACCGACAGTTCAGGATCCTCAAAACTATACGTGCGAAGAGGTTGAAAGTATATTATCCAGAAATATTTATTTAGTACCATGCTACGCCCAAGACGGATCCTCCAATTCCATACCTTGTTTCAACTATGCAGGCCCTACTTCTAGTGGTATATCCAAAAGTGACTTGGGGATATACGATCAAAACGGACAAAGACATATCACTGCTAGAAGATAAGTAACTGGCTTTATTTTTCAAAAATGGTTAAAAAATTTCATTTTCGGTATTACCAATACCAACAGTCATATTCTTGAAATTATGTCTGATCCATACGCAGAAGCTATTGTCGCTGCACTCGACCTGCAGCAGGTGTCGCACGAACCGACGTGGAAGATGGATGCCGATGGTCCGTTCACTCGAGCCGAACTTGAGGCGAACAATCAGAAGAAGATTATTCAAACACAGAAGAAGATTATTCAAAACAAGGACGCTGAGATTGAGAATCTTCGTGCTATTATCAATCTGATTCGGATTACCAAATCGTGCCCGTAAACAAAAAAAAACAAAAAAAAGCCCCTGTGCTGAACTACTCGTCAAAGTTCAGCACAGGGGCTTTTTTGCGTCACGACTCACGACACATTATTTTGCTCTCCACCATCGCACGCAAAGACCGCCTTTACAAGACTGGCCATCGTGAGTTTGGGCTTGGGCTTGGATTTGGGTAAAGTTTTCTTCCGTCGGCGGATTACATCTCTGACCATTGCTGCACATCCAGAATCTACCCCGAACACCATCTTTACTCATCTCCTTAGGCGCCTGTCTCTGATCAAATCTGCATACATGAGCATCTCCTATTGCAGGATTTGCATAGAACGACTGGCACACCTGAGAGGCCATCTTAGCCGCGAGAGTATTTGGATCATGAGGATTTACACCATTTGGGATTATCATAGCAGGCAATAAGCCACAATGGTCTACATCATAATGATGTCTTCCGTTAGCTTCACAAATCGCAATGTTGGATTTAGTTCGACATCCTGTAGCTCCCCATTCACAGTCGCCACTAAAGTTAAACATGCCATCGCACGTCATTGGCTTATCATGGACACTGCACGGATCTACAGGTTCAGGCGAAACAAAATTTTCAACACTTTCGCAACGTCCGCCTTTCCATGCGCAACCCATCCCGTTGTACTCGCCGGCTTGGTTGCACGACTCTTTACTTGGAATATTTTCACATCCAGATCCAAAAGTATACTTTCTCTTTTTTGAGCTCATTTATAAAAACGATTAAATTTTTTGAAAATTTTGATTTTCAAAAAATGGAAGACTACTACTACTACAATTCAGAAGAAGAACAACTCCTGCAGGAGGAATATGAAAAAGAATGTATGAAAAACTACCCTCTAACTTGGGAACTGGACGAATATGAACTTGACCATTCCTATGGATCAAACGCTTATGATCAATGAATAAATTCGCTTAAATTTGGCACTTCAATTAATTTACTTTCAGAATTATCTTCTTTTATATTTACTTTTCGAGTAGACCTAACAGATAATGGAATTGCTTCGATTTGTGAGAGAACAGGCCCGCAATTCACAAATTCCATATCTCTAACCCACATTGGAATCCATAGTAAGGGATTTCTAATATTTTTGATAATCATTCTTTGCAATGTGACTTTATGCTTGGAACACTCGTGAATGAAATTTTTATAATCAGACCCGTCGTACTCGACACTCGTTTTCCAGCCGCGCTTGTTTATTGATCTCGACACCTGCGACAAGGAACGCTGGTCCGACTTATCTAGAAATTCATGAATACGAAAATAGATAAAGGGTGAAAGTTTATCAAGCATTTATACATATGTATTTTATTATTTTAAACAAACGATGAATCAGTTATTTTCAAATTGAAATTTGAAAATTTATGAACTTCCTTTATATATACTTGCAGAGCATAGGACCAAGGCAGACAGAAAAGCAGACGATCAGAGCAACAATCAGACTGCTTGTGATTGGAGTATCTGCATGCATGACAAGCATGTGCATCACCTTGTTAACAACGCCGGTCTGCTTAGTCATCTGCTTCTGATTATCAGTAGCAACCAACTTGGCTAGCTGAGGAAGAGTGAGGTTGAGCAAGACGGCTACAACGACCGCGCACAACTTTTGTTTTGAGAGAAGTTTCAGTTTCATTTATTATATGTAAATTTTATTTTATTCTGTTGGATCGGCAACAACCCCCCTACGAAGAAGATCGTCCCAATGGAATCCCAATCGGCCCACATCGTGCCTCTCTCTCAGTAATATCATACGGTTGTATAACGCCTTAGATGTCTCATTCTCAACTATCACACGGTTGCATAACGCCTTCAATTTCTCATTCTCAGCCTTCAATTTCTCATTCTCAGCCTTCAATTTATCAATCACTGAAGTCTGGTCGTTGTACTTTGAAATCTCACGCGCGACATCCATTGGTAGGTTAACTTTACTCATTTTTGTCGAAATTAGTTTATTGTTTTGATAAATCATTTTTAATATTCTACATCCCCAAAAACTCCCTCGTCCTCTTCGCCATCGCTTCTCGGTGTGCGATCGCCACTGCCTTCACCCGTTCCTTGTCCTCTTCTGCGTACACGGTAAATGATTTGCCCCTGCGCTTTCCCTCCTCATCTCTCCACACCGCCTTCCAACGACCTTTCCTGTTTCCGACTGGCTTGTGCCACTCAACACCGGTGTGTCCGCTCGTGTTATTCTTCTGCTTACCTTTGTTCTGGGCATTCACGCGACCAGAACCTTCTCTTAGATTGCTCCGAAGATTGTTCAGGCCGTCCCGATCGATGTGATCGACCTCCGAAAACTGAGGATATAGTATGTTGTGAACCTTTTTGTTACGTTCGGCTCTTCCTATCCAAGCATAACTGGTTTTCTTTCCTTTTTCTAAATACGCCCGGACCGCGCCCTTAGACCGAATAAATTCAAGTTGGTCTGTTTCTAACTTCATACATTTTTCAATTTTTGGATTACCTCGTCCATTGTTCTGTAAAAGCTTCATCTCGTAGTATTCATGCCCAGTCGGCAAAACTGGATGACTTATCACGGTAACTAGTCGCACCTGATTTCTTGTCAACCCTCTCTTTTCACATTCACGTTTTTGAAAGGATTCGGCAATGGCACGGGTAAACGATCCGTGCACTTTTTTATGAAAAGTCTTGCCACATCCGCCGTGTTCTTTCTTAAAATTAACTTTGACGCGTTCATCTGTTTCCTGCAAGTATCCGACAGGGATTCCGCCAGTCCAAGGACCCTTCTCATATTTTTCTTCTATTTTCTCAGTAGGAGCGGACACTGCAGACAAAGGCAGCTTTGCTATACGATGGCATCTATCGCAAGATCCAG
>Ga0114933_10003327_pt1 | contig 15788 bp, 16 predicted proteins | sample 4SBtaG_FD_89691 | JGI IMG/M metagenome (GOLD analysis project Ga0114933, IMG submission 89691) | Deep subsurface microbial communities from Kolumbo volcano to uncover new lineages of life (NeLLi) - 4SBTROV12_W25 metaG | ecosystem: Environmental > Aquatic > Marine > Volcanic | place: Kolumbo... | reverse complement strand
TCTGGGACCAGGGCCCCGCCATGCCGGAGCTCTTCGAGAACAACGCGCTGCCGGAGCGCTTCGTCGCGCCGCGCTTCCCCCAGGCGCTGCCCCCCCGCAACCTCGAGCTCCCCCTCGACCCGATGTCCGGCGCCATCGGCCCGGGCGAGGTCGTCGTGTTCAGCGAGGACGTGGCCTGGTTCGAGGGCTACGTCGTGCTGCAGCTGCGAGAGCGGCTGCCGGGTCAGCCGGTGCGAGGTCTCATCTCCGACCCCCGCGGCGTCTACGAGTGGTTCGACACCGCGCAGACCGTCGTCCACGTGAGCACGGCGCGGCGCGGCGAGACCTGGCCCACCACCCGGCGCATGTCCGAGGCCCTCGAGAGCCATCACTACGACCTGGGAGAGCTGCCTCCGGTCCTGGAGACCATCGTCGCGGCCGAGGACGAGTTCGCCCAGGTGGGCGCCTGGCCGCTGGCCCATGGCGGGCGCGCGGTGCTCTTCCGTCGCGTCAGAGGTCGCTGAGGATGTCGTCCAGGTCGGGGTCGGGCTCCGCCTCCTGAGGAGCGGCCAGCTCGAAGCTGGCCTGGTGAAGCTGGGCCAGGCCCTTGAGCGCTCCCGCGCCGCGCCGGTCGCCCCAGCGGGCCGCGACGATCTCGCCGTGGTCCACGTGGACCATGCCCCGCTCCGCGCCGCCGCTCAAGGTGACGAGAGCGCTGGCGCCGCGCTGTGCGAGCAGCCGGAGGAGCTGGCCCAGATCGAGGTCCGCCAGGCGTCCCTTCACGTCCGTCTTGCCCGCCTCGAGCTCGCTCACCAGCTGCTGGTGGCGCTCCGCTCGACGCAGCGGCCCGACCACGTCCGGGTGGTGGCTCCCGTCCATGCGGTCGGGGTGCCGCGCGCTGAAGAGGACCTCGACGCCCAGGTCTGCGCTCGGGGGCGCGCCGGCCTCGCGGTGGCGCAGGCCGTCCAGCAGGTCCAAGGCCTCGGGCTCGCCAGCCAGGGCATCCTCGCTGTCCCCGCGGGCCAGGAACAGGGCCGCGACGCGGACCGTGGTCGCCCGGTCCGGGGCCATCGACAGGGTCGCGAGGATCTCGCGCACCAGGACCGCCGTTGCCCCGGCCTCCTCGTCCAGGCCATCGACGACGACTCGCTCCAGCAGGCTCAGGACGTTCGCGTCCGCTGCCCCCGAGATCTCCGGGATCGCTCCGGGGCCGAGCGAGGGCGTCGAGAACACCGGGAGCCCGGGTCGAGCCCGCTTCCACACCCCGATGTAGGGCGCGACCACCGGCCCCAGCGAGTCGCGGTGGATGACGGCGTGGGCCGCTCCGGCCTCGAGCAGGGCCGTGACCTGGTCGGGGTCGCGCACGTACTCCGTGTCGCCTCCCTCGAGGGTCTCCAGCCGGCGCAGGACCGATGCCCGCACCGGGTCGGGCTCGAAGACCACCGCGCGGGATGTGCGCAGCGGCTGGTGGAAGCGCGCTCCGCTCACCTCGACGTCCGGGGTGTCGCCGAACTTCGGCCGCGGGAGCAAGCGGTCGAGCAGGCGCCCGATGGCCGTGCGCGTGCTCACGAAGAGCCTCAGGTCGCGGGCCCGGGCGTAGTCGAGGGCGAGGTGCTGCGAGGGCAGGTCGGTCGGATCCGCGATCAGCAGGGACAGGCGGCTGCCGAGCTCGTCGTGGAAGGTCGGCACCAGCAAGCGGTCGCGCATGAAGTCGAAGGGCAGCAGCTCCAGGACCTCGCGGGGAACGCCCAGGTGCTCGACGGTCTCCTCGTCCATCGTCGGCAGGCCGTACTGCTGGGCCACGGACAAGGCGAGGCCGCCCTCGTCGACGAAGCCGAGCTCGATCGCCAGCTCGCCGAAGCGGCCGCGCTCCCGCTCCCGAAGGAGCAGCAGGACGTCCTGGACCTGCGCCGGCTGGAGGAGTCCCAACTCCACCATGATCTCGCCGATCGGGGGACGGCTCACGTGGGCGATCTCATCACGGGACAAGCATACGACTACAATCACCGGCGGAGGCTCGGTGAGCGCGGACGAGAGCGGAGGCAGCGCGGCCCTGGAGAAGGCCTTCGACACGCTCAACCGGACAGCGGCTGGTCGCGCCATGCACGGAGCCGCGGACGAGCGGGTGAGGCGTCTGCGCGAGGCCTGCCGTCGAGAGCTGCGCGCTGCGCTCGAAGAGGGCTGGTTCGCGGTCGGGTTCGAGGATGGCGCGGTCCGCTCCAAGGGCGAGCTCGTGGTCTCGGTCGCCCTGGCCGGACAGCTCGAGGGCGCCGGCGTTCGTGGAATCTCCATCGAGCGGCAGGCCTCTGACGAGGAGCTCGACGCCCTGCTCGAGCTCCTGACCCGGGAGTGGTCACGCCGCGCCCACTTCGACGAGGACCTCACGAGCGCCGTCTGGCGCTGCGAGTTCGAGAACATCCACCTGGACCTGGTGCAGCCCCCGCACGGGGACGGCGCGGGGGTCCCGGGCCCACTTGACCGCCTGCGGACGCGGCTCGTCGAGGGAACGGTCGAGGAGACGGTCTGCTTCACGGCGACGAGCGAGTCCGCTCGCGCGCTCGACGAGTTCCGTCGGGGCACCGGCGCCCTGGCCCAGGGCATGGAGGTCCCGGAGCTCGGCCACTTGGAGCGGACCGTCATCGAGCGCGACGTCGACGCGGTGCTGGCCGGCACGGACGTGGATGACAACCAGGTCAGCCAGGTGCTCTTCGAGGTGCTCCGCCTGGAGTTCAGCGAGCAGGGCGCCCGCGAGGTCGGCGAGGCCATCGGCCGACTCGCCCTGGAGCGGCTCGATCACTCGGACCCGGAGGGCATGGCGTGCCTCGTCAGACGACCTCTCGTATTGCTCCGGCCCCCTTTCCGTGGACGCTTCCACCATGGGGTGGCGTTTCGTGAGGGTCTCAGTCGCATCCTGGACGACGATCGGCGCCCCCTGTTGATCGGCGCGCTGGGGCGCCTGAACGATCCCGACGCGGCGCGTGGGGCCTTGTTCACCTTCCTCTCCGCCGCGCACCCTGCCTCGGCGGCCCAGCTGGCGCTCTTGTGCCACGAGTGCCCCTCGCCCGAGCTCGCTCAGGCCATCGCAGACTCCTTGATCGCGGTGCTGGGCCTGGACCGCAACAAGCTGATGGACCTCCTGCAGGACTCCGACGAGCGGCTCCATCTGGCGCCCTTGCTGGCCTATTCGCGCCTGGCCTCGACCCAGGCGCTGGGTGCCTGCCTGCTGCGGACGCGCAGCCCGGAGCCTCGGATTCGCGAGGCCGCGCTGCGGTCCGTTCGCCACCACGACACCGAGCGGGTGCGCAAGGCCGCGCTGGACCTGCTCGACGACGATGACGCTCGCGTCCGCGTCGAAGCCATGCGGCATCTGGCCGTGCACCGCGATCCCAAGGCCTTCGACAAGGTGCGCGACCGGGTCTTCGGCCCGGAGGTTTCGGACATCGGCGAGGGCGAGCTCAAGGCCTTGCTCATCACCTTTGGAATCCTCGGGGCCGACGACGCGGTGGACCCCCTGATGGACATCCTGCTCGACCGACGCGAGGTCGCCGGGCGGCACGCGCGGATCAAGTCCTTTGCGGTGCGAGCCCTGATGGCGACCGGGACGCGCCGGGGTCAGGAGGGCCTGAACGAGGTCGTTCGCCGTGTCCCCGAGGTGCGGGACGCGGTCCGCGAACTTCGCAACGAGAAGGCGCGCAAGTGAGCCAGCTGCGCCTCCTCGACCAGCGCGGCTGTCGCGTGGTCTACGTCCTGGGCAACGCGCTCCGCCGGGCGGTCGCTCGGGAGTCGGTCATGTCGGACATGACGCACCTGGCCCAGGCGACGCGCGAGCTGTTGGCGGTATCTCCGGTCGCATCCTTCCGATTCGAGCGAGGCGATGCCTGGCTGAACGACCACCGGCTCCGGTCGGGAGGCGGGCTGTCGTTGCAGCTCTCCTCGCTCTACCGCCTGTTCATGTCCAAGGGGGTCGGCGGGCTGCGGGTGAACACCACCCTGAAGCCGAAGCAGTGGGCGAGGGCGCTCGAGCGCATCCTGAGTGCACCCCAGCGCAAGCCCGGCGAGGACGGATCGGCCGAGCTCGAGGCCCGCACGGGCATCCCCGGGCTGTCGTGGTTGACCTCGAAGCGGCTGTCGGCGATGCAGCTCCGACGTCGCGCTCAGCTGCGAGCCGCGGCGGAGATCGATGCCTATGGCCGTGCCATTGAGCTCGTCGGAGCCATGTACGTCGAGGAGGGTGGCCTCGAGGCCTTCTCCTACGTCGCCCAGGAGCTGGTGTCCGCGACCGTGACCGACCCGCGGCACCTCGTCGGGCTGGGCATCGTCCCCCTCGACGTGGCCTATGAGCTCCGCCATCCGGTCAACACCACGGTCTTCGCGCTCGCGCTCGGACGGCGCCTGGGCTTGAACCGAGGGGTCCTCCTCGACCTGGCGCTCTGCGCGCTCGCCTGCGACACCGGCATGGCGAACGTCCCGCGCGAGATCCTGAAGAAGAGCGAAGCGCTCAGCGCCAAGGAGTTGGAGTACATCCACCGGCACCCCGTAGACAGCGTGCGGAGGGTCCTGAAGGATCCCTCGCTCGATACGGCGATGCGGCGTCGGCTGGTCGTGGCCTTCGAGCACCACATCGAGCCGAACGAGCGGGGCTACCCCAAGGTCTTCGGCTGGGACCGCCAGCACCTCTACAGCAAGATCATCAGCGTCGCGGACAGCTTCGACGCGATGATCGCGGCCAAGCCCTGGCGCCCGGCACTCCTCCCGGACGAGGCCCTCGCGCAGATGGTGGCCGAGGCCGGCTCGCGGCTGGACCCCGCGTTGGTGCTGACCTTTGTCCGCGTGATGGGGCGCTTCCCGGTCGGCACGACCGTGCTCCTCGACTCCGGCGAGGTCGGCGTCGTGCACACGCCGACCGATCCGACGCAGCAGCCCCCGGATCCCATCGTGCGCTTGCTCACGACGCCGGACGGCCAGCGTCGCCCGGAGGCTCCTGTGGTCGACCTTCGACAGGACGACCGCATGGTCCTGCGCTCCATCGACCCGGAGGTGCTCGGAGTCGATGCGCTGTCCGCCTTGTTCGGAGGCCTCACGGGTTAAGCGGGGGTGTGCTGGCCCCTCTCCGAAAGCTGATCCGCGAAGCCGACAGCGTGCTCGTCGCGCTGTCCGGAGGCGTCGACTCGGCGCTGGTCGCCGCGGTCGCGCACGAAGAGCTGGGCGACGCGGCGGTGGCCCTGACCGCGGACTCGCCCACCTTTCCTCGCGAGGAGTTGGCCGAGGCGCGCTCGATCACCGAGCGGTTGGGTATGCGCCACCTCGTGGTGTCCTCGCGAGAGCTCGAGCGAGAGGGCTACGCCGCCAACGCCGGAGACCGCTGCTACTTCTGCAAGTCCGAGCTCTTCGAGCTGGCCCGTGACCGCGCGGCGACTTTGGGCATGAAGTGGGTCATGGACGGGACGATCACGGACGACCTCGGCGACCACCGCCCGGGTCTGGTCGCCAGCGCGGAGAACGGCGTGCGCCACCCCCTCGTCGAGGCCGGGCTGGACAAGGTCGCGGTCCGCGCTGCGGCACGGAAGCTGGGCCTGGTGGTCTGGGACAAGCCGGCCTTCGCCTGCCTGGGCTCGCGCTTTCCGGTCGGCACCCGCGTCACCGAGGATCGGGTCACCCGCGTCGGACGCGTCGAGAGCGTGCTTCGGACCTTTGGGCTCCAGGGCTTTCGGGTGCGGTACCACCTGCTCGAGGGTGTCCCCATGGCCCGGATCGAGGTCGACCCCTCGCAGCTCGAAGTGCTCACGCGCGATGGAATCCGTGACGCCATCGTCGAGGCCTGCCTCCAGGAGGGATTCCAGTGGGTGACCCTGGATCTCGAGGGCTACCGGAGGGGTCGGCTCTCGGCGCCTCCGTCCTCGACGTAGGAGACCGCGCCAGCGACACGAGCTGGGGAGCCCGCAAGCGGGTGTTCCTGGAGCTCTTCGTGCTCTGGATCGTGACCCTGCTGCTGATCCGTGGCGTCGTCGCGCTGCAGACGGGGGCGGGCCTTCCGGACTGGGTCCTGGCGCTGGTGCCCTTCCTGTTCATCTACGCCCCCGTGGCGCTCTGCAAGTGGCGAAAGGTCGACAGCTACGGCTACCGCCTGGCGGTGCCGGCCTTCCGGAACGTCGCGGCCTGGGCCGAGGGCCTCGGCCTGGGGCTGAAGTGGATGGCCGTGATCCTCGTGCCCTGGCTGCTCGGATACCACCTGTGGCAGACCCAGGTCTTCGGCCTCAGCCCGGACTGGACGCGGTGGCCCGAGGACATGGCGACGCTGGTGCTGTACCAGATCTTCTTCGTCGCCATCCCCGAAGAGTTCTTCTACCGGGGCTACATGCAGACCCGGCTGAACGAGGTCTTCGACCGGAAGTTCCTGCTCTTCGGTATCCCCTTCGGCCACGCCCTCTGGATCACGGCCATCGTCTTCGCCTTCGGCCACAGCATCGTCGTGCTGCGGTGGTGGCACTTTGCGATCTTCTTCCCGGGGCTCCTGTTCGGGCTGCTCCGGGAGCGCACGAGCGGAATCGTCGCCGGCAGCTTCTTCCACGCCGCCTGCAACATCGTCGTCGTGTCCCTCGACACGGTCTACGGGATCGTCGAGCCCTGACGCGGACTAGGCGCTCTTCTTTCGCGTCGATTTCTTCTTGGGCTTGGCGAGCTTCGCCTTGAGCGTGGCGTTCTCGGCCTCCAGCGCATCCACGCGAGCCTCGAGCGCGGCCACGGCCTTCTCCAGCTTCTTCGCTGCAGATGCGGCCGAGGTCGTCTTGCCTCGCATCCCGTTCACGACGTCCCGAAGCTCCTTGAAGTCCGTTCGGGTCGGGATCTGCCGGTCGGTCATGACCTCCATCACGATGTCTTCGAAGAGCTGCCGGGTGAGCGGCAGCGCAGCGTCCGTCACCACGGAGCGCAGGTAGTCGCGGGTGGAACTCATCAGATCCTGTGTTGGAACGGGGCAGCTTCTGCGGTGTCAGGGTAACGTGGCCGGCTGAGTTGCCGATAGATAAGCAAGAGTGCTACGGTCCTGCGGTTGCTCGCGCGGCCGCGGCAAGCCCCCAAGGGAGGATGGATGGCCTCGGCAAGCTGCCCGTTCTGCAACGGCGCAATCGACGAGGAACTCGCACGTTTCGGCGGACCCTGTCCGCAGTGCTTCAACGACGTCCCCGGTGACGAAGCCGCCACCGATCCCGGCGTCCAGGCGCAGGCGGTCGAGGCCGAGGCGAAGCGCGTCGAGACCAAGAAGAAGTCCACGCGGACGGCCGGCGTCGTCGGGTTGCTGCTGACGCTGGCGCTGGTGTCGAGCGCGCTCCTCTACAAACAGCACGTCGACAGCGAAGCCGAGAAGGAGCAGATCCTCGCCTTCGACGAGGAGGAGATGTTCGTCGTGCCCGCCGAGGAGCTCACTGCCGCAGAGCAGGAGCGCCTCTCCGAGGAGGCCGCCGCCGCCGAGGCCGCCGAGGCTCGCCGCATCGCTGCACTCCGGGCCACCACGGAGTCTTCCGGCGGAGACGAGGCGGTCGCGGACTACGGCGCCGGCGATCGCTTCGCCGACGACGGGACCGGCGGTCGCGAAGCCGCCAGCGAGTTCCAGGAGGCCAGCATCGGTACCCGCACGCCGGGTCTGAGCGTCGGCGGCGCGAGCACCGACGTGGTGCGCAAGGGCGCCGTGCTGAGCGACAAGAAGATGATCGAGGACATGGCGAAGATGGCCCTGGCCTCGTACGGCGGCCAGCTCAAGCAGTGCTACGAGCAGCGGCTCAAGGAAGACACCTCCCTGCGGGGAGCGTGGACTGTCATCTTCATGATCGAGAAGAGCGGAGCGACCTCCGGGGTCCAGATCCAGGCCAACAACAAGTCCGACGCGGACCTCGAGGCCTGCATGAAGCGCAACGTCGAGAACTGGACCTTCAGCCAGATCTCCGCGCCCTTCGGACCGATCGGCAAGACCTACCGGTTCGGCTCCCGCTACTAGGCGTGCTCCAGGCCCTGCTGCTGGGCTGCTCCGGACAGGAGCCGCTCCCAGCGCCTCCCGACATCCTCCTGGTTGTCCTCGACACGGTGCGTCAGGACCGGCTGACCCCCTACGGATACGAGCGCCGCACCTCGCCTCAGCTCCAGGCCATCGCCGACGCCGGCGTGGTCTACGAGCAGGCGACCGGCCCCTCGCCGTGGACCTACCCGACCCACGCCACGCTGCTCAGCGGGCTCGAGCCCTGGGAGCACGGCGGGCACAACGCCGCCCTTGGAGGCGGCGAGGCCGGGTGTTCTGGAGCCTGGGCGGGAAGCTTCGCCGGTCGCGCTGAGCCAGGTCGGCCCCACGCTGCTGCGCGCCTCGGGGGCCGACCCGGAGGCGCGCGGGGCGCTCCCCGGACTCGGTGGGGAGGCGCCGGATCGCGTGCTCTCCGCGGTCTGGGCAGCCCCGGGCGGGGTGGGTCGCGTGCGCTGGCGGGTTCGGGAAGGGGACCTGGCCCTGATGGTCGAAGGGGATGCGGCGCAGCTCTTCGATCTCTCGCAGGACCCCGACCAGGAGCGCGATGTCGCGGCGGAGCGGCCCCAGGACGTCGCGCGGCTGCTCGCCCAGGTGCCTGAGGAAGCGCCTGTTGGGCCCATCGTCGAGGTGAACGAAGCGCGTCGCGAAGCGCTGCGCGCCCTGGGCTACCTGGACTGACCCCGGCTCATGAGCAGCGCATCGACACCATCGGCGTAGTAGGCCTCGCGGCGGCCGACGACCTCGAAGCCCAGGGCGGTGTAGAGCCCGATCGCTGCGTGGTTGTCCTGCCGGACCTCGAGCAGGGCGAGCTCGGCGTCGCAGGCCAGGACGAGGGCCTCGACCAGGCGTCGGCCCAATCCCTGCCGGCGCCGATCGGGCCGGACGCGGACGTCCAGGATGTGGGCCTCGCCGGCGACGGCCTGGCCGATGGCGAAGCTGCCGTCCTCGACGACGACGCGCAGGAGCCCGGAGGCCACGCCCTCGCGGAGGCGCTGCAGGGGCCATCCCTGGCGTTCGTGTTCGTCTCCGATCGCGGCGATGGCGACCAGATCGGCGTCCTCGGCCCTCCTCAAGGCTGCTCCAGGCGTCGGCTCGGGAGCGTCCTCCGTTGTGCCGCGATCCAGGTCTCCCAGCTCGCGCTCCAGGTCACCGGGTCCTCCGCGTCACCGAGCGCCCTGCGCACGTAGTTCTCGACCACCATCCGGCCGAAGATGTGCTCCCGGAGCGCGCTCTCGTCCAGCTGCCAGGCGACCAGGAAGGCCTCGTAGTCCTCGCGCGTCTCGAAGGCGTCCCGGAAGGCCGCCAGGCGTGCGTCGACCGCCTCGGGCTCGGGGCGGAAGAGGCGGACGTCGCCGGCCTGGCTGCGGAGCCGCCGGTAGTCCTCGACGACCTCGACGGGATCCCGGGGATCCTCGAAGGGTGGAAAGGGGGAGACGTCGTGTTGGGCCAGCGCGACCTCGAAGGCCACATCGGACTCCGTGACGACCTGGGTTCCGACGACGGAGAGGACCGCGTCGACCCGCTCCGCCGAGGCTACGGAAGCCCAGAACCACAGCGCTGTCAGGGCGCTTGCCATCGCATCGAGAAGCATTACACTCCCCCGGCTTTGGCGCACTGCAGGCGATGATCGAAGTCCGGAATCTGACCAAGCGGTATGGGCCCTTCACGGCCGTCCAGGAGCTCGACTTCCGCGTCGACGAGGGCCAGATCCTCGGCTTCATCGGGCCCAACGGCGCGGGCAAGACGACCACGATGCGCATCCTGACCGGCTTCCTCCCGGCCACGGAGGGCACGGCCGTCGTCGCCGGCCACGACGTCTTCGACGAGGGCATGCAGGTCAAGCGCAAGGTCGGCTACCTGCCGGAGACCCCGCCGCTGTACCGGGAGCTGACGGTCGGGAACTACCTCCGCTTCGTCGCGGAGCTGCGAGGCATCACCGGGAGCGAGGCCGACCGACGCATCGGCGAGGTGATGGAGCGCGTCGGCTTGCGGGGCTGGGAGCGGCGCATCACGGGCAGCCTGTCCAAGGGCTACCGCCAGCGCGTCGGGCTCGCCCAGGCGCTGATCCGTGACCCGCCGGTGCTCATCCTGGACGAGCCGACGAGCGGCCTCGACCCGGCCCAGGTGGTCGGCGTGCGCTCGCTGATCGAGGACCTCGCCGGCGACCACACGGTCATCCTGTCCACCCACATCCTCCGAGAGGTCGAGGCCCTCTGCTCGCACGTGGTGGTCATCGACCAGGGACGCATCGCGGCCAAGGGCCGGATGGAGGAGGTCCGCCAGGAGGCGGCCCCGACCCACTACCGGGTCGAGGTCCGAGGCGGCGAGGGCGTAGCCCAGGCCATCGGGGCCCTCGACGTCGTCGAACAGGTCGACCCGGGCGAGGTGGTGGTCGTGCGCAGCGGGACGGACCCCCGACCGGCCATCGCTCGGCTGGTCGCGGACAAGGGCTGGGATCTCGTCTCGCTCGAGCGGGTGGTTCCCTCCCTCGAGGACGCCTTCCTGGCCCTCGTCGGCCGTGAGGGGGGCGCATGAGGACCGTCTGGACCATCTTCAAGAAGGAGCTGCGGGTCTACTTCGTGTCCCCGCTGGCCTATGTCTTCCTGGGGGTCTTCCTGCTCATCGCGGGCATGTTCTTCTACCTGGGCGTCGCGCTCACGGGCGAGGCCAGCCTGCGGGTGATGCTCGGCAACCTGGCCATCGCGCTCATCTTCGTGCTGCCGATGCTCACGATGCGGCACTTCGCCGAGGAGCAGAAGAGCGGGACCTTCGAGCTCTTGATGACGTCGCCGGTGTCGCCGGTGTCGCTCATCCTCGGCAAGTGGGCGGCCTCGCTCTTCATGTGCGTGCTGATGCTGGCCGGGACGCTGCTCTTCCCCGCCATCCTGGCCTACTACGGAGACCCGGACTGGGGCGTCATCGCCACCAGCTACCTGGGGCTCTTCCTGGTCTGTGCCGCCTTCTGTGCGACGGGGCTCTTCGCCTCCAGCCTCACGAACGACCAGGTCGCCGCGGGCATGGCCGGCATCGTCATGCTCCTGCCGTTCTGGATGGTCGGCTCGGCGGGTGCGGTGGTCGGCGAGCGCGCCCAGGCCATCCTCGACCAGGTGGCGCTCTTGCCGCACCTGCGCGGCTTCACCAAGGGCGTCATCGACTCGGCGGACGTGCTCTACTTCGTCGCCTTCGCCTTCGTCTTCCTGTTCCTGACCTACCGCACGTTGGAGAGCCGGCGATGGCGCTGAGCAGGAACCTTCGCCGCAGCCTGGCGCACGGGGGCAACGCGACCCTGGTCACGGTGCTCGTCATCGTGCTCGTGGGCGTGCTCTACGGCATCGTGGACCGCAACCGCGTCCGCGTCGATGTCTCCGAGGGCGGCACCAACGAGCTCCAGGACGACACGCTGAAGAAGCTCTCCGGCCTGGACGAGGAGGGCGAGCGCGTCGAGGTCACCGCCTTCACCTTCCAGGAAGGCAAGAAGGACACCTACTTCAAGAACCGCGCGATGCAGGACCTGTTGCTGGAGCTGGACTACCAGTCCTCGGCGGTCGAGACGACGTGGGTGGACTTCGACCGGGAGCGGCTCACCGCCGAGAACCTGGGCGTGCGCGAGTACGGCCACATGGTGATCCAGCGCGGGGACGAGCGCGTCGACGTCAAGGCGCGGGAGCTCTTCCGCAACGTCGGCAAGGGCCAGGACCGGCGCCTCGAGTTCCTGGGCGAGGCCAGCTTCAACCGGGCCGCCTCGCAGCTCCTGTCGAAGCGCCGCCGGACCATCTACGTGCTGCGCGGTCACGGAGAGCGCAACCCCGAGGAGCCAGGCCCCGACGGCCTCTCCGAGCTCTCCGACCTGCTCGACAACGAGAACTACGAGCTGGCCGTGTGGGACCCCTACCGGGACCGCGAAGCCGACGGCATCCCGGTCGTCCCGGTCGATGCGAGCGCGCTGGTGGTCGCAGCCCCCAAGGCGATGCTGACCCAGGGTGTGGACGACGCTATCGTCGCCTTCGTCGCCGGTGGCGGCGCGCTGATGGTCCTGGTCGACCCGGGGACGCCGCTTCCAGGCCTCTTCGACCGTCTCGGCGCCACCGTGCCCGAGGGCATCGTCGCGGACGAGCAGTTCATCGCGCCCTTCAAGGGCCGCCCCGTCGTGCAATACGCCCGGCACTCCACGGTCGACGAGCTGCGCGAGCAGCACATGCTGACCGTGCTCGACCACATCGCCGGCATCCGCCTCCCCGAAGAGCCGCCCGAGTGGCTCCGCGTGCAGGAGGTCATGAAGACCTCGCGCGATGGCTGGATCGACCGGGGCGGCAAGCTCCTGGTCGGTGGCGGTGGCGTCTACGAGCCGGACATCGACCTCGCCGGCCCGGTGACCTTCGCCTGGGCTCTCGAGGTGCAGCCCGGCGGCGAGTCCATCGTCAACGAGGGCAAGCGGGTCTCCCGCATCCTGCTCGTCGGCGACTCGGACTTCGCGACGAACGACCTCTTGGCCGAGGGGCCCGGCAACGCGACCTTTGCGGTGAACGCCTTCCGCTGGGTGGTGTGGGACGACGCCCGCATCAGCCTGATCGGGAGTCCGACCGCCGTGCGCCGCCTCGCGCTCACCGAGTCCGACCGCAACCGCATCCTGTGGATGGTGCTCGGCCTCTTCCCCATGCTGACCGTCCTGGTCGGCGCCGGGGTCTGGGCCAGCCGGAGGGGCCGATGAAGACCTTTCGCGGAACCCTGCTCGTCGCGGTGGCCCTGCTCGCCGTGGTCCTCTTCGTGGTCTTCGTCGAGAAGCCCCCGGAGGAGGTCGAGGATCCCGACCGGGCGATCTATGTCTTCGAGAAACAGGATCTCGTCCGAGCCCACGTCATCCGCGCCGACGGCTCCGAGATCACGCTCTCGGAGACCGACACGGGCTGGGTGATCGAGGAGACGGGCTTCCGGGCCAGCAAGTCGATGGTCAACCGGGTCAAGCACCAGCTGCACGACCTGACCGCGCGGGCCCAGGTCGTCGAGGAGACCAAGGACCCGGCGCTCTACGGTCTCGGCGAGAGCCAGCGCGTCCACGTCACGCTCACGATGCGTGACGGCTCCGAGATCAGCTTCTACGGCGGCGATCCGAACCCCAGCGCGGTCAGCTACTACATCCAGCCTCTGGCCGGGGACACGGTCTACACCGTCAAGAAGTCTGCGGTCGACTACTACTCGCTGGACTTCGACGACTTCCGCGAGCGGCGCTTCGCCGGCTTCAACAGCAAGGACGCGGACCAGATCGACGCGCACCTGCCGGAGGGGCGCGTGCTCAAGCTGCAACGCACCGGAGAGAAGCGGTGGGTCATGCTCGAGCCGGTCGAGCTGGAGGTCTCGCTCGACGCAGCGCGCTCGCTCCTGGGCCGGGTCGGAGCCTTGAAGGCCTCGGACTTCGAGGCCAACGCCCCCGACGACCTGGCGGCCTATGGCCTGGCGTCCCCGCGGGCGCGCATCACCATCGCCTTCGGAACGCGGGAGCCCATGGAGCTCTGGGTCGGCGACCGCGTGCCCGACGACTCGGATCCGCCCCTGGCCTACATGATGCTCGCCGGGGACAGCACGGTGTACACGGCCAAGGACCAGATGCTCGAGGACTTCCTCGTCGAGCCCCAGGAGCTCCGCGACACGCGCGTCGTCGAGCTCGAGGAAGACGACGTGGTCCGCGTGATCGCGATCATGAACCGCTCCGACGACGACAACGCCATCCTGGGCGAAGAGGTCGTGCTGACCAAGGTCGGGGATGTCTGGCAGTGGTGGGACGGCACGCCGGTCCCGGGCTCCACGCCGCGCCGCCTCGCCTCGCGCGTGACCTCGCTCGAGGCCGAGGAGTTCGTCGACGACGCGCCGAAGTCGCTGGCGAAGTACGGCTTGGACGAGCCCGCCGCGCGCGTCGTCGCCTTCGACGATGTCGGAAACACCAAGGCGGTGCTCGTCGGCGACGAGGGCCCCGCTCGGGTCGGCTTCGAGGACCGCGAGGTCCGGCGCCTCTACGTCATGCTCGAGGGCGAGCCCAGCGTGTACCTGGTCGACCACTCGCTGCTCGGTGTGCTCGAGGACGCCCTGCGTGAGCAGCGGCGCAAGAAGAAGAAGGTCGCGGAGACCCAGGAGCGGCGGGAGCTCATCGAAGAAGAGATGGGCAAGGAGCTGCCCGGCCTCGACGACGGCCCCCACGCCGAAGGCGACCCGGAGGGCATGTGATCCCGCTCCTGCTGGCCTGCAGCGGCGGAGAACCCACGACCGCGGAGAGGGCCGAACATCTGACGCTGGTCTACTCGGCGAACGTGGACGGCGAGATCGAGCCCTGTGGCTGACCGAAGAATCCTCTGGGCGGTCTGTCCAGGCGACACAACCTCCTGGAGTCCCGCGACGACGCCCGCGTGATCGTCGACGGGGGCGACCTCTTCTGGAAGTCGGGGGCGCTGCCCGAGGCCGAGCGGCCTGAGCGCTTGCTCAAGGCCCGTCTCATCGCCGAGGCCTTCGCCGACGTCGACGCGCTCGTCCCGGGAGAAGGGGATCTCTCCTTCGGCATCGACACCTACCTCGAGCTGACCGAGGGGCTGCCCGTGCTGGCCGGCAACCTCACCTGTGGTGAGCACAGCTGGCCTCTGACCCGGACCCTCGAGCGAGGCGGGCGAAGCGTGGGCCTGATCGGCGTCGTCGGCGCGCCGGGCGAGGGCTGCGACCTGAGCGAGGAGCCGGCGGCCGCCGCAGCGCGAGGGATCGAGGAGCTCGGAGAGGTCGACGTGGTGGTGCTGATCAGCCACTCCCAGTCCGCGGTCGATCAGGCCATCTCCCGCGAGGTGCCGGGCATCGACTTCGTGCTGAACGGCCACGCGCGCCAGACCTGGCCCAACCCTCGGGCGCTGGACGGGGGAGGCTTCCACCTCGGCAGCGGCTCGCGCGCAAAGAAGCTCGGCTGGCTGGAGATGACCTTTGTCGAGGGCGCCGAGGCCTGGGTCGACGCCAGCGGCACCGCCCTGCTCGAGGACGACCGGGCCCGCCTGCTCGAGCGCCTCGAGACCGCCAAGGGCCAGGTCGCCGCCTCCGAGACGCCCGAGGACGAGGAGCGCTACCAGACCCGCGTCGCCTACTACGAGGGGGAGCTGGAGCGGATCCGCGCGGAGATCATCGCGGCCGAGTCCACCGAAGCCGGGCGAGTCAACAGCTTCCGCAACCAGCTGATCCCGCTGGATTCGAAGTACGAAGGCCACGCCGCCATGGATGCCCGGGTCCAGGAGACCAAGGAAGCGATCACGGCGCTCGCCCCCAAGGAGTACGAGAGCACCGCCCCCGAGGGACCCTTCCTGGGCTCCCAGACCTGCCGGGGCTGCCACATGGAGCAGTACGAGCAGTGGTCAACGACGGGCCATGCCCACGCCTACGAGACCCTGGTCAAGGTGACCCGGCACCTCGAAGCCGACTGCTACAGCTGCCACGTCACCGGCGCCGGTATGGGCGGACCGAGCTCGGCCCACGACGTCGGGCACCTCAAGAACGTAGGCTGCGAGTCCTGCCACGGGCCGGGCCAGGAGCACCTCGCGGACGCGGCCAAGGGCAAGATCATGAACCCCCCGGCCAAGGCCATCTGCACCGGCTGCCATGACGGCGACCAGGACGGCGGGCGCTTCGTCTACGAGGAGTACCGACCCAAGGTCGTGCACTAGCAGTCGTCGGGAAAGCAGGGTTCTCTGAGGCGTCGACGTCCCCCGGCGGCTTCTCCGGTCCGACCGATGCCCACTCGAGGAGCGCTATGGAGCACGCTGGCGGGAGCATCGCGCGGTCC
>Ga0114933_10003326_pt1 | contig 15788 bp, 10 predicted proteins | sample 4SBtaG_FD_89691 | JGI IMG/M metagenome (GOLD analysis project Ga0114933, IMG submission 89691) | Deep subsurface microbial communities from Kolumbo volcano to uncover new lineages of life (NeLLi) - 4SBTROV12_W25 metaG | ecosystem: Environmental > Aquatic > Marine > Volcanic | place: Kolumbo... | reverse complement strand
TATCGGGTAAAAGTGCTGTATATCCAGTATAATAATAATTTCGTCCTGCTATTAAACCGCTTGCATCTAGAAAATAGTCGTTATTAATTTTATTGGTGCTTGTTGGACTCCACGGATCCATTTCCGGTATTAAAACCTTTGAAATATCCCTCACAGTGATGGGAGTGTCACTATTTTTGAAATAGACATAAATACACGCACTTGCATCAATGTCGGGTGGTGTTCCCGGTTCTGTTGAAGGGGTAGAACCAAGTCCAAAGTCAACTGAACTTCCACTAGCGAAAATTTTATGAGCATAACTATGGGTATGTTTTATATTGTAGCCATCATTTGGCGGAGATTGATCCAATTCTCCTTGTTCGTCTAAACCTGTCCATGTAGCATTTGGCGTATCCTCATTGCTGTATGTTATACTAGATAATATAACACTAGAATCTTCCACCGAAAGTGTTTGTGAAGTTTCTAAAATACCACTGCAATCACACGCCAACGGAACATTTTCTATTGCTGTTACTATTACTTTTGCACTTGTAACTCTGAATGGTGGATTATTTATTTGATCCCAAGGGAGGCTGTTATCTGAGAGACCTAAGGCACTGTTCTGCGAAGGATCGTTGATGGTGTCAAAGAATGTCGCAAAAGTGTCATCTGTTGGCTTCCACTGAACCTTGACATCTATGTCGCCCAAAGAAGAAGGGGCATCTATTTCCCATAATGAATTCCCCACAATACGAGCTGCATACCAAATACCATTAGAAGCATCATTCCAAACCTCACCACTTGCCGAAACTACTTCAGCGCAAGATTCCCAAGCGCCGGTTCCGCCCCCGCTCCCGCCCCACCGCACCCCCACTTCGAAAGGGTTAACAAGATCAACAGCACCACCAGTTGCCTCAACTCGCTCGTCCACCCCGTGAGTTGGTGTCGTCCCACAGCAACCCGATGCGTCTGGTGTTATAAGAACTCTCCATGAACTAACATTAATAATAAGTTTGCGATAAGTCGCAGTCGTCCCGAAATTTGTAATGCTCGGAAAAATATGTGGGTTTTTGAGAAGATGGCTTGAACTATAACCAGCACCCGCGGGCGGACCGTCCTCCAGTCTGATAGCACTTGCAGGAGCACTAATAGTAGGTAAATCAAGATCTGGGGTATAACCAACCTGATATGCTTCTTCATTACAGGAAGCATCTGCCCAGGATTCAGTTGAATGATTTAAAAAAAATCCTAATCTATTTGTTCCTGAAACATCAACCGTGTCTCCACTACTATCTATGTGTAAATTTAATTTTACAGTTGAACTATCTATAATTTCTGGATTTTTATTACTTATTTTTGGAATAATAAAACTTATTCCATCGGGAAAAATTCCACCAGCAACTCCGCCAGCATTTGCACGAGCTAATGTTGTACAACTTGCATCTGTCGTATTGTTTTTCGTATTGAAAAAACCATAATATTGGTAATTTGTTGGATCCGAAACTCCGTTGTCGGGTGGAGGATTCTTTTGAGATGCATATGTATTACTATAATAAAGTTTGCCCCGATCTAGATACCTGGGATCGGCATCATCCCTAGACGTCCGAATGTGATTGTAAGACGTATCCTGTTCCAATTCTTCAAACCTATTTATATCGGGGTACTCCCCCGATCTTACATTACTGGCGTCCTTAATATAAAATCCAATCATACTCCCCTTCGTCGTAGAAATCGCGGCGGGCTCGGCGCCGTGTGCAATGACATCGGTTGTCATCAAAATAAAACCTGTGTTATTATCTTCGTCAGACGTTACATTCCTTGATATATCTTTATATATAATATGAGGCCAGGTCGGGGTTGTAAATGGCGCCGCCGCAGACGTAATCTCGTGATTATTTATTCTTATAAAAGCCTGAGCACTATATGTTTTATTACCACCCAACTTATCAAAATCGGTATCAAGTGGAGGACCTTTTGTTATTTCCCACGTGTTGGGTCCTCCGCCATTGGCTGGGTCCTCTTCTGCTTGAGATACACCTTCCAAATATAAACCTACTTTTTGTATTGTAAAATTTGTAAGTACGCCGTTTGATGCATTTATTCGCACAGCATCTCCACTTACATCAGTTATTCCACTAATTGTAACCTCGGGAAGTTTAAATTCATCGCCATTAGGCCGGTTAGCATGGGCAAAAGCGGGATATGTAGTCGGCGTCGCGCCAGTCCCCTTATAATAATAATTTTTCCCATCATATGCATATCCATTAAAATAATAATCCGTGTTGGACGCCAATCCGGTCACTATATCATTATAATCCCCTTCATTAGTGTTGGCGTGTTCAACTTTTGTCCCGACTCCATTCCCGGGACCTTGAGCTGTGTGCCAAAAAAATCCCTTTTTTGCGCCACTTGCAATACTTGTGCCAATTTTCGGCTGAACAGCTAATTTTCCAAATAACTGAACATCAAATCCAAGAGCATGAAGCTTATTCGGTGGAATCTGGGATGGGTGTGCCACTATGTTTGGAAGTGTAATTGAGACCCCCGCAGGCGCCGTATTTCCACCACCATGATAACGAAACCCCGATTTTTCGTTTGGAGTGCCGCTGTCGTCTGAAAATGTAGGATCGTTAACCCAAGCGTTAATATAATATATTTGTCCTGCTTTGGCAGACCCCCTCGTCGGACCGAACGAGTTAAAAGATAATTCTTTGGAAAAAGATCCTGTGCCGATGGGGGTGACCTCATGAGTGTCGTTGAATGATGGGTCTGGTGGAGAGGCGTTATACTCATCCACCCCCGGATTAGCGCTAATATCAGAAATAAAAAATCCCATTGCTGTTGACTCTTGCGCGCCTCCTCCCAATCCTATGACATTTCCCTTTAATTTAATTTTATAATTTGTTAAAAATTCAGGATCTACATTTGCAACTGTACCAAAATCTGGCTTGGTTGTAAATGTTTTTGTGGTATCTGATTCTATGTTAAAAGTATCACCAGTCGTCCCCTTTTTATATATTTTTACATAAACCCGAAAGGAATATGTTGTATTGCCTGTTAGACCAGTAACATCACACTCAAAAGCACCACCATCACCACTAGTTTTCGGTTTCATTTCGCCCTCATCCCACGAGTTGTCACCCACGTCCGCCTTTGAAATAAAACCATACTCTTTTATCCTTGGAAAGGTACCGACAAACAGACCGTTAAGTTCACCATGTAATGTTATGGTGGTGGATTCCTGATGTGAAAAGTAGGGGTTTGGGGTGTCGGGATCAGGAATTACAAAAGATGAGTGTTGATCTGTTAGTGGATAATAAATAGTACCACTTGTATCTTTAAGAAATCCATTTACATAATATTCCAGGGTACGTGTCGGAGGCCACGCATTATTAGTTAGAGCCGGTGGAGCGGCACTGATTGGATACTCAAAATCAACGCCAAATTCACTCAAATTTGTTGTATCTTTTACCAGAGTGCTCCACGTAGGAGTGCCCGCAATAGTAAGAGTATCGGTGTCTGTCGGGCTGGTGCCTTGATGAGGAAAAATCTCGCCTGCCGCCACGGTAGCACTACTATACACAAAACCAGTTTCTGCAGGCGACATTGGACCAGGATAATCACTATTATAACTTGTATCATTACCTTTTATTACAACGGCTCTAAGCTTTATACTGGTTACCACCTCGCCGTTACTATCGAATTCAAAATATGAATTTCTAATATCTGGAATTTGAAAATCCTTGCCTACTGGCGGGTTATTTTGTCCACTTGAACCTCCATTATCATAATAATAATTATTATACCCAGTACCAGCAACAGTTGGGGATCCATAAAAATTTACGTAATATGTTTTTCCGGGCTCATATAGGTCCGCCTCCAGCGAGTGAGTTGTCGCAATGGGGTAATCCGCAGGCACCGCGCCTACGCCAGTATCGGCAAGGGTTTCATCATGACCATCGCCGTTTGCGGGAGAGCCGCTGGCATAGGAAGGCTTCGTCCCCTCCGAGGTGGACTGTTTAAGAAAAAAACCCACCTCTTTAACCTCAGTCGCTCCTGCGCCGACAGATACAACCCGTCCACGTACGGTAATATTACGAAATGGCTTACCTTTGCCCATGTCAGTAGTTCCACCTTCGTGCACTTTAATAAATTCATCATTGGTGGGAGTATTTGAAACTTCTAAGGGATTTATTGTAGTAAAGTGGTGTTTAATGTTACCCAATATTTCAAAGTAGGTGCTAGCGCCAACATATTTTTTAACCAAAGCATAGGGTTGATACCAATATTTTTTGGGATACTCTAACTCTTCAAACGTAATAGCTCCCCATGTGGCGGTGGCAGATTCCAAGGGCCAACCACTAACTCCGCTGTTGCCGTGCCAGTCGCTAGATACATCGTCTATATAGCGGTCGGCAACCGTGAAGTTTGGTGCGCTGCCGTTTTTCTGTTTCAAATAATAACCCTTTTGAAAAATAGGCGGAGTAGCGGCTGTGCCGTTTGTCCCACCATGTTCGTAACCTGCCACATCGTTAAGACTCAAAGAAGAAAGGGTATAGGTTGTTGAAGTTACAGTTCCTGATGTCGGTGTATCAACAGATGGGATATAAAATGAACGGGCTGGTAGAGGAGTTGCAGACCCTGTTCCTGTTGTATAAAAATTCACACCGCTTGCATCCTCGATCATCCCGCGCACCCAATAAGTATCTCCCACACTTATTGGTGTTACTTCTTCTTCAAAGGCGGTATCGCCGGATAGCCACCCACTACTTGCATCAAGTAGCCCCGGGTCACCTTTGCTGGGATAATGATCGCCTATTGTTTCATTAGTGAAATAATAAAATCCTTTTCTATAAGGATTATCCGGAATTCCATCCGTATCAATTTTTGCATTAAAAGTAACCTTAAAGTTAGCTCCATCATTTTCCAGAACTGCTGTCGTTTCTACCGGGGTAGGTTCAATCACTTTTGGTATTCTATATTTTTTTCCGGTCGGAGCATTGGAATGTCCTTGCCCATTACTATAATAGTAATCATCATCATCACTTCCATCTAATTTTGCGTATGCATTTACGTAATAATCTTGACCTGGTAACGCAACTTCAAAAGCATCAATGGAAAAATCTTTTGGAACACTTCCTTCAATTGGGTCCACGTCGCTCGGCTTGTCGGTACCGGCGCCGGGGTCGTTGCTGGGGTTTGTGGCGTCCTTATAAAAAAATCCCAACGTATCTGCTATTGTAATACCTGTCCCCGATGAATCCATTTGTCCAGCAAATTCAACATTTGTGCGAAAATCTGCACCACTGTTTGTTTCCGAAAAAGTTGCCGTAACTGCTTCTACCACACTTGGTGGCTCGGATTGTGTTTGAAAACTAAGATTGTTCCCACATATATCAATTGTTAATACACTATTATTACTTATATCAACCTCAACCCAAGCATGGTAAGTATAATTTGTGCCATGACTAAGACCAGAAGCAGTATCTGTCCAATTATAGGGCGATGCTGAAGGAGTTGGCGATACTGTAATGCGTTGATGACCACCACCCGTATTTTTTTCAACATCAAATCCAGCAGATTTGATGTCGTGTGTGTCAATGTTAATTTCTTGTCCATCAAGAGATCCACTAAGGGAGGCAGATGTTGTTGTAATAGTTGCCGCCGTTCCCGTTACAACATCAGGAATTATAAACATCGTTCCGGGATCAGGAGGATCGGTCTCTCCAGGATCACCTTGATAAATATATTGTGGTAAGCTCGGACCGGTGCCGGCGCCGTCATCATCTTTTAAATATGCATTTACATAATATTTTTCACCAGGGGTTAATGTTACATTAGCACTATTAAAGTCGGCTGGAGAGGCGCCGGGGACACCACCTGCTTCTACATCCTGCAGCCCCCCAGCCAACGTGTCGTCTGGTTTCACCGCGGTGTCATAAAAAAACCCCCATTTATCAAAATGTCCGCCACTTGCATCTGACATTGTTGCATGAAATTTTACATTAGTTCCATCTATAAGTTCAACATATGTATTTGTAATTTTTCCATTTGTTGACATTAATATATTGCATTACTATTTTTTTAATACAAAGAAAGACGAAATGAATTGTTTTTTTGCATCATTTTTCTGCTTTTCTTTAATTTTTTTAAGAATTGGATCAAATAGGAAACCTTTTACAAACTTAGTTTTTAAATCCTCGGTTTTTTTATATATTTTATCTTCTGCGGTTGTTTCAACCATTTTTTTAATTTTTCTTTTGAGTGAATTAATTTTAAACTTGTTAATTCCGGGTATTTGTCTCATAACATTATCTAAAGCAAATACCTGCAGTAACGGTTTCATTATTTGATTTGTAATATAATGTGCATAATCTATTTTCAAATCATTCTTCAAAATAAAATCAGGCGTTTCAATTCTATCTCCCTGCAATTTTGCCTTTTTATTAACAATATAAAGATATGGTATTCGTGTTCCGGCACTGGGCTTGTTTCCAGGATCTCGTTTTGTCATACGATCGGCTAAAACTTTATGTGCTATTTGAGCCGGATTTTTATAAAAGCCTCTTAACGATTTTGTAATTTTTAATTTTTTCATAGAATATTCTCCATTGGATAATTTTTGTAGGCACTCCTTTACAAAATTTACCGCAGCCACAACATCTCCTTCTTTTGTTAAAATATCAATTACACCGCCATAAATTTCTTTCACTACCCCCGCATTATCGCGCCTTTTCAATACAATTCCCATTGATTTTCGCTTTCCTTTATTGGGATTTTTTTCATAAAGTATTCCTACATATCGTTTTTTAGATAATAGAATAAAGGGTAGGAAAGTTTTTTCATACTCCAAATCGTGCGGCTCTTTCAACATTGTAGTGGCTAATTCTCCGGCTTCTATCGCAATTTCTATTGTGATTTTCAACGCCTTTTTTCCAATGATTTTGTTTCCCTCCATATCTATGATTTCAAATTTAAAGAAACAAGAATCTGTATCTCCATACACAACATGACACGTTACTTTAAACTTACCGTATTTTGTTTCACAAATGCGATCCTTATAAACTTCTTCCAAAACGCGCTTGGCATACATTAATAATTTTCGTCCTGTTGCAGTGGTTGATGCCGCAATATCTTTGTCATAAAAATCGCTTGTCATGGCGCCCGTCTGACCATAAATTGAATTTGCTGTCACCTTAAATCCCAATTGTCTCTGATTAAAAACGCCCTTCATAAAATCATTATAAGTATCTGTTATTTCAACTATATCTGCGTTATTAATCGTTACAACTTCACCGTTCTTTTGTTTAATAACTGTTTTCTCATCTGATTTTGAAATTAAGCCCGAATATTCATCTTCGCTCGTCTTCACCGTTTTATATTTAATTAGAGCGCGTGTTTCTTTTCGTGCTTTGAGAAGATTGGTCAAAACAGCTGGTAAAATAGCCTTTTCACCATTTGGAAATTGTGCAAAGCGACAAATTTTGCTACCAACTTTAGTCTTAACCGCAGCACTTTTTTCGGTTTTGCGAAGATACTTAAATACATCATATTCAACATCAACGTATTCATATTCTGGAAGTTTATCATATTTGAAAACGCCATCACGATCTTTCTCCCCAGTTTCCTTTATTAAATCTCCTTCAAGATTATATTCTCTTGTCCAGACTTTGCTGTCTTGAGATAAATTTTCACTTATCATTGATGATGGATACAATCCAGCATAATCAACGACTGCAATTGGTTCATCAATATAAAGATCTGCTTTTGGATTTAAACAAATAGCTCCCTCATAACCTGATTTATTCCTCCAATCGCGCTTTAAAACGGGCATTAACATTTTATTCTCGCGACAAGTTTTCGCAATCAAACTAAATAGTTTAATACCTTGTCCACGAAAAACTATAAAACTAATAGGAACAGTATTAATATTTCCCATTTCTATAAAACCAGTAAACACATCTACCTTTTTGGCAAGCATATGAACTAACACGCAATCCATAATACAATATTTTGCAACTATAGCGCGCTCTGTCGATCCTTCATTGCTTAATCGGAAAATATCTTCTGGTGTTACATCATCTTTTGCCAAACACCATCGCACTTTTTTATTCATATCGGGATCTTCAGCACCTTCTATATAAAAACATTTCTCCCCCATTTTACAAACCTTCATTTTTTTGCCTTCTTTATACAAATCGGTACAATGTTGGATTTCTTCCAAACAAATATAATGACCTACTTTTAATCCAGTTAAATTAGAACTTTCTATTTTGGTTAAACCGTCACAAACTTCAACCGCTTTAACACCATCTCCAATCAATTCTTTTGAAACATTATCTAATTTATAGGATTCAAAATTAAATTGTCGTCGGAAATAATTATATAAATCTAGTTGAACAATACCCGGAATATCAGGATATTGTAAATTATGTTCACCGCTTGCTATTTTTATTGTTTTATTTACTGGTTTGCAAGGATGATCGTTAATTTTTGATATTTTTAAAAATTCATCTTTACATCCGAGTTCTTCAGCACGTTCAAATAAGAACTTCCAATCAAAACCAAAAATATTATAACCAACAATAATATGTGGTTTTTCCTTTTTGATTAAATCCCGCCATTTTAAAAGAACATCGCTCTCATTGGCATAACTTTCTATAACAGAATCATCTACATTGTCACAAGTATTTAATGAAATGCAATGATTAAGATATGGTTCTTCCTCCCCCATTTTCATAAAAGAACTACCTATAAAAGTTACAACATCACCTTTCAACTCTGGCAAATGTGCTGGTAAAATTCCTTCTTTGCCTTTATTACCATTCTTAGCCGGCTTGTAACATAAGAATTCGTATTTTTCACCCCTATTGACGTCTGAATGCAAATATCTTGTTAATTTTACAAGATTCATTGAATTAATTCGTCGTCTTAAATTTTCTTCAGTTATTCGCCTTTTTGGAAAAACTTCATGTATCAAATTATCTTCATCAACCATAAAATTGAAAGCGACCAGAATAATATTTCGCAATGTTTCTTCATCGCAATCTTCATCCCAGTAATCTAAGATATCACACGCCAGTTTTTCATACTTTTTCTTAGCAAGTGGAAAATCGCCGTGACTACTGCTTGCTTCTATATCAAAACTGCATATTTTTAAAGGAACAGGATCTTCCTTATCAGGTAAAGGTTTAATTTTATTATAATGCAACATAATATTGAAATCACAGTCTGTAAGTTTGAAATCAGATGCATCATAATCAAGTACTTTTACCCAACCCGTTGGACTAATATCGGTAATATGGAAAAACCTTAATAGAGGAGGCAATTTTGCTTCATATAATTGAGTTTTTGTTCCCAAAAATACTTTATCATGCAATCTTCTTTTTTTCCAGTCCTTCCCCTTATACCATAAATTTTTCACCTTATTAAAAGCACTCATGTTCGAAAAAACCAATTTAACAAAATTATATTCTTTCTTAGCATCAAAACCATATAATTTCCTTTTTTTTACCAATTTTGAACTTATCAAGCTTTCTTCATAATAACAAGGTTTATTTTGATTAAGTCTATATTCTACCCAATCTGGTTTGGTAAATGCCTTTCCTGTTTCACGATTTTTGGGGGTCTTTCCCTCCTTCTTCATCCTATCATATTGATCTTCTGCATCTGCTGTTCTTAATTCTATTTTTAATTGGGTCAAAAAGTTCCGACGATCTCTTTCATTCCAAGAACTTCCAACTTTTACATAAAAGAACGGGCGGAAACCTTTTACAATCACAGAAACCGTTTGACCGTTTTGTTTCATTCCAAACATTTGAATAATGAATTTTTTGTTATCCTTTCCTTGAATTTTGTTTCCTTCATCATCATTCCAAACACAGAAATCGTACAATTTGATGTCCATTTTGATACTATTTATTATAATAATTCTAACTCAATTTTTTTATCATATTATATTAAGCATATGGAAACTAAAGAAAAATTATTGGCAGTCTTTTTAGGACCATTAGGAATAAATCATTTTGTGCGTGGATGTTATAAAACTGGAGGATTAAAGGCATTATCTTCTATTTTTTTATGGTTAACACCAATTCCTTGGATTTGGTGGGGGATGGATGTTGGAGCATCTTTCCTAGATGATAAATATATGATGTGTGAAGGAACCGCCATGAATCCTGAAATGGCAAAAAAAGTGGGGAAATTATTTGCTTATGCTTCTGGAATTGCAATGACGGCTGCCGCTGCATATCAGGCACAAAAATTTGCGAAAAAAATGGGGGGTAAAATACCAGGTATGGGTAAATTGGGAAGTTTAGCGGGAAAAATTCCAGGGGGGATGGGGAGAATGGCTGGAATGGCAGGAAAAATTCCAGGTATGGGTTTTATGAGAGGAGGGGGAAAAGAAGAAAGTTGTATTTCAATGTTTTTACTTATTCCAATAATACTATTATCACTATTCCACGGATCCCTAAAAAATTGATTTAAATACTTTTGATATATTTTTACCAAAAGTACATATGGCAGAAGACTATAGTTTTATGAAATCGGGATTTAATAATTTAGTTCAAAACAATGATGATATTCAAGAATTACAAAAAAATATTGCGACATTGGTTTGTTATTTTGCAAAGAATGCTCTTAAAGCTGCGGGTTTATATGTAAGTCATTCAAGCAGGAATATTGTTGTTGAACAAGACATCAAAAAGGCGATGAAATTGGAGGTATTTCTTTATGAAAATCACCCCAACATGGTTGAAGAATTAAAAGAAGTAAAACAAAAAATATCTGAAGAAAATATGGTGGAAACAATGGTAGATACAATTACCGAAAATTCTGAAGAAGAAATCGATGACGTGATTACCGATGAAACAGAAGAATATTGTAATAGTGAATGTAAATGTTATTTGTGTGAAACTCTAAATAACATTGATGAAAGATGGATTTCATGGAAACCAAAAAATCCAGTTGAAGAAATTCTTAAAAAACACATAGATAATATGTCAGGGTGAATTTCTTGGAAGATTCCATTTATTTGAAAATTCTTCGCGATCAGCATTATCAACATCTAAATATTCTTCTTTTTCTTTTTCCTTTTTTAATTCTCTTTTGCATATCTCACAAATATTTTTAGTTTCTAATAAATCTGGAACAAACCTTTTTGTCAAAATCTTTGAAGAAGGTAGAATTTTGGTAGTTATATGTCTGAACATCTATTATAAAATAATATTTTTTTTATTATATTATTGCGCGTTATGGTGTATAAAAAATATTTAATATGTAAAGAAAGGTAAATAAATAAAAAAATTTAATATATTGTCTTCCAATAAAGGTTTTTGGTAAAAGAGAATATTTTTTCAAACGCATAAAACGAATAAAACTTACCAACAATGCTAATAAAAACATAAATATATTTATTTTTCCAGCAACATCTCTACTTACCTTCACATTAAAAGGTTTTAAAAATTTATTTAAAAGAGGTTGGAAAAATGCTGGAGCTTCTTCGCCTGATTCGGCACCGCCGGGCTTCCAAGTTCCTCTTAATTTTGCCTCTATACTTGTTAATGCGCATTGATCATCTTGATCATGCCAATCCATAAGAATAAGAGGGATGAAAATTAAATTATATTTTAACCAAGGTCCACTTTTATAAAAAAATGCCAGTAAAACAGGAATAAACACAATTAAATGTAAATAATATATAATATTTGCTAGAAACTCTCTCATATAAGATACTTTTAGAAATACTTTTTCTAAAAGTATTATATAAATGGAAATATTTGATAAATTATTAGGAAGTGGCACTGATTTTTTTAAATTTCTTGGATTTGCAGTTTTTGTTTGTTTTGTAATATATTTGATTTGCCAAACAATTTCTTTTAATTATAAGTTTGTAGAGGGAATGGTGGGTTCAAAAGGCGTGGAAGAAGTTGCTGATAGACTTAAAGCGGGTAAAGATGGTGGGCGTGTTGGATTAGATCATGATAAAATTATTTCTAGATTAGGGGATAACCGGGAATTATTAAATAAAATGTTACAATTACCTCAAGATACAGGAAAATTAAGAGAACAATTAGAAGACTTTAAAGATAATATCGTATTAGAAGAATTATTACTTTTAAATGAAGCTTCTTGTCGTGATTGTAAACCGCATAAATTGGTAACAATTGGACATCAATTAAAAGCTTATAAACATATTAATGATGCTATTGAACGCGCTGGTTTAGAGAAGGAAAATGGTTGGCTTTAAAATTGATAGTTCACCCACTCCTTTCCATTCTGAGCATATGCATTTCTTTCAGACTTAAGTCTATTCACACTTTCTTCCCATGTTTCATCTGAATTTATGGTTCCATTCCAATTATTATCTGTCGGTTTACCACTTGTTTCGTCGGGTGGTGAGCGCATTCTATTAACGGTGTCACCACCTATTGGAATACCTCTTCCTGTCCAGTTACTATCCATGGGATTATCGCTAAATTCATTTGGGGAATGATATAGTTTGTCTAAAGGAGTAAATTTCCCTATATTTTGATTTTCTGGGTCAAAAGAAGCATATTCCCCCTGATTATAGGGAGGATTGGTGTCTATCGCTGCGTCTAATAATTTCCCTATTTGTGCGTCCCCCATTCCACCCATTACATCTGTCGGTGGAAGTCCTCCCTGTGTATCAAAGGGATCGTCGGCAAAACGCCATATCTTTTTATTTTGGGCATTATAAGCTTCCTCAAAAAATAATACAGGGCATCTTACACCTACCCTTCTTTGCCATTTTAAATATTCGGCATATTGCTCTAAATTATCAAATCTAATTGGATTTACGCCTGGAATAATAGCCTTTCTTTTATTTAATAAAAAAATTTCTTTCCCACGTTTTACAAGAAGATTCGGACAATTGACATTTTCATCATCATCCTTTTCTGGGTAGTAAAGATCTTTTTTTACAGCAACCTTATCAAAGCCTTCAACTAAATCGCGGTGTCTATATTTTAAACAAAATAAGAAACCAACAAAAAATGCTAATGCAATAACAGCAGTCTTCATTATATATATAATACTAAAACTTTTTTCTAAAAGTATTATATATGATTATTAAAGTTAATAATGATGCTGGATTTGAACGTTTTAAACGAGAAGTTATTGAAAAAAAGAAATCCTGTTTTGCCATGTTTCATATGGAAGGTTGCGGACATTGTGTTATGTTGCGTCCAGAGTGGGATAAAATGAAAAAAAAAGTTGATTCTTCTTTGATTTTAGCTGAGATAGATAGTAATTATTCTAGAGAAATCACAAATTTAACTGGAGGAGAAGTAGTTGGTTTCCCTACACTTATGGTAATAAAAGGAGGGAGAAAAGCGTTTGAATACAACCGTGAAAGAAAAGAAAAAGAAATGTTAAAATTTGTAAGAGAAACTTTTAAAGAAGTGGGAAGAAAAAGGCGACCCAGAAGGCGACCCAGAAGGCTAACCAGAAGGCGAACCAGAAGGAGAAGGCGAAGAAGAAAACGGGGGCGAACCAGAAGGCGTCGCCGAAGGAGATCAAGCTAAAAATTTAATTAAATTTTGAATTGCTGTTTTATTCACTTTTCTCGCCTTTCCTTTTTTATTTATAATTTTAAGATTATTTAAAGTTCCGTCGTTTTTGCGGCAAGCAGAAATGAGGTTTTGAAATGTTTTATATTCATTCATTAAAACTTTGGCGGTTGCCGAACTTATCTTAGGTATTTGTGAAAGCATAATTTCACCAATATTATCTTTTGTTATATTATTTTTCTTGGTTCTTTTCACAACATCTGCATAATTTTTTGGGACTTTTTCTCCTTTATCATTCATTATTTTTTTACACGCGCTAAATATGAATTCGGCGGTTTCTTCTACATTTTTAGTTCTTAATGCCGAGAACCCTTTATAATAACTCAAACTAAATATAGCAGAGCGTAACATTTTTTTTGTAACACCGTGACCTTCTTTAAAATTTTCAATATCTCCTTCGATAAAATAATATATTTTTTGACACGAACATTCTTTCAAGCGAAACGATTGTTCTACATATCTACCATCTAAAATGCTAGAACCTAAATCTCTTAATGTTTTGCGCTCTATAATAACGCATTCATTATTTTGGTCATCACATATGATAATATCTCCGAGTTTCAAAGGTTTTTTTTCAACTTTTACACCTTCGGTTTGATATTTTTCCATACATTTCAATAGTTTTCTTTCGCGAGAATCAACAAGAATAATCATTATCAAAAATAAATTGATACATTTAAATCGTATTAAATATATTAATTATTATTAATTAATGGAGAAGGAAATTCAAAACGATCACGATATATATAATCAAGATGAGGAAATGATTTTTAATCCTTATAATTCTTTAAATAAAAATATTACACAACACGAAGTTGAAAGTTTATTAAAAAAATATGGAATTAATACTAAAATTTTTAACTATAATTTGTATAAACGTTCTTTTGTTCATAAATCATATGTAAAACGTCCCTATTTAGAAAATGTACAAAATAATATAATAATTGAAGAAAAACCAGATGATTGTTTACCACTAAGAACTAAATCAAATGAAAGATTAGAATTTCTTGGGGATGGTGTTTTAGAATTAATTACAAAATATTATTTATATAGAAGATTTCCAAAAGAAAATGAAGGTTTTATGACAGAAAAAAAAATTGCATTGGTTAAAAATGAATCAATTGGAAAATTAGCATATGAAATGGGTTTAAATAAATGGTATATCATGTCAAAAAACGCTGAAGAAAAAAAGACAAGAACGAACCTTAAAAAATTGGGATGTCTGTTTGAAGCTTTTCTTGGTGCATTATTTTTAGATTTTAATAAAATAAAAATTTCTGATGAGGAAAAATGGTTTGACAATCTTTTTGTAACTGGTCCAGGATTTCAAATGGCACAAATTTTTGTAGAAAGAGTATTTGAAGAACATGTTAATTGGATGGAATTGTTACAAAAGGATGATAATTATAAAAATATACTTCAGGTAAAAATTCAAAAAATATTTAAAACAACGCCGATTTATAAAGAAATTAGTGAAGAAAGCGAGGAAGGATATCATATGGGTGTGTATTTATGTTTGGGACAGAAACATCATGATTTAAATCATGAAGATGCAAATATATATGAAGATTTCGGTTCATTGGAAAATATAAAAGCATATTATGATATGCATGAAAAAATTTTCATATTTTTTGGAGAGAGTAAACATAAAATTAAAAAAAAGGCAGAACAATCGGCTTGTAAAATGGCTTTAGACAAGTTTTCTTAGTCAACTTTTAATATATATAATCTTTATATGGAAGAAAATGTTCTCACCAAATTTAATTTGATGAAAAAACCTGTCCCTAAAAAATCTTCAGGAGTGAAGGTAAGAATTCCTGTTAAAATACAAGCAGTTATTATTGATAAAAGGGATAGTGGTTATAATAGAAATGATTTTAAGGCGCGTTTATTAAAAGGAAAAAAACCTTCTTTGCCGCCACCCCAAGAACAAGAAAAAAAAGCCGAAGCAGCTATACCTTGGAAAAAAAAAGAAAAGGTTTCAAAGGTAAAACTCAGTTCTGTTGAAAATACGCTCGCAAAAATTGAAAAGAAAACGAAAATTGAATTAGATAAAATAAAGGAAAAAGAAAAAGATTTTGAAATATCTGAAGAAATTATTGAAATAGAAGACAAGGCTCTGGCGGTCAGATTACCTGAAAAACGTCCTTCAGTTTTAATAAGATCATCTGCATATTATATGAATAACCGAGAATATTTCATTAATTTTATTAATTC
>Ga0114933_10003325_pt1 | contig 15789 bp, 14 predicted proteins | sample 4SBtaG_FD_89691 | JGI IMG/M metagenome (GOLD analysis project Ga0114933, IMG submission 89691) | Deep subsurface microbial communities from Kolumbo volcano to uncover new lineages of life (NeLLi) - 4SBTROV12_W25 metaG | ecosystem: Environmental > Aquatic > Marine > Volcanic | place: Kolumbo... | reverse complement strand
GCGGGCTTGACGCTGCCTGGTGCCGACGAGGGAGCATGCTTCAGCATGTGACCGAGAAGGCAGGCCGACAGGCGCGCAGACCGGCAAGCACACGACGGGAGAGAACCTGATTGGTGCTCTAGCCGGCGAAGACCCGAGCGTTCCGGAACAGGCGCAACCAGGGGCCGTCCTCGGGCCAGTCCGAGGGCGTCCAACTGTTCGTGATCGTTCGGAAGACGCGCTCCGGGTGAGGCATCAGGATCGTCGCCCGGCCGTCGGTCGAGGTCAGGGCCGTGACGCCCTCGGGCGAGCCGTTGGGGTTCGCCGGGTAGGTGGTGGCGACACGCCCGCGGTTGTCGACGAATCGGGCGGAGACGAGGCCCTCGACAGCACCTTGCCAGAGCGCTCGGCCCTCGCCGTGCGCGACGGCGACGGGCAGCCGGCTCCCCGCCATTCCGGCCAGGAGAACGCTGGGTGAGTCGAGGATCTCGACCGTGCTGACGCGGGCCTCGAACTGCTCGCTCCGGTTCTTCACGAAGCGCGGCCACGCGCCCGCACCAGGGATGAGATCCTTGAGCTGCGCGAGCATCTGGCAGCCATTGCAGACTCCCAGCGAAAAGGTCCCCTCGCGATCGAAGAAAGCTGCGAAGGCGTCGCGCACCCGATTCTCGAAGAGGATGGTCTTGGCCCAGCCGCCGCCGGCGCCGAGCACGTCGCCATAGGAGAAGCCGCCGCAGGCTGCGAGGCCGGCGTAGGAGGCGAGGTCGTCCCGCCCTCTGACGACATCGGACATGTGCACGTCGACGGCCTCGAAGCCGGCCGCGTGGAAGGCGGCGGCCATCTCGATCTGTCCGTTGACGCCCTGTTCGCGCACGATGGCCACCTTGGGCCGCCGTCCTCGGTAGGGGGCGGTGATGTCCTCGGCCGGGTCGAAGGTGAGGCGAGGGGAGATGCCTGGATCCTCGGGGTCCAACAGCGCGGTGAAGGCCTCGCGCGCGCACTCGGGGTCGTCGCGCAGCTCCTGCATGCGGAAGCTGGTCTCGGCCCAGGTGCGATGGAGATCTCGGATGGACTCGTCGATGACGCCGCGGACGACGAGCCGGTCCCCGCCGGCCACGCCAAGCACCCGCGCCGGCAAGTCCTTCCGAGCGGCCGCGGCCAGGACCTCGTCGACGTGCTCGGCCGCGACCTGAAGGACGCCGCCGGGCTCCTCGGCGAACAGCGCCCGGACGGGGTCGCCCTCGACCGAGACCTCGACGCCGACGCGGCCGGCGAAGCACATCTCGGCCAGGGTGACGACCAGCCCGCCGTCGCTGATGTCATGCCAGGCGAGGCCGCGATCGCGGACCTCGCGCATGAACTCGGACAGCGCCGCCAGTCGAGCCGGGGAGTCGAGGTCCGCGGGCACCGCACCGAGCTGGCCGTGGACCTGGGCGAGCGCGGAGCCGCCGAGGCGTCCGGCGCCGGCGGACAGGTCCAGGTGGAGGAGCACGCCCCCGGGCTGCAGCTGGGGGGTCAGCACGGTGCGCACGTCCCGGACCGGCGCGAAGGCCGAGATGACCAGGGACAGGGGCGCGGTGACCGTGGTCTCGTCCCAGCTCGCGCGCATGGACATGGAGTCCTTGCCGACCGGGATGCAGAGCTTCAGCGCAGGGCAGAGCTCCATGCCCAGGGCCTCGACGGTGGCGTAGAGGTTGGCGTCCTCGCCGGGGTGGCCGGCCGGGCACATCCAGTTCGCGGAGAGCACGATGCGCTCGTCCTGGTCGATGCCCACGCTCATCAGGTTCGTGAGCGCCTCGGCCACCGCCAACCGCGCCGAGGCCGGCCCGCTCAGCAAGGCGACTGGAGGACGCTCGCCCATCGCCATGGCCTCGCCGGTGAAGCCGGTGTAGTCGGTGGTGGTCACCGCGCAGTCGGCGACCGGGACCTGCCAGGGACCGACCATCTGGTCCTGGACGACGGTGCCGGTGATCGAGCGGTCTCCGATGGTGATCAGGAACTCCTTGGACGCGACGGTGGGGAGAGACAGGACTCGGTAGAGGGCGTCGGTGGGGTCGACCGAGGTGGGGTCGAAGGGCGTGAAGCTCCGCTCGACGCTCTCGGCGATGCGGTGCATCTTCGGCGGCTTGCCGAGCAGCACGTCCAGGGGCATGTCGATCGGGGCGTCGCCGAGCAGGCGATCGCTCAGCTGAAGTCGCTGCTCTGCGGTGGCGTGTCCGACCACGGCCCAGGGAGCGCGCTCGCGGGTGCAGATGGCCGCGAAGACCTCGACGTTCTCGGCCGGGATCGCCAGGACGTAGCGCTCCTGGGCCTCGTTGCACCAGATCTCCATCGGCGACAGCCCGGGCTCGTCGCAGGGGACCTCGCGCAGCTCGAAGCGGGCCCCGCGACCGGCGTCGTGGACCAGCTCGGGCAGGGCGTTGGACAGGCCGCCCGCCCCCACGTCGTGGACCGAGGCGATGGGGTTGTCCGTCCCCAGCGCGATGCAGCGGTCCAGGACCTCCTGGCAGCGGCGCTCGATCTCGGGGTTCGCGCGCTGCACGCTGGCGAAGTCGAGGTCCTCGGAGGACTCGCCCGTGGCCATGCTGCTGGCGGCGCCTCCGCCCAGGCCGATCAGCAAGGCGGGGCCTCCAAGGACGACGATCGAGGCGCCCTCGGGGATGCCCTCCTTCTGCACGTGCCCGGGGCGCACGTTTCCGTAGCCGCCGGCGATCATGATCGGCTTGTGGAAGCCTCGCCACTCGCCGTTGACTTCCAGGCAGAAGGTGCGGAAGTAGCCGCTCAGGTTGGGGCGCCCGAACTCGTTGTTGAAGGACGCGCCGCCGATGGGTCCCTCGAGCAGGATGTCCAGCGCGCTGGCCATACGCCGGGAGGTGCCGACCTCGGCCTCCCAGGGCTTGGGCAGGCCCGGGATCTTCAGGTCGCTGACGCTGAATCCCGTCAGCCCGGCCTTGGGCTTGCCGCCTCGGCCGGTGGCGCCCTCGTCGCGGATCTCCCCGCCGTTTCCGGTGGCGGCGCCGGGGTCGGGGGAGATGCCCGTCGGGTGGTTGTGTGTCTCGACCTTCATCAGCACCGAGGTCGACTCGCGGTGGGGCCGGTAGGTGCCGTCGGCGTCGGCGAAGAAGCGCTCGGCCGTGAAGCCGCTGACCACCGCCGCGTTGTCCTTGTAGGCGGACTCGACGAAGCCGGGTGTGGCCGCATGCGTGTTGCGGATCATCGAGAAGAGCGAACGATCTCGGTCCTTTCCGTCGATAGTCCAGCTCGCGTTGAAGATCTTGTGCCGGCAGTGCTCGGAGTTCGCCTGAGCGAACATCATCAGCTCGGCGTCGCTGGGGTCCCGGCCGAGCTCCCGGAAGGCGGCGACGAGGTAGTCGATCTCGTCGTCGGCGAGGGCCAGGCCCCAGTCGCGATTGGCCTCGATCAGCGCCTCTCGGCCGCGCTCCAGGACCGGCACACGGCGCAGTGGGCGAGGGGACTCGGTCTCGAACAGGACCCGCGTCGCGTCCAGGTTCGGGAGCACCGCTTCGACCATGCGATCGTGAAGAAGCGGAGCGATAATCGACCCATCGACACCATCGATCGTCCAGGCGACGCCTCGCTCGATGCGGCGGATGCCCTTCAGCCCGGCGTTGTGGGCGATGTCCGTGGCCTTCGAGGACCAGGGAGAGATCGTGCCGGGTCGAGGGGTCACCACCAGGTCGACCCGCGGCAGCGTCGAGGGCGCCGGCTCGGGCCCGTAGGTCAGGAGCGCGTCGAGCACGGCGCGGTCCTCGACCGGTCCGTCGACGAGGTGGACGAAGTGGGCCTTCAGCCCGGTCACACCCTGGGCTCGCGTCTGGTCGAGCAGCTTGTTCAGGCGGAAGGCGGAGCGGGCCGGACCGGCGATGAGCGCGAGCATGCTCGCGAGCTAACGCTCGCCCTCGTGCGGCTGGTCAACGTTGCAGGGACGTGACTCCGTCGTCGCTGGATGCTCGGTCGCGCTTGTGGTTGGCGACCGTCGGCGTCTTCGGTGAAAGGTCTGCCTCGCTCCGAACGTGGTCTGGTCGGTGGCGGCCTACGCCGTCAAACGCCGAGTGTCTCGCGCCCGTCGTTGTGCGGCCGCCTCGCCGCCGGACGGCGGGCGAGCTCGTCGGCCGACAACGGGCGCAGCCGACGACTTGCCTCGTGCGTATCCTCGCCGCTGCGCGGCTCCGGTCCGCCGTGGTCGAGCCGCTCGAACGAGCCCCTGGCGGGGGCCGTCCGAGCATGACCAGCGGCAAGTCGCGCCGAGCCCTGGCGGGCTCGGTTGGACCCTCGGGGAGGACGGCGCCGGCACTCCGACGCTCTTACGAGCCTCATCTCAGCCCAGGAGCTTCGACAGCCTCTTCGGAACGATGAGCGCGTAGCTCTCGCGCACCCAGTCCGCGGTGCAGCTCGGCGCGGACTCTCCAGCGGCGAACTCCATCTTGATCCAGCCGATCTTGCCGGCGTCGTAGCCGAGGGCCTCGGCGTCGGGGATGGAGGGGCCGAGCTTCAAGCGCACGTCCCAGCGGTCGGGCTTCTCGCCCAGGAAGAGGAAGTTCTTCTTGCCGGCCGTGAACTTGCGGTTCACGCAGGAGTCGCCCTCGGTGGTCTCGGGCAAGGACAGGGCGTACCGGCGCAATTCTTCGAGGGTCATCCCGCCAAATCTAGCCGACTCGGGCCACGACGACACGAAGTGTCACGTTTGAGCCGGAGAAGGGGCCTATCTCCGCCCGAAACGTGACACTTCGTCTCACGGGTCCGCCTGGAGACGCCGTCGATGCGGCCCGGCTATGCTCCGCGCATGCTGCTCCTCGCCCTCGCCTGCACCAAGGATCCCGCCCTCGACTCGGGCACCTCGACCGACAGCTATGTGCCGCCCACCGAGTTCACCCTCGACGGAGAGTGCGAGCTGGCGGACGACTTCGGAGGCTTCACCGTCCTGGCCAGCGAAGACTCCACCGACGTCGACGGCAAGGTGGCCGACGGCGTGGTCCCGATCAGCGTGCTGGAGACCACCGTGGTGGACGGGGACTGCAAGCTCCTGAAGCGGAACAACCCCTACTGCGACCCCGGCTGCGACGCGGGCGAGACCTGCACCTTCGAGGCCGAGTGCATCCCCTACCCGGCGAGCCAGGACCTGGGCACCGTGACCCTCCGCGGGCTCTACGACGCCGTCGAGATGGAGCCGGTCTTTCCCGGCAACACCTACTTCAACACCTCCTTGCCGCACCCGGCGTGGGACCCCGGCGACGTCTTCGTGCTCGAGATGCCCGACGGCGTCTACGGGCCCGCGGAGCTGCACGGGGTCGGCGTCGAGCCGCTCTCGGGCATCAACGAGCCCTGGGAGGTCGAGGCCGGCGTCGACCTGACCATCACCTGGGACGCGCCCACCACCGACGAGGTCCACAGCCAGGTCGACTTCTTCCTGAACATCGACCTCCACGGCCTGTCGCCGAGCGTCATGACCTGCACCTTCGACGACGACGGCGAGGCCACCGTCTCCGGCGCCGTCGTCGAGGCCCTCGTCGAGACCGGCGTGACCGGCTTCCCCAGCGCCCACCTCGATCGACGCACGGTCGACAAGGCCGACGCGGGCGAGGGCTGCATGGACTTCCGCGTCAGCTCCAAGCGCACCGTCGAGGTCGACGTCGTCGGCTTCACCCCATGCGTCACCGACGCCGAGTGTCCCGAGGGCTTCGAGTGCGACGAGCCCTTCCAGATCTGCGTTCCGGTCGAGTAGGCCCTACTCCAGACGCCACCCTCGCCCCTCCAGGTCGGTGACCTCGACCCAGTCCGCGTCGGTCTCCAGCACCCAGACGCTGTGCGCGTCCTCCAAGCCGGTCGGATCCACGGTCACCCAGCCCAGCTCGAAGTCGTCGAGGGCTTCGGTGCGCGTCGCGTCGAGGCCGGTGCGGAGATCCCAGTCGATGGCGCCCTCCTCGGCCGTCAGGCGCGCCCAGTCCCAATCGCCTCGGTCGGTCGAGACCTCGAAGCCCTGCTCGGTCCGGCGCAGTGACGGGGGCTCGTCCCCACCCAGCGGCAGGACGTGCAGTGGGTTCACGGCCGGGTCCCAGGACCGCCCGCAGTCACTGTCCGGGCTCTCGGTGGCGTAGGCCAGGCTGCAGTGGGTGCCGAGGCGCAGCTCGAAGTGCAGGTGGGGCTCCTTCACCCCGCCGGAGTCCCCGACCGTGGCGATGGCCTCGCCCGCGGAGACCGGGTCCCCCTCGTCCCCGACGAGGAACGAGTCCACGTGGCTGTAGACGGTGTAGGCGTCGACGATGTCCTGGTCGTGAAAGCGGACCGGCGGGTCGAGCTCGTGGTGCACGTACAGCGTGTTGCCGTCGTCGGCCGACTCGCTCGGGTGGATGCGGAACACGGTCCCGTCGGCCACCGCCACCACCTCGGTGCCGATCGGCGCGGCGAAGTCGACGCCGCTGTGGAAGTCGGTCCCCTCCGAGATCCGTCGAGGCCCGAAGCCCGAGGTCGGATCAGCCGAAGGCGCGGGGTGCTCCCATTCCGGCAGCCCGCTCAGCGAGGGCTGGCGCTCGATGGCGACGGGGAACGAGGCCAGCCCGGCCTCGGGGCCGCAGCCTGCGAGCAGCAGCAGCACGCTACTCCGGGCACTCCGTGGCCATGATGTAGTAGATGCGCAGCGTGGTTCCGTCGGGCGGGTAGCTGGTGCTTTCGAACACGACCTCGTTCTGAGAGCTGTCGAACTCCCAGCCGGTCAGCTGCGGGATGCCGTCCCAGTAGATCTCGATGGTGCTGGCCGCGGGGTTGCCCTCGAGCTCGAACTGCTGGATGTCGCCGATGAAGGCCTCGGCGATGGTCTCCATGTGGCTCACCCAGTCCGAGGCACAGATGTCCAGGAAGGTTCCGCCGGTCTCGTCGACCGCGTCCTCGAAGTTACGGAACTGCACTGAACCGCAGCTCCCGGTGGCGGTGCCCCCGATGGCATGGACCTGGACATCCTCGTCGTCGTCCTTCAAGGCCTGCCACTCGGAGACGTAGACCGACGGGCTGATCGGGCTCGTGTCGGCGTCGTCGTTGATGGCGAAGAAGTTGAGCTTGGAGTCCGCGTAGACGCCCTCGAAGAGCCAGTCCATGCTGTTGTTCAGCGCATTGTCGAGGGTCTGCAGGTTGCTGTCGTTGTCGCCGTACTGCGAGCTGCCGCCCAGCATGTCGTAGAAGACGTCGACCGAGTCCTCGGAGTCGTAGGTCTCGTCGATGTAGAGGACCTCGCTGACCTGGGTCCCGTTCTCGTGAAGGAAGCAGGCCATGCGGAACTCGACGTCGAACTCGTCCAGGTAGAGGAAGAAGGTCTCGATGCTGGCTTCGAGCTTGCTCGCGTGCGTCTGGTAGATCGCGATCTCGTTGATGTTCATCAAGATCGTGAGCGGCTGGCGCTTGGTGACCTCGAAGTACATCTCGTTGTCGGCCTCGATCCAGCCGTTGGCCTCGGCCGGGATCGTCGTCTGCGGCGCGAAGGGGTCGTTCGTCGTGATGTAGAGCGTGGTGACCGTCGTCTGGGTCTCGACCGGGGTGTAGACCAGCTCGATGAGCGTCGACTCGTTCGCGCCGATGGTGATCGGCAGCTCCTCGCTCACGATCTCGAACTCGGGGGCGTAGTCCAGCGTCAGGTCGTCGATGACCAGCGGCAGCGTGCCGATGTTCAGCACCTCGATGCGCTCGGTCTCGGTGCATCCGACCGTGACCGTGCCCAGGTCCGCGGACGTATGGCTGTAGGTGGCCATCGGGCCGTCGGCGGTGCCGGTGACCACGATGCTGTGGTCCTCGAGGTTGGTGGGCGAGCTGCCGGCCCGGAACCAGGCGTTGGTGCTCAAGAGCCCCGGCGTCTCCGGAGTCCAGGACAGGTCGACGTTCGCGATGCGGTTGGGCTCGATGGTCAAGACACCGGGGGCGGTGACCTCGACGAGCTCATCGTCCGCGCCCATCTCGGCCAGAAAGGCGGTGGCATCGCCCTTGTTCGTGATGGTCAGGGACTGGAGACCGGAGCTCCCGAGCTCCACCGAGCCGAAGTCGACGGTGTCGACCGAGAAGACCAGGTCGATGCCCTTCTCTTCTTCTTCGACCTCGGGGCCACCGGTGTCTTCCGGTTCCCCACATGCAAGCAACAGGATCCACGACATGGCCCAAGTCTGACACGCTTTGGGCGGGACCGTTCGCCACTCCGGTACGCTCTCGCCCGGAGGCCCGATGCTCGCTCTGCTCCTGTCCTGCACCGCCCCGGAGGACACCGCCCAGCCCGAGGACAGCGTCGTCGAGACGGACAGCGGCGAGACCGGAGAGACCGGCGAGACCGGAGACACCGGCGAGCCCGAGGGCTGCACGGGAGAGCCCAAGGCGCTCTTCACGCCGGTCGAGGGCGACGTCGTAGACCTGACCACGCCGATGCGGGACGGCACCTTCACCACGATCGACGAGCCCGGCACGCTGACCTTCTGCCCCGAGACCTACTACTCGCGGCTGTTGATTCGGGCCGACGTGCACGTCGAGGGCCTCGGCGATGCACCCGAGGACACCATCCTCTCCGCCGGCGAGCAGGGCACCATCCTGGACGTGAGCGGGGCGCTCTTGACCGCCTCCAACCTGACGCTCGACCGAGGGGCGGGGCTGGACGTCGACCACAACAGCGGCGGCGGTGGCATCTACTGCGAGGCCGAGGGCCACGTGCTCGGCGAGGACCTGATCTTCACGAACAACTTCGCGAACGACGGCCCCGGCATGTACGTGACCTCCTGCACCTTTGACCTTTCGCGCGCGGTCTTCCGGGACAACTACGCCGAGGACGACGGCGGCGCGCTCACCATCTGGTTCTCCGAGGGCACGCTCTCGGACATCCTCTTCGAGGACAACGAAGGGCTCGACGGCGGCGCCATCGCCATCTTCGACAGCACGGTCTCCGCGACGGGCCTGACCATTCGCAACAACACCGCCCACAACTTCGGGGGAGGGGTCTGGTCCCTGGGCACGGAGCTCACGCTCGAAGACACGGTGTTCGAGGGCAACGTCAACGACGGGACCAACGGCGGCGGCCTGTTGATCGAGGACACCGCGACCCTGACGCGCGTCGACTTCACGGGCAACGACGGCGTGACCGGCGGCGGCCTCTTCGTCTACTGGGACGCGGTCGTGACCGGCACCGACTGCGACTTCGCCGACAACACGCCCGACGACATCTGGGTCGCCGACTACGAACCCGAGGACTACGGCCACGCCATCGACGCCGGCGAGGGCTACTCGTTTTCCTGCGCAGGATCCGAGTACTGAAGAGTGAGGCGGTGGCTGGCTGTGCTCGAGGGCCGCGGTCTGCCCGCGGCGATCCTGTTGTGCGCTTGCGTGGTCCTGGTCGACGCGCTGTCTCACCCAGGCTGGCCCCGCGTCTGGTTCGCCGCCGCGCTGCCCATCGCGGTCGCCGTCGGCTGTTCGGTCCTGCCTGCCCGCTTCGCCCGGCCCGTCAGCGCCGGCTGGTCCTGGCCGATCGACGGCGGCCTGGCTCTGGCGCTCGGCGTGGGCGGCACCGCGCTGTGGACCCACCTGATGCGCTGGCGCCTGCGGGGCCACCTCGCGGCGAGCGACTTCGTCGACTACTGCGAGATCCTCCTGGACGAGCGGACCCAGGTCCCCCGACCCGAGTCCTTCGCCTGGTTGCCCGGCCTCTTCGTCGAGGCCCACGGCATCATCGGCGCCCTGACCCTGTCCGCCTGGATCGGGTGCGCGCTGGTCATCGTCGGGCTGTATGTGTGGGGGAGGGCGCTGCACGGGCGGGTCGCGGGGGTGGCGGTGGTCGCCTTCGCCAGCGCCCTGACGCCGGTCATCCTCCTGTCTCGCACGATCACGATGTACCCCCAGGCGACGGCCGCGACGGTGGTGGCCTGTGCCGGGACCGCGGCGATCTGGCGCTTCCGGCACCCGGCGAGCAGCCTCGTCTGCGGCCTGGCCTTGATGGCCTGTCTGCTCAGCCAGCAGCGGGGCTTCCTGGTCGCGCTCCCCCTGGTTCCGGTGGCGCTGCTCGGCTCGGTCCTGGGCCGCTCGAGGGGATCTGCGGCGGCCTCGGTGGCGGCGCTGATCCTGCCGCTGGTGGCGGCCTTCTCCATGCACGACGCGGTCTACCCGGAGCGCGCCAGCGCCGTCGTCGGTCAGGTCTACACCGCGGTCTACGACGGCCACGTCGCCGCCGGGTTGGAGCCGCCGAGCGCAAAGCCGACCGAGTTCTACGACTGGATGTGGGGGGAGCTGTTCTCGCGGGACATCCGCCCGGTCTTCCAGGAGCTGGCGGAGATCCAGGCGCTGGTGCCCTCCGGGGGCTTCACCTCTCGAGAGCACGACCTGCTGCGCACCAACGAAGTGCACCCCTGGGTGCTGCTGAGCGCGGCTGCGCTCCTGATGGTGACGCTTCGGCTGGCGTGGAGGCGCCGCTTCGTCTCGCTCGGGCTCCTCGTCGTGACCGCCGGGCCGATGTTGCTCGCGCTCAAGTCGGCCTACGAGATCCTGCCTCGCACCCGCTTCTTGACCGCCGGCATGTGCGCGGTGGCGCTGGTCCTGGGGCTCGCCTTCGCGCTGGTCGTCGCGCCGGACGAGGACCGCACGCGGCGGGTGGATCTGCGCTCGGCGGTCCGAGCCCTCGTCGGCATCGGGCTGCTGATCGCCTGCGTGAGCGGGCTGACCTCGACCTGGCTGGGACCGCACGCCGAGTGGCGGCAGGTGATCCTGCCCGGCTTCTCCGAGCCGGCGAGGACGATCCGCGCTGCCTCGACGAGCTCGAGGGATCCCTGCACCCGCGCCCTGGGCCAGGACGAGGAGCGCCTGGGTCGGGTGATGCCCGAGTGGGTCGAGGCCTGGACCCCCGTGGACGTCGGCCGCTAGTGAGGCGCTGGCTCGCGGTCCTGGAGGGGCGAGGCCTCGTCGCGGCGGCTCTGCTGGCGCTCTGCTTCGTCGTGGTGGACGCGGTCTCGCACGAGGCCTGGCCTCGGACCGGCTTCATCATCGCGCTGCCCATCGCCATCGCGCTGGCCTGCTCGGTCCTTCCGGGACTCTGGCCTCGAACCGCGCGCTCGGGCTGGTCGTGGCCGATCGACGGCGGCCTCGCGCTCGGGCTGGGCCTCGGCGGCACCGCGCTCTGGACCACCCAGCTGATGCGGACGCGGCTGTCGTCCCCCCTCGCGGCCAGCGACTTCGGCGACTACTGCGAGGTGCTGCTGGCCGACAAGTCGGGCATGCCTCGGCCCGAGTCCTTCGGCTGGCTCCCCGGTCTCTTCGTCGAGGCCCACGGCCTGATCGGGGCGTTGACGCTGTCCACGTGGATCTGGTGCGTGCTCTTGATCGCCGGCCTCTACCTTTGGGGGAGGGCGCTGCACGGCCGCGTCGCAGGGGTCGCGGTGGTGGCCTTCGCGAGCGCGCTGACTCCGATCATCGTGCTCTCCCGCACCTTGAACATCTACCCCCAGGCCGTCGCGACCGGGGTCCTGGCGAGCGCCGCAACGGCCGCGATCTGGCGCTTCCGACACCCGGCCTCGAGCGCCGTCTGCGGGCTCGCCTTGATGCTCTGCCTGCTCAGTCAGCAGCGCGGCTTCTTCGTGGTGTTGCCGCTGGTACCCGTGGCCCTGGTCGGCTCGGTGCTGGGCCGCTCCCGCCGATCTGCGCTGCTTTCGGTCGCGGCCCTCGTGGCCCCGCTGATCGCTGCCTTCGCCCTGCACGACACCGTCTATCCGGAGGGCTCGACCGCCTTCACCGGCCAGGTCTGGACAGCCGTGCGCACGGGCTACCTGGCGGCCGGACTCCAACCTCCGCCCGTGAGCCCCACCGACTTCTCCGGCTGGTTGTGGGGAGACCTCTTCGCCCAGGACATCCGCCCGGTCTTCAGCGATCTCCAGGACATCCGGGCGCTGGTTCCTCCAGGCGGCTTCAGCGGGGGCGAGCACGCGGTCCTGCGCGCGGACTTTGTCTCCCCGTGGGCGCTTCCGACCGCGGCCTGTGCCGTGTTCGTGGTCCTCCGCCTCGCGCACACCCGACGCTTCGTCCCACTGCTCCTCGTCGGTCTCACCGTAGGACCAGCGCTGGCCGCGCTGTCCTCGGCAACCGAGATCCTCCCCCGCATCCGCTTCCTGAGCGCCGGCATGGTGGGCGTCGCGCTGCTGGCGGGCCTGGCCTTCGGGCTGGTGGTCGCGCCGGACGAGGACCGCGACCGCCGGGAGGACCTGCGCTCGCTTGTGAGAGCGTTGCTGGGCTGTGGGCTGCTGCTGGCCTGCGTCTCCGGGCTGACCTCGACCTGGCTGGGACCTCGAGCGGACTGGCGCGGGGTGATCCGTCCGGGCTTCGCCGAGCCCGCGAAGACGATCGAGGCCGTCTCGACAGACTCGCCGGATCCATGCGCTCGAGCGCTGGCGCGCGACCGGGAGACCTTCGGCGGCATCGTGCCCGGGTGGGTCGAGCGGCTCACCCCCGTGGACTAAGCTTCGGACCGAGGTGCGAATGACCCTTCTGCTTTTGTCGGCGCTCGGGTGCAGCGACAAGGAGCCTTCTGACAGCGGGCCGGTCGAGGCCGACGCCGACACGGACGCCGACAGCGACACGGACAGCGACACCGACGCCGACAGCGACTCGGACGCCGACGCCGACGCCGACGCCGACGCGGACAGCGACGCCGACAGCGACACAGACAGCGACACGGACACCGACGTCGAGTGCGAAGAGGGCTTCGAGGTCGGTCAGTGCCCCCCGGACTTCACGCTGCCCCTGGCCGACGGCTCCGGCGACTTCTCCCTGTCCTCGGTGGCCGGCACCAAGAAGGTGGTCGTCATCGGCACAGCCAACTGGTGAGGCGTCTGTTCGTCCGTCGTGAACGGACTGAACGACTGGTACATCTCCACCGACGAGGACGTCGAGGTCATCAACGTCGTGGTCGAGGACACCCAGCGGAACCCGGCCCAGCCGGACGACGCGCTCGAGTGGGCCACCTACCACGGGCTGACCTGGGTGACCGTGGCCGACCACGAGGAGACCTGGGTCCCGGTCTGGGGAGATCCCGACGACTCCAAGCCCCAGCAGAGCTACACGGTGCTCGGCAGCGACGGCGTCATCGTCTACCACGACAAGCGCGCCGACGGCAGCACCGTGGGCACGGTCACGAGCGCGGTGGAGAGCGCCCCCTGATGCTCCTGCTCCCGGTCGCGCTGGCGACCGCCCCGGCGGACCGCGTGCCGACCCCGCGACCGGAGCCCTGCATCGTGCTCGCCGACGCCAACCCTTGCGAGGGCGAGGTCGTCCAGTCCCAGGGCCTGGGCTACGCCGAGGTCCGCCTGGCGCTGAACGGCGTCATCCAGGCGGCGCTCTACTGCCCGCGTCCGGAAGGCATGGACGAGGTCCGACTGACCTACGAGCTCCTCGTCGGCTGCGACGGCGTGGTCGACACCATCGAGGCCAGCGACGACGGCGGCGCCCCCGACGGCTATGTGAGCTGCGTCGCCAGCGTCATCGAGAAGGCGGACTTCCCGGCCCACGACATGCCCGACGGCATGGAGCTGACCTACCCGGTGGACGTGGCGTGGTGATCCTGCTGTTGGCCTGCTCGGATGCCCCGGAGGTGACCCCGGTCGCCGAGACACCGGTCGAGCAGGCTCAGGTCGAGGAGCCGCCCGCGGGACGGATCGGCGGAGAGCCGATCCTTCCTCACCCCGTCGTGCTCGGAGGCATCTCCACCTCCGATGTCGAGGCCGGTCTCGCCGAGCTCGACACCCAGGCCTGTCACCAGGCCTTCAACAGCGGCAAGGTGCTGGTCCAGTTCACCATCGACAACGAGGGTCACGTCACGGACAGCAAGCTCGTGTCGACCTCGTTGCGCACCCCCGAGACCGAGGCCTGCCTCGTGGAGGCGGTCCGCAGCGCCACCTTCCCGGCCCTCGTCACCGGCGACAAGGCCATCGTGAAGGCGCCCTTCCTCTTCTGATCCTCAGCGGTACACCCGGACGTCTTCGCCGTGCATGTGAACGACGCCGCCCCCGATCAGCGAGGCGGTGACGTGCTCTCCGGCCGCGATGACCTTGTTGATCTCGACGCCCTCGGCCTCGGCCCAGGCCTGTAGCCGTCGCTTGCCTGCCGACCCGACGCCGCGCACTCCCTGCAGGTAGGCCCAGGTCCCGCCGAAGCCCAGGTGCCGCAGCATGCGCAGGAACATCCAGGTCGAGGACCACCACGCCAGCGGGCCGAGCAGGGTCGTGGCCCAGACCATCGGGAGCAGCTCCCAGTGCGCGTAGAGCCGGCGCACGCGATCCCCGGAGATCTCGTAGCGCAGGTGCGCTGGGACCTTCAGCACCGCCCCGGTCGAGAGCGTCGTGTGGATGGTCACGTCGCGCACGACGAGGTCGCCCTCGACGAGGTCCTGGTGCACCTCGAAGCGGATGCCGTTGGCTGCGATGAAGACATCCCAGAAGGCCCCGAGCCGGGATCGGGGGTGTCCGCGGGCGCCGATGGGGTCGTGGACCTCGGCGTCCTGTGTGAAGAGCGCGATCCAGGCCTCGCGGTCGTGGCGACCGACGGCCTCGGGGCTCTTCTCGGCGATCTCGAGAGACTTCACAACACGAACGGAATCAGGACCTTGCGGTCGCTCGGGTAGTCCTCGAACTTCTCCCGGTACCAGCGGTGCGTGGCGAAGGCGCGAGGCACCAGGTTGGCCGCGGAGATGCAGAAGATCAGCACCCCGGCCAGGCTCCAGGTCATCAGGGCGAAGCCGGCCCAGCCGACGAGCTCGCCGAGGTATGCCGGGTTCGTGACCCAGCGGAAGCCACCGCCGCGAGGGATGACGTAGCGAGGGCCTCCCGGGACGCGCAGGTTGCGCACCGTGCGCTCGGAGTGCAGGACGAGGCCCAGGCCGGCGTAGTAGATCGCCGCCCCACCGATGAAGCGCGGGTCTATGAACCAGTCCGTCGTGAACTGGCCGAAGTCGGTGAACCAGGCCGCGTTCAGGTAGCCGTGCATGGCCGTGACGAACCAGCCGGCGAGCACGACGGTCAGGGAGAAGGTGCCCTTCTGGCCCTCGCGAACCTTGAGCGTGAGCGGGAAGAACCAGCCGCGGTTGGCGTAGTGGACGAGCCAGATGGCGCCGAAGACCAGCGCAGGCGCCGAGAAGTTCCCCGCCATCGCCCAGACCACCACGAAGACGAGGGTCGCCGGCAGCTCCATCAGCCACCAGCCCAGCCGCGGGTCCAGGCTGAGCCCCATCTTCTCGCTGGCGAAGCGGCCGTAGGGGCTCTGGACGAAGAAGGCGGCGACGACGACGAAGGCCGCGAAGCCGAAGCCGACTGCCAGGACGGTGTCGTAGACGGGGTCGCCGGTGTACCAGGTCATCGTGCGTGTCCTAATCCAGAGGGGCACAGGGGCACAGGGGCACAGGGGCACGGGGACACAGGGGTGCCGGGGCGTTCGGAGTGGCGCTCCTGTGTCCCCTTCTTCCTGTCGCCTGTGCCCTTAGCGAAGATTCGGGGTATACACGCTGTCTACTGCGACGACCTGTCCGGAGTCCCGTATGACCCTTTCCCTGTTGCTTTTCGCATGCAGTCCGCCCATCCAGGCCCCCAAGGACCTCGCCGAGCTCGGGGGCTGGATGTTCGCCCGCTTCGACGAGGACGGTCTCGATGTCGGGGTCGTCGAGGTGGAACGCCTGGTCGCCGAAATGGCCGCGGCCGAGGACCTCGACGACCGCACGGTCTCCATGCCCGCGCTCGAGGACATCGGCGGGATCACCGGGCCGGACGTGCCGCTCGAGGACCAGCTCCCCGTCGCGGTAGCGGG
>Ga0114933_10003323_pt1 | contig 15789 bp, 16 predicted proteins | sample 4SBtaG_FD_89691 | JGI IMG/M metagenome (GOLD analysis project Ga0114933, IMG submission 89691) | Deep subsurface microbial communities from Kolumbo volcano to uncover new lineages of life (NeLLi) - 4SBTROV12_W25 metaG | ecosystem: Environmental > Aquatic > Marine > Volcanic | place: Kolumbo... | reverse complement strand
TAAATCAACCGCTGCCATGGCCGGGCGTGCTGTGGGATGCCGTGACCGCGATGTGCTGATCGCGTCCACGGGCGTGATCGGAGAGCCGCTGCCGGTTGATCGGGTTCAACGCGCCCTCGCGGGAATGGCGTCTGGGAATCGGGGCGCGTCCTGGATTCGGGCGGCACGGGCGATCGGCACCACCGATACCTATCCCAAGGGCGCCGTGCGCCGGGTGCGAATAGGAGGCACCGAGGTCAGCCTCTGCGGTATTGCTAAGGGGTCTGGGATGATCGCACCGGATATGGCGACCATGCTGGCGTTTGTATTCACTGATGCCAGATTGCCGACGCCGGTGTTGCGGACTTTACTGAAAGAAGGTACCCGTACATCCTTTAACTGCATTACCGTTGACAGCGATACCTCAACGAGCGATACGGTTCTGTTGGCGGCTACGGGACGGGCCTTGAACGGGCTTCCCCAATCAGCAACAGCGCCTGAACTTAAAGCGTTCCGCGCCGCGCTCAGGGAATTGCTTACTGATCTTGCGATTCAGGTTGTTCGCGATGGTGAGGGCGCCAGCAAGTTTATTACGGTGGATGTGGGCGGAGCTGCGTCCAACGCCGAAGCGCGAAAGGCTGCGCTGGCTATTGCCAATTCTCCACTGGTCAAGACCGCGATTGCCGGCGAGGATGCCAATTGGGGAAGAATCATCATGGCTGTAGGCAAGTCCGGAGCGAGGCTTTTTCAGAAGCATCTCGCGATATCGATCGGGGGAATTACCATCACCCATGCTGGTGAGCGAGTCGGATCGTACGATGAACGTGAGGTTACAAAGCATCTCAAAGGCACTGAAATATCGATCGCGGTAAATCTTGGTGTCGGACGGAGCAAGTCGCGGGTATGGACGTGTGACCTGACGCATGACTACATCCGCATCAATGCCGACTATCGAACTTAAAGAGACGCTGGTTGTTGCAGTCGGGATCGTGGTGGATGCACAGGGGCGCCTTCTCGTTGGTGAGCGACCGGCAGACAAGGATTATGCCGGGCAGTGGGAATTTCCGGGCGGTAAGCTAGAACCAGGTGAGAGTGTTTTTGATGCGCTCGTTCGTGAATTTCGCGAAGAACTTAACCTGCAGGTTGACTCAGCGGACGCACTTTTTTCCTGTGAACATGTCTACCCGGATCGGCGGGTCGAACTGCATTTCTGGCGGGTCACGGAATATCAGGGCGAGGCCGAGGGACTTGAGGGGCAGCGTCTGAGGTGGGTGCAGGCTGACGATCTTGCGTCTCTGGATTTTCTAGAAGGTAACCGTGCGCTGCTGGAGAAAGTATGCGCGATGGTGTTGCCACGCTAATTCTGGTGAGGCTTAACTCCAGGCGAAGCGTGGTTGACCCAGATGATTCACCCGGGTGTTTCTGCCTAAAAGAGCAACTTCTCTGAACTGGTAGAGGATCGCGGCAGTAGGCGCATACACCTCATGCCCGACGGTTGGCAGCATGATTGAAAAGCCGTCCCGGACCGATTCATCGGTTTCTGACGTCGAGACTTCTGTCTGTGCGTCGGTGAGCTCCTTTAAGGGTATATGAAAGACTCGCTCTACCTCTGCTGGGTCGGGTGTCGGCACAACCGCCGCGTTCATGCAGGCCACTACCGGTGTGATACAAAACCCCGACTCGGTCACAAAATCATCCAGCACGCCGATCACGTGATCGGGTTGTGGATTGAGTCCTATCTCTTCGTGACATTCACGAAGTGCAGTTTCAATAGCCGTCTCTCCCGGTTCAGCACGCCCGCCCGGCAACGCATATTGGCCCGCGTGTCGGCGTAGGGTTTTGGCGCGGCGGGTTAGTATCACCGATCCCTCGCCGGTATCGGGCGCGTGCGTGACCAGAACTATAACCGCAGCACGGGCCAACGTTTCACCATTTTTCGGGATGCGGTGAAAGTCCGCGAAGTTTGATGCAAGGTGGCGACTTAAAGACATACGTCAGGATCCATTACTCTGGCCATTATTATTTGGCGGTTTGTGCCTTTTTTTGGGAGAGATCGATCAACCGGCGGTGCAGAGCATCAACCTGTGTATAGAGTGATTGAAGACTACCGTCATTTTGAATGATGTTGTTCGCTGCGCGTCGGCGCTCTACATCACTCGCCTGCGCGTCATCGATGGCTGAAAACGCGTCATGATCAAGACCGTTTCGCTCAAGGACCCGTTTGGCGCGAAGCTCACGTGGCGCCTCAACGACGACGACGTGGTCAAAGTTTGCTGCCTGTCGGGTTTCTACCAGCAGGGGAATCGAAAAAATGACGTATGAGGTGGTGGTGCGTTTTGCCACCTCGTTCATTTTTTGACGGACACGTGGGTGCACGATTGCCTCAAGTTCAGCCCTTTTTTCCGGATCAGAAAAAACCAACTTCCGGATCTCAGCTCGATCAAGGTCACCATCCGGACTGAGCACAGCGGGCCCTAGCGCTTTTACGATCTCATCGACTGCATCTTCGCCCCGGGCAGTCACCTCATGAGCAAACTGATCCGCATCAAGGACCATAACGTCAAGAGACGAAAGGTAATCGGTTACAGCGGTCTTGCCGCTGCCAATACCGCCGGTGAGAGCTACCTTTAGCACGTGATTTCCTAAAGTCCCGCCACATTCAGATAGTAATGGTTGAGGTCTACGCCCCATAGCAGTGCCAGCCATCCTGCACTAGCGAGATAGGGTCCGAATGGAACCTGTTGGCTGCGCTGATGTCGCTTGAGAATAAGCATCGTAATGCCGATGATGGCCCCGGTTCCCGCGCTCAGAAGGATAATCAGCGGCAGCATCTGCCAGCCCATCCAGGCGCCGAGTGCTGCCAGCAGTTTAAAGTCACCGTAGCCCATACCTTCTTTTCCGGTCACGATTCGAAAACCGTGAAACACGATCCAGAGCACGCCGTATCCAGCGGCCGCGCCAATCACAGCGGAGGTGAAGTCGGTAAATCCATTTGCAGCGTTAACGCCCAGTCCGATCGCCAGGAGCGGCAGTGTGATCCGGTCTGGCAGCAGGAAGTGCTCAAGATCAATAAAGGCAAGCGCAATCAGGCACCAGGTAAAGACCAGGGCCGCAAGCGTTGACCACTGCGTCCCCATGACGATTACAACTACCACCGACAGTCCAGCGCAGAGCGCTTCGACCAGCGGATATCGCCCGGAGATTGCAGTATTGCAGGAATGGCAGTGACCCTTGAGTATCAGAAAACTGATCAGCGGCAGGTTATCGCGCCAGCGGATCGGCTGCTGACAAGATGGGCAACGTGAGGCGGGTCCAGCGACTCCAGCGGGTTTTGGCAGTCCCTCGAGTTTGCCGTGCCATTGCCACTGTAACTGTTGCGGCACTCGGACAATAACGACGTTAAGGAAACTGCCCACTATCAGCGCCATCATAATCGTGATCACATACAGCCACGACTCGCCGCCCGGGGCGCTAGCCAGGGATTCAATCATTGGGCGGTGGGAGGCGCTGCCTCCATTACATAATCGAGCCCATCTTGAAGATAGGCAGATACATCGCGACGACCAGGGTGCCGACCAGTCCCCCCAGGACGCTGATCATAATCGGTTCAATAAGTTTGCTCATGTTGTCTACAGCCTCACGAACTTCCCGCTCATAAAAGTCCGCAGCCTTGTTGAGCATGGTTTCGAGTTCGCCGGATTCTTCGCCAGTGCTGGTCATTTGCAGGATCATGGACGGAAAGAGGCCGGTTTGCGACATCGCACTAGACAGGGATTGTCCGCCGCTAACCACCTCGCGAATGGATATGCAGCCATCTGAATAGACGCGGTTACCAGTCGCTCCGGCTACAGACTCCAGTCCGTCCACCAGTGGCACCCCAGAGCCAAACATCGTGGCCAGCGTACGCGCAAAGCGCGAGATTGCAGATTTACGCAAAATCATACCGAAAACCGGCAGACGCAAGGCGATTCGGTCTACCCGGTGGCGCATAGCTTCTGAGCGCCGGTAAGACATCGAAATAATAATGATGGCGCCAATGATGATGCCAAAGATCTGCAGCCATAGATCGCGAAAATTGCGCGACAACTCAATTACGATGGCGGTCAGCGCCGGTAGGCCGGCGCCGAAACTCGAGAACAGATCCTCAAACTGCGGGATCACGAAGACCAGTAGAAGCACGCTGACGATAAAACCCACAGCGAGCACAGCCGCCGGATACCAAAGGGCGCCTTTAACCTTTGCTTTGATCTCTTCGATGTTCTCCATATAAAGCGAGACCTTGTCCATCAGGTCGTCAAGGTTTCCTGATCGTTCGCCGACCGCGACCAGGCTGATATAAAGCGGGTCGAACTGGCGGGGAAATTTCTGAAGTGCCTCGCTCAGTGCGGTTCCACTTTCAACATCAAGCCGAACGGCACCAAAGATCTCCCGGACTTTGGGGTGATCCGTTCCGTCGGCGATGGCTTTATAGGATTGCGCAATCGGCAGGCCCGCACCCAGCATGGTTGCAAGTTGGCGACTGGCAATTGAGATGTCTTTGGGGCTGATCTTTTTACTGAATAATGACTTGGGTTTCTTGCGCACCGAGCGGGGATTAATGCCTTCCCGTCGCAGCGTGCTGCGCACATAAGCCGGCCCCTGCGCTTCCATTTCCCCGGTCACTTTCTTGCCCTGGCGGTTGGTTCCCTTCCAGGTAAAAATTTCCTGGGCTTTTTCTGGTTTCTTCGCCATGGACTCAGGTGTCGGTCACCCGCAATACCTCCTCGAGACTGGTGACACCGGCGCGGACTTTGACAAGCCCCGCCTGGCGCATCGTCATAATACCGTCCGCGATGGATTGTTTTTCGATCGACTCCTGTCCAGTGTTTCGTACGATCAGCTCGGCAATCGCTTCGGTGACCGGCATTACCTGAAATACCCCCGTTCTTCCTTTATACCCCCGGGTGCACTCGTCACAGCCTTCGGGTCCGAAGAGTTTGAGACTCTTAAAGCTTCCCGATTCTGAAAAACCTGCACCCGTCAGCACCTCTTCTGGATATTCGACCGGTTTGCGGCAGGCGGTGCACAGTTTGCGGACCAGTCGCTGGGCGAGTATGAGGTGAACGGATGCAGCAACATTAAACGGCGCCACCCCCATATTAAGGAGCCGAACAATTGTCGAAGGCGCGTCATTGGTGTGCAGCGTCGACAGGACCAGGTGCCCGGTCTGCGATGCCTTGATGGCGATGTCCGCTGTTTCAAGATCACGAACCTCGCCGACCATGATGATGTCCGGATCCTGGCGCAAAAAGGCACGCAGAGCCGTGGCAAAACTCAGGTTGGCTTTTTCGTTGATATTGACCTGATTGATCCCTGGAAGATTGATCTCAATTGGATCCTCCACGCTACTGATGTTGACTTCCGGGGAGTTCAAGGTGGAGAGCGCTGAATACAATGAAACTGTCTTGCCGCTGCCTGTGGGTCCAGTAACGAGAATCATGCCGTGAGGCCGATGGATGGCATCTTCGTATGCCTTGAGCTGCTCAGGTTCCAGCCCCAGCGCGGACACGCTGAGATCTGCACCGCTGCTGTCCAAGACACGAATAACCACCTTTTCGCCAAATTGGGTGGGCAGCGTACTTACCCGAAAGTCAATTTCATGCCCTTTGGAGAGCGTCAGTTTGATCCGCCCATCCTGGGGAATGCGCCGTTCGGCGATATCCAGATGTGAGAGGATCTTGACCCGGGCTGTGATCCTCGCAGCGAGCGATAACGGCGGGTTCGCGATCTCATGGAGCACACCGTCAAGCCGGTACCGGATCCTTAGTTTTCCTTCATAAGGTTCTATATGAATATCAGAGGCCTTCTGACGAATCGCGTCCATGAGGATCTTGTTCACGAAGCGCACCACGGGGGTGTCCACTTCAGCGGTTTCGGTGCTGGATGGCGTCGCTGTTTTCGTCGCCAGATCCTCAAGACTGGGATCCTCGTTGAGGTCAGCAAGTTCTGAACCGATGCCGCTGACGATGTCACGGATCACCCGGGTGAGTAGTCTGGGATCAACCAGTATGGCTTCGACACCGAATCCGGTCTGGAACGTGAAGGCATCCAGGCCTGAGACATCGCTCGGGTCCGGTACGGCGAGGAACACCTTGGACCCACGCTGAAACAGTGGTAGCACGCCGTGGGTTTCCAGAAACCGTCCATCAACGATTTCTTGCGGCCGACAGCCTAGATCAAAGGCCCTGAGATCCATCAGAGGCATGCCCGACTCTTCGGAGGCGCATCTCAGCAATGCAGTGCGGTCGACATCTCCCTGATCGAGCGCCTCCTGCAGGAACGAGCGGTGGCTTTTCTGTGCCGCTTCAAAAGTATCACGGACACGCTCTTTAGAGAGCAGGTTTGCCTCGACGACTCGCCGCGATAGGCCTGACAGGGTCGTTCCCTGGACTGTGATGGAAAATGGGGACTGACTTGGTTCCATGATTAAAGAGAAAAGCAAATTCCGACAGGGTTAGTGAGAACTGTTCGAAAGGCTAACGAACTGCGTATTTCGACTATTTATCCGGGTTATTCCCAAAAAATCATTGAAATTTGGAAATATTCTCATGACACTCTAACAGAATAAGGATTTTGCTTCGGCGAAAAAATCCCTACAATACCGGTGCTTTTTAAGTAGTGGCGTTATTGGTCTGGGAACACCACAACATAACTAGAACGGCTTGCTCTTCATGTGACGCCTATCACATCGGTGATATGCTAGAGCTGTATAAATTACTACGCAGTAATCGTCAAAACCAGAGAGGAGGTATTAATGATGATATTTTCTAAACAGGCAAAACCGGAACGGAAAAATAACCGTCAGCGGGGCTTTACGCTGATCGAACTCATGATCGTGGTGGCGATCATCGGAATTTTGGCAGCGATCGCGATTCCCCAGTACAACAGTTACGTAGGACGTACTCAGATTGCCGAAGGATTATCTTTAGCGGGCTCGGTTAAGACGGGTGTCGCAGAGTACTTCCAATCTAACGGTACTTGGCCAAGTACCAATGCGCTAGCGGGGGCGCCAGCGACAATCAGTGGAAAATATACTCTTACCGTTGTGGCGTCGGCTTCAGGAACTGATCCTACTGTGATCACTATCACAACGCGACCTGGAGCGCCCGTTTCAACAGACATCCGTGATAAGACACTCACATTAACCGCTGCGGCTGGTACAGGCTCGATAACTTGGACTTGCGATGCAGGGACCATAGGCGATAATTTCCTGCCTGGCGCATGTAAAGAGTAGGGATGCTGACACCCCTTAATGGTCAATAAAGTATGGAGCCCTGGCTTTGCCGGGGCTTTTCTTTAGCAGCGGATTCAATCCTCTGTTTAATCAGAAGCGTTTCCGGTGCGCGCACATACCCAGATGTCCACCCGGGCGGCGCCCGCCGCTTTAAGAATCTTGCTGATTTCATTAGCCGTTGCGCCAGTGGTGAGGATATCGTCGACAAGCGCAATATGCTGGCCATCCAGACGCTGCTTGCAGTAAAAAGCTTTGATTAGATTTTTCCGGCGTTTTCTTGCACTGAGCGTGGACTGCTGATCCGTGTCACGAACCTTCTTCAGAACTGATATCTTTACGGGAATACCGAGCTTTCGACTAACGAGCCGCGCAATAAACGCGGACTGGTTCAAACCCCTTCTACGCAGCGCTCGACGGGTCATTGGTACTGCACAAAGGAGATCTGGTCTTTTCTGACCCCGCGTAAGCGCGTTATCAGCTATAACGCCCGCCGCGGTTCGAGCAAAAGACAGCTGCTGGCGGTATTTCAGGGCGCAGAGCATCTTATCGATAGGGTTTTCGTAAAATAGTGGCGCCGCAATATCATCAAAACTTGGTGGCAGTTGCTGACATCGCCCGCAGATGCCCGGCTGCACAAGTACTCGGCCGCAGTGTGAGCAGCAGGAGCCAAGCCTGAAAGGAAGCGCATACCAGCAGGTCTGGCAAAGGCCATGGCGATACTCCGGTTGATCATGACAAAAAAGACAACACGGTGGCGTCATCAATCTGAGCGCGGATCTCCCTGCTATTCTCAGGAGACTCGTCCAAGTTGGTGCAGGGCGGTTGATTCCTGATAAAAAGGGATGTGCCACTTGGCCAATTTATCGAGAGTGCCCCGGCATTGCTGTGCTCTTGTTCACAGCGCGGAGTTAACATCGTTATGAACGCAGTCTTGGACTAGAAAATGAAGCAGGTGCCTTCGGAACTTGATGCACGTTCGGTCATACAGGCATCCCAGCGTGCAAGCCGATTCGATCCGCAGGACACGATCCTCGCAAGACGATCAGGCCAGGAGCTTATTGACCGTCTGGCGCTTCTAGAGATTGCTCCTGAAAATATCCTGGATCTGGGTTGCGGCGCGGGTATCGAAGCAGAGATATTGTCACATCACTACCCCAAAGCACACGTAATTGGCCTTGATATCTGTCCTGTGTGCTTTCAGCAAGAAAAATCCACACCCTGGGCTCCGGTGGTCGGTGATGCTGCGGCATTGCCGTTGAGTACGGGTGTTTTCGATTTGATCTTTGTAAACCTGGTGGTGCCGTGGTCTGAGCCCGTGCTCCTATTTCATGAGATTGCCAGGGTACTAAGACCCGGCGGGGCCGTCGTAATTTCCACGCTAGGCCCGGATACCCTAAAGGAACTGCGCGGCGCCTGGAACAGTGTCGATGATCATCCGCATGTTCACCCCTTTGTGGATATGCATAACTTGGGTGATGCTTTATTGCAGGCCGGATTTTTGGAACCAGTCGTTGATGTTGAAGTGCTGTCTTTCACCTACTCCAAACTTACTGGCCTCATTGATGATTTGCGCGCGTTGGGCGCGACCAACGCCATGATGCACCGGCGTCGGACTCTGACGGGTAAATTTCGCTGGCAGGCCTTGATAGATGCGTACCCACTGTTAGAGGGCGACCAAGGTAGATTGCGCGCGACTTTTGAGGTGGTTTACGCGGTGGCATGGGCTACGGGCGGTTCGGATGGCCAACCGGTCGGGGTTCGTGTTGATTTACCGCGGTAGAGAGCGCTTCACTCACGGTAGAGATTGCCTGTGAAGCTGACAAAATTTCACAGAGTAATTTGCTGGGTTATACGCCATGATCGGGGTCAAGATAAGGTGATCATGCTTGATGGTCTGGCTGCAGTTATGCTAGTGTTCGCCGCAGTTTAAGGGCTTGAATCAGTCGGGTCGGGTGGCTTTCGGAGCAGTCTGGGCGATACAGGCCGACCACCGTGTTTGGCGTAGCAAATGACTCTCTTTGAGACCGCTCCGGATGGGCGCGATTTTCGTCTGTTGATTAGACCTGACTGCTCGCTGTCGCCGAGCGGGGTCAAGGCTATTGTTCTGATTTTCAGTTTAGTCGCTTTTCTCATTGGTGGTTTTATGCTGATACTCGGAGCATGGCCTGTCCTGCCTTTTCTAGGCCTTGAGGTGGCGGTATTGGTCGTGGTGTTTTTGATGCTGCAACGACGGTCCACATTTTATGATCTCGTTGAGGCGAGGGGAGATCACGTCAGTCTCCGCCAGAAGAGTCAATACGGAGAAACATCGGGAACCTTAAATCGCTATTGGGCACAGATTAAGTTGTCAGGGGGTCGCCATTGGTATCCAAGCAAGTTGCTGGTTGGGTCACATGGAAAGTTTGTGGAAATAGGCACGACCTTAACCGAAGAGGACCGAATTCGAACGGCAAAAGAACTGCAGCGTGCGCTGTAGCCATGATTAAGTCAGCCAGGTGCTCGCTTATGAAAAGATTTAATTGCAATTGCATACTCTCAGGGAAACGAAAATGATCATAAATCGACTGAAGCATCTTCTGGGTGCAGGAATGACCCTCGTCGGTACACTTGTGCTGTGGGCGGTGCCCGCTAGCGTGCAGGCTGAATGGGGCTTGAATCTGCAGCGGCCTGTTACCGAGATTGCACGTGTGCAGTACGACCTGCACATGCTGATCATGTATATCGTTACCGTGATCGGCATCATCGTCTTCGCTATCATGTTTTATTCGATCATCAAATTCCGCAAGAGCAAAGGTGCGCAGGCTGCCAAGTTCTCACACTCGACGAAAGCCGAGGTGATTTGGACGGTGATTCCTACCCTGATCCTCATCGTCATGGCGGTTCCGTCGACCAAAGCGCTGCTGCTGATGGAAGACACTACCGAATCAGATATGGTGGTTAAGGTGACTGGCTACCAATGGGGCTGGCATTACGATTATATGGAAGAAGACGTTTCTTTCTTCAGTAAACTGGCCACGCCGCAAAGCCAGATTACGGGGACGGAGACCAAGGGCGAAAATTACCTCCTTGAAGTCGACAATCATTTGGTCCTGCCGGTCGGACAGAAAGTTCGGATTCTGCTGACCGCAAGGGATGTAATCCATGCCTGGTGGGTCCCGCAGTTGGGCGGCAAAAAGGACGCGATCCCTGGGTTCATCAACGAGATGTGGGTTCGTGCGGATGAGACAGGTACCTTCCGCGGACAGTGCGCAGAGCTTTGTGGCAAGGATCACGGCTTCATGCCCATCGTGGTTGATATCGTCGACGAAGGCCAGTATCAGGCCTGGTTGGACGGCCAGCGTAACAATGGCTAAGCCTGTCCCCGATACGTTGATTGAAAGAATTTAGAAAAACAGGAGTATGCGAATGACTACGACGGTCGCTGATCATCACCACGACGAGGTGCCTAAAGGCATCACTCGTTGGTTGTTTACCACTAACCACAAAGACATCGGTACGCTGTACCTGTGGTTCTCGTTCATTATGTTTCTGGTCGGCGGGGCCATGGCACTGGTTATCCGGGCGGAGTTGTTTCAGCCCGGTTTGCAAGTGGTGGATCCGCATTTCTATAACCAGATGGTCACGGTGCATGCGTTGATCATGATTTTTGGCGCCATCATGCCCGGGTTCGTGGGTTTTGCCAACTGGATGATCCCGATGATGATTGGCGCGCCCGATATGGCCTTGCCCAGAATGAACAACTGGAGTTTCTGGTTGTTGCCCTTTGCAACGTCTCTGCTGATTCTTTCGCTATTTGTCCCCGGTGGGGGTCCGGCTGCGGGTTGGACGATTTATCCACCGCTCTCGGTGCAGGGAGGCATGGGTGTGGATCTAACGATCTTTACCATCCACATATTGGGTATGTCGTCGATCCTGGGCGCCATCAACATTATCGCGACCATTATGAACATGCGCGCCCCCGGCATGACGCTTATGAAGATGCCGCTCTTTATCTGGACATGGGTGATTACAGCCTTCCTGTTGATTGCCGCGATGCCGGTACTGGCAGGTGCCGTCACCATGCTTCTGACAGACCGTCATTTCGGCACAGCCTTTTTTGATCCTGCAGGCGGTGGTGATCCGGTCATGTTCCAGCATATCTTCTGGTTCTTCGGTCATCCCGAGGTTTATATCCTGATTCTGCCGGCCTTTGGCATTATTTCGCAGGTCATCCCAACCTTTTCCCGAAAGCCGCTCTTTGGCTACACCTCCATGGTGTTCGCAACTGCTGGTATCGCCTTTTTGTCTTTCATAGTATGGGCACACCACATGTATACGGTGGGTATGCCGCTCTCCGGCGAGCTGTTTTTCATGTACTCCACGATGCTGATTGCGATTCCAACGGGTGTGAAAATCTTCAACTGGATGGCCACGATGTGGCGGGGCAGCTTAACCTTTGAGACCCCGATGCTGTACGCAATTGCGACGGTGGCGTTGTTTACGGTAGGCGGGTTGACTGGCCTTATGATGGCAATTACTCCAGCGGACTTTCAGTACCACGATACCTACTTCATCGTGGCGCACTTTCATTACGTGATTTTTTGCGGTTCGGTGCTTGGGATGTTTTCGGGCGTCTACTACTGGCTGCCCAAATGGACTGGCCACATGTATGACGAGACTCTCGGCAAGTGGCACTTCTGGCTTACGATCATTGCCTTCAATGTGACTTTCTTCCCGCAGCACTTCCTGGGTTTTGCCGGAATGCCACGACGTATTCCTGACTATTCCCTTCAGTTTGCAGAGTTCAACGTCATCTCAAGTATTGGCGGATTCGTGCTTGGATTTTCGCAACTTATCCTGCTGGTCGTAGTGATAAAAGCGATTCGTGGTGGCAAAAAGGCCAGTGCTGAGGTTTGGGAGAATCCCGAAGGCCTTGAATGGACTGTGCCTTCTCCCGCGCCTTACCATACCTTTGCTACGGCGCCCGAGGTGAAATAGGAAACTGATGACAATAGTCGCCAATGGCGCTCAAAAAGTGGGCATCCGAAGGACCGTAATCGTTTTAGCGGTGTTTGCGGGTGCGGTCTTCACCTGGAGCATCATCAAATATCTCCTGTGACGTGGAGATGGATGGTCAACGCATGAATGAGCCTTCCCGACAAAAAAGCAATCGCCGCGTGGCCGGATGGCTATCGCTATGGGTGGTCGGGATGTTCGGATTTGGCTACGCGCTGGTGCCGCTGTATGACATCTTTTGCGAGATAACGGGCCTCAACGGAAAGAGTGCAACGCTCACCGAGGTTAGCGTAAAGCCCCTCGAGGTTGACCGCTCTCGTACCGTAACGGTCGAGTTTGCGGTGAATGTGAGCGGTATTCCGTGGCAGGTGGAACTGCCTGAGACCGTTCGCCTTAAGGTGCATCCGGGGGAGGCAATGACCGTGAATTATGCGGCCCACAGTCTGACCGACACGCTTTCTGCTGGACAGGCCGTCCCGAGTGTGTCGCCGGCGCGGGCTGCGCGGTACCTCAGAAAGACGGAATGCTTCTGCTTCACCCGTCAGGAGCTTGAGCCGCGGGAAAGTAAGGTCATGCCGGTGACGTTTGTGGTGGATCCTGCGCTCCCAGGAGAAGTAAAGACGATCACGCTGTCATACGCAGTGTATCCCGCTAAAGACATTGAACCAGCCAACTCGTGAGGGTCACTGGTCTAAAAGATGTTTATCTGCAACTTTATAAATATTTTTAGAACTTAAAAAAGAGGACGCAACACATGAGCTCAGCACACGGCGGTTACTATCTGCCTGATCCGACTAAGTGGCCCACGATTACCTCAATGGGTTTGTTCCTGCTCGCGCTCGGATTCATTATGGATCTGCACCATCTCCCCCCCGGCCCGTGGCTGATGATTGCAGGCGCAGTGATTATCATTCTGATGCTTTATTCCTGGTTTGGCCAGGTGGCGGGGGAGAGTGAGGCTGGGCGCTACGATGCGCAAGTCGATACATCTTTCCGCATGGGAATGGGTTGGTTCATCTTCTCAGAGGTGATGTTCTTCGGTGCTTTCTTTGGCGCGCTGTTCTATACCCGTATCTTGTCTGTGCCGTGGCTCGCGGGGGAGGAGTTGTTATGGCCTGGTTTTGAGGCAACGTGGCCGACAGCAGGGCCAGCGGGCGCAACCTATATCGGGCCAGACCAGTATGATATTGGATCGGGTCAGTTCTCCAGCATCGGGGCGTTTGGTATTCCGCTTATAAATACCGTGATTTTGCTGGTGTCAAGCGTGACGTTGACGTTTTCACACTGGGCGCTGAAGAAGAATCAGCGCGGGGCGATGAATTTCTGGCTGTTCGTTACCGTCGCACTGGGCGCGTTGTTCATGTATTACCAGGTTGGGGAGTACATTGAGGCTTATAGCCACCTTGGCTTGACGTTGGGGTCAGGGGTATACGGCGCGACCTTTTTCATGTTGACGGGATTCCATGGGTTTCACGTCACAATCGGGGCGATTACGTTGGCCGTGATATTGGTGAGATGTCTGCGCGGACATTTCAAGCCCGACGAGCATTTTGGTTTTGAGGGTGCCGCCTGGTATTGGCACTTTGTGGATACGGTTTGGGTTGGACTATTCATCTTCGTCTACATACTGTAGCGTTTCAATAGATTCCCAGGCATTGCCGAGTCCTCAGGCGGTGCTTGGGATTTTCTCAGGACCAGGACTTACTGCTGGTTTTGTATTGCAGCTTGCTGTAGCGACCCGCCGGGTTTCAAAAATCCGGTATATAGCCCCACGACAATTAGCAGGAGTAGAAACGCCCAGATCGCGACGCGGTAAGTGAGCGCTTTTACCGTGCCGGTACCGCGGCCTTTGTCTCGGATCATTGAAAACATTGCAGCGCCAAGGCTGATCACCATGGCCACCAGAAGTATGAGGATTATGGTTTTCGCAAGCATTGAGAAATCGCGGTCAGGAGACTATCGGCAATGTTACCAAAAACACCGAGTGTTTCAGTGAACTGAAGTGTCGAAGCGACGGATATCCCATCCCCTGGCGTTACTCGGCACAGCAATCATATGCGCGGGTTTTATCGGATTGGGAATCTGGCAGTTACAACGCGCTGAGGAAAAGCAAGCCTGGTATGACAGTTATTCATCGCGTGCGAGCGAAGCGCCGATCCGGATTGCAGACACCTTGCTGCAACCAGGCCAGTCGAATTTTCCAACTCAGGCGTACGGCCGGTTTGATGGGCAAGGGCAGTTTCTTTGGGATAACCGGATGCATCAGGGCCAGCCGGGTTTTCAGGTGCTGACCCCGTTTATTATCAATCCTGGCGACACGCGGATTCTGGTTGACCGGGGCTGGATTCCGCTTTTGGGGTCAAGACAAGATCTTCCAAGTCCGGAGATTCCCCAAGGGGTCCGAACCATCCGCGGCCATCTTGCCGAACCTATGCGTTCCTTCACCCTGGAAGACCGTCCCCCAGCATATGATGTATCCCTGCGCCAGAACCTTGATCTTTCGGCATTTGCTGAGTCAGCACCCTATGCAATCCACCCTTATGTTTTCCGACTTGCTCCGGACGAGCCGGACGGATTTGTTCGCGTATGGCCGGTACCTGACCGGATGGCGGTCAAGCGCCACCAGGCCTATGCCGTTCAGTGGTTCGGGATAGCGCTTGCATTTGTAGGGGTAGTGGGTGCGATGCTTCGGCGCGAGATCAAAGCGAGGCGAACTTTTATTAGGAATGAAACCAATGAATGATCCCAATCCAGATCCTGTTTCCCGGACAACCCAAAGGCGTAAGCGCTGGACGCTGATTGCGCTGATGGCACTTTTTTTGTCGCCGGTTGTCGCGGCTTGGCTATGGAAGCCGGCTGCCTTCCGTAATCAGGGAGATCTGATTGATCCACCCCGACCCCTCACCAATGTGCAGATGATTGCAGCCGACGGCAGCAGTGTTGACCTCAATACCTTCTTCGGCCGCTGGACTTATCTTTTCTTCGTCGACGCTGACTGTAATGATTCCTGTATGCAACTGAGTGACGCGATCGAGCGTGTACGCTTGAGCCAGGGAAAAAACAATAAGCGGATTCGTCTGATAGTGGTGACACTGAACCCGGATTCACTACCTTCGTTAAGTGAGATTCGCGTTGCGATGCCCCAGACTGTCGTGCTTGCCTTAGAGTCATCTAAAAGGGAAAGATTCCTGTCGCAGTTCATATCCCAGACTGGTGCGCTGACTCAGCAGCCGTCAAAAATCTTTCTGGTCGACCCACTGGGTAATCTGATGATGAGTTACCCCGTTCAGAGTGAGGCTACCGATTTGCGAAAAGATATCAGCCGTCTTCTGCGGGCGTCCCGGATCGGCTAAAGCAGGGCCGTTGATCCCGTATAATTCACCGCCGTTATGAAAGCGCAGGCCTCCACATCATCGCAGACGTCTTCAAGCTCCAGACAGACGTTGCATGCTTACTATGAGCTGACCAAGCCCAGAGTAGTGGCGCTGATCGTATTTACGGCCATTGTCGGCATGTTTCTTTCAGTGGAGAGCATGGTGCCG
>Ga0114933_10003321_pt1 | contig 15794 bp, 11 predicted proteins | sample 4SBtaG_FD_89691 | JGI IMG/M metagenome (GOLD analysis project Ga0114933, IMG submission 89691) | Deep subsurface microbial communities from Kolumbo volcano to uncover new lineages of life (NeLLi) - 4SBTROV12_W25 metaG | ecosystem: Environmental > Aquatic > Marine > Volcanic | place: Kolumbo... | reverse complement strand
GCCTCGTTCGCCATGTCATAGTTGGTGTTACCCCGGTGCATCAGGCTGCGGTTATCCCACATCACTAAATCGCCTTGCTGCCAAGTGTGATCGTACCGGAATTGGGATTGGATAGAATGTTCCATCAACTCTTCGACCAGTGCATCGCTGTCTTCACGCGACATGTCGACGATCTTGTCGATATGGGTTCCAATGTAGAGCGCCTTGGTACCGGTATCTGGATGTGTGCGGATCAGCGGGTGCGTGACAGGTGGGCGTTCCCTTTTTTGTGCTTCGGTTGCTGGCGTTTCACCGACATTTTTGCGGTTTGCTTCCCAACTGTGCACGACCTTCAGTCCGTCGACCCTCGCCTTCATATCGGAAGATAGTGCCTCATACGCTAGCCGCATATTGGTGAATAGGGTCTCGCCACCCTTTGACGGCACTTGCTTTCCATGCAGCATGGTGATGGCCGAGGGGATCTCGTGATAGGACTTATCGGTGTGCCAATGGTTGGGCCCGCGATTTACCAGCTTCGGGATTTTCTTGCCGTCTGGTTGGATATTGGTGATGTCGTTGATAACTGAGTAGCGCATTCCGTTACGCAAACGGCCCACATGGCTTTCCAACTCGCCGTAATTTTCCGCAAATTGACCTTGCTGTTCGCGCGTTAGCATCTGATTGCGAAAGACCAGCACATGATATTGAAGCAGTGCATTATATATTGCTTCCTTCATCTCAGCATCGATAGGCTTTGACAGATTGAGGCCGTATATTTCGCCACCAAGTGGGTCGCTTAGCTGAGTTGTGGCGAAGGGCTGAGTGGCATTCCTGGAATTGTTATAAGCGATTTGCATTCTGATCTCTTCTAGAATGGTTTGGTGCCGATAATGACCGTACGGTGCAGCTGACGCTGCTCAGTGCCAACCTCATAGTTCGGCAGCGCGCGATGCAGCAGTAGACGGTTATCCCACATGACGTAGTCTCCTGCCCGCCATCGATGGGTATATACAAACCGGTCCTGAGTTGTGTGCTCCTCTAACTCTTTAATGAGTGCGGCCCCTTCGTCGTGAGGGATGTCGTGCAGATGCGAGACGTGGTGGCCCAAATAGATCGTCTTTTGCCCGGTATCCGGATGGGTGCGGACAACTGGATGGGTTACTGGCGGTCGCTCTCGTTTTTGCTCTTCACTAGCCGGTTCGGCGCCAACATTCAGGCGGCTTGCTTCCCAGCTATGCTCCGCCTTCAACCCGGAAATACGGTCTTTCATTTCATCTGAAAGTGTTTCGTAACCAAGTTGTGTGTTGGCAAACTGCGTGTCGCCGCCGTTTAAGGGTACTTTCTTGGCGTGTAACATGGTCATGAGTGAGGGGACTTCGTGATAAGATTTATCGGTATGCCAATGATAATTGCCGCGCGACACGGATTTCTCTGATGGCATTCCATCGGGGCCCAAATTGGTGACAGTGTGCACGATCGGAAATGGCTGTCCGTTGGCCAGACGTCCGACATGGTGCTCCAACGTGCCGAAATTCTTGCTAAATGCTGCCTGCTGGTCCTTGGTGAGATCTTGGTCGCGGAAAACCAGGATGTGAAACTCTAGAAAAGCGCGTTTAATTGCATCAAGCACGTTCGAACTTATCTGCTTCGACAAGTCCAAGCCCGTGATCTCACCCCCCCCGATATGAGTAATCGGTTTTATACTGAAGGGGTAGTCATAGGTGTTAGATAGGACCGCGGTTTGCATGACGTTCTCCTCGCCTAGTAGGGCACGGTGCCGACGATGACTGTTCGGTGAAGGACTCGTGCTTCGTTCGCCGTGTCAAAGTTTGGACTTGCCCTGTGCAGCAGGCAACGGTTATCCCACATCACGTAGTCACCTTTGCGCCAACGATGGCTATACACAAATTTTGAATGTGTCGTGTGTTTCATAAGTTTGGCTAGCAAACTGTTGCTCTCCCTGCGAGGCATGTCGTGAATATGTGAGACGTGACAGCCGATATAAAGGAGCTTGTCCTTTGTATCGGGATGGGTGCGCACGACCGGATGGGTGACTGGCGGGCGCTCCTTTTTCTGAACTTCAGTCGCCGGCGGCGAATTAGTATTACGGCGGCTTGCTTCCCAACTGTGCTCAGCTTTCATCTCCGCGATGCGCTTCTTTGTCTCTTGCGGAAGCGCTGCGTAGCCCATTTGCGTATTGGCAAACTGTGTGTCACCACCTCCTAGGGGAACTTGGATGGCATGAAGCATCGTCATCAGAGACGGAACCTCGTGATAGGATTTGTCTGTGTGCCAGTGGAAATTGCCCTTGCCCATTTTTTCTCCGAGCGGTTTGCCGTCCGGTCCAAGATTGGTAACCGTGTGAACTATGGGAAAAGGTTCGCCATTGGGCAGGCGCCCGACATGATGTTCCAAGGTACCGAAGTGTTCGCTGAATGCTGCCTGCTGATCCTTACTTAAATACTGATTGCGGAAGACGAGCACGTGATGTTCTAGAAACGCCCGAATGATTGCATCCCGGGTTGCTGTGTCGATCGGTTCCGACAGGTCGAGGCCAATAATTTCTGCTCCGGCGACGTCGCCTATCCGGTTGATTTCAAAGGGATAGGCTTCTGTTGCGACGGAATGTGCTACCTGCATGCTGCGCTCCAGCTTGTTTGCTATTGTCGAAACTGTACAACATGCGTCGTCCTCCGCAAATTGGCTGGACATGACGAGTTTTGGCGCCTCGTGATAGGTTGAGCGCTGAATATTTTGCAAAGGGGCTCGTTCGCCTATGGAATTCGACTTTACCGATGAACAGCAAATGATTCAGGACTCTGCCAAACGAATGGTCGAGCGGGATATACAACCGGTTTTAGACGCTTATCCGGCGGAGAAGTCTCTACCGCGCGAGGCTATGGCGAAGATCTATCCCGTCCTGGCAACGCAGGGTATCACCGCGCCGCGCGTTCCAACGGATCAGGGTGGGAGCGGCATGAAGATGTTAGATTACGCCTTGATATACGAACAATTGCCGGCGTGGCTGTCGGTCTCGATCATGGGGCATGACGTAACCTTTGCACGTATCCACGCCGAGGCGACGCCGGAGCAGCGTGAGCGCTTCCTGCCAGGCATGCTTTCTGGCGAAAAGATCGGCGGTACCGCGACGTCCGAGCCAAACGCAGGCTCCGATCCACGCGGTCTATTGACCCGCATGACCGTCGAGGGCGATACAGCCGTCGTCAATGGCCGTAAGCTATGGATCACAAATGGGTCGGTGGCCGATATTCTGGCCGTGACCTGCATCGATGGTGTCGATGAAAAGGGACGGAACACGCTTAAGCGGATCATCGTTCAACCCTCTGAATGTAATGTTGAGATTCGCGAAATCGAAACCACAGGTCTGAAACAGGGTCATCTTGCCGAAGCGGTATTTGCGGATTGTGAAATTCCGGCGGCGAACATCCTGTCTTCGGGCGGCGACGCAGCGCGTATGTTGACAATCACATGGAACGGTAACCGGCCGCTAGTAGGATTGGTTGCGGCGCGGTTGGCGGAGCGGGCCTTTGAGGCAGCGGTCGAATATGTAGGGGTTCGCGAGCAGCATGGCAAACTAATCGCCGGGCACCAGCTTATCCAACAGAGCCTGGCAGATATGCAGACCGCCATTGTTGCTAGTCGATTGCTGTGCTACCGCGCGCTTAATCTCATGGACCGGGGCGCGCGGAATAATGCGGACGCCGCGATGGCAAAGCGCTTTGCGACCAATGCCTGTACTGATGCGATCTCGAAAGCTATGGCAATCCATGGCGGTATGGGGCTGACTGAAGAAGTCGGATTGGAGCAGCTGTGGCGTGATGCCCGCATGCTAACAGTTCCGGATGCGACCGATGAAATTCTGACGCTTATTCAAGGACGGGAAATTACCGGGATTGCCGCGTTCCGTTGACCTTGAAATCAGACCGGGAAGTTAAGTTGTGCTTGGTTATGTTTGCAGAGAGAGATGAATTGTCGCGGTGTGCGTTTGCCCCTTGGACGAAAAAGGTATAGCGATTTTTAGGTTCTATTGTTCCAAACACAGTCTGCATGGTCTGACAGACGGCCTTTTGCGATCTCTGAGTTTGTGGAAAATTTATCGCGACCTTAATTACTTCAGGCTGTCGATGGGTCTTAAGGTAATGGCGACTGGATTTATCCAAACAATGCGACCCTAGTCGATTTTGAAGACCCGGGATGGGTCGACGATATAATTTCAGGCAGTTGGAACGAAGGCGCAGGTTGGTTCTCGGCCCCAGTATTGCGATGCGGGGCATAGGATATACTATTCGTTTGTTGTTTTGCTTGCGGTTGTCATTGAATCGAGAGAGTGGCGCTATAGTTTTAATGGTGGCTGTGGTTTTCGGCCTGATGGCATATGAGCACGGCGCATGTTAGCGATAATCCAGTCTTGTATCTGGCCGATTAGCAAATTTCGTTGTTCGCCGTAATTCGGCTTCATCCACAGATTATTTATCTCGTCGGGATCGGCGTTGAGATCGTAAAGTTCACCGTCTGGTTCGCCTTGGTAATAGACGAGTTTCCAATCCCGGTCTCGCCGCATCACGATGTATTCGGCACCACTTTGAATATGGTCCCGGCCAAGTTCAGAGTATACGACCTCATCCGATGACGTTTCGCTGTCGCCGACGAGTTTTGGCAACAATGTGGTAGCCTCGAAATTGTCTGGTATCGGGATGCCGGCGAATTCCAGGATCGTCGGTGCGATGTCGGTCAGTTGAACCAGGCTGTTATCAATTTTTCCTGATGGGATGCGATTAGGCGACCAAAAGATCAAGGGCACTGTCGACACGGTGTCGTACATAGTCCATTTCTGAATATGGCCGTGATCGCCCAGCGCGTCCGCGTGGTCAGAGGTAAAAATGACAACTGTGTCCTCTAGATAGCCCTTCGCATTGAGCATCTGCATTATCTGGCCGACCTTCTCGTCGATCATGGTGACGTTAGCGGCGTAGTGCCGGCGGATGCTAAGGATTTCATCTGCCGTGACGTCGTTTCGCCAGGCGACTGAATCAAAATTGTTGTCGATTAGGTTCTGCCGAAAAATACGGTGTGCTCTGGGCTGTTGCGCTATTTCCTCGTCGGTGACCGTTGGTACGGGGATTGCGGCATTGGCGTATAGGTCGAGATAGCGGGGACACGGATCGTAGGGTGGATGGGGTCCTGGAAAGCCTATCTGCAGAAAGAGCGGACTGTCAGCCTTACGGTCTTCAAGCCACCATAAGGCTGTATTGCCAATAAACATATCGGAATGCATATCTTCGTCGAGTTCCCAGGGAAAACAGCCGACCGCTTCCCGGTATCCTTCAGGATCCTCGGCGATACGCTGATATCTGCTGGGTTTGGTCAGCTGGCGTGCTTTCAGCGCTTTGTCCCATTCGTCATAGAAAGCTCGGTCATGTTCATCCAGGAACAAGGGACGATCCTTATTCTCGACGGGAAAGCGTTGGTGGAAACCACCTAGTTGGTCGTAGGGATTGATGTGCATCTTGCCAATACTTGCGCAATGGTAGCCAACCTCTGCCAGGCTTGCGACCCATGTGGGCACCCAAGGCTGGAAGTTAGTGAATATTCCGGTGCCGTGCGGAAATTTACCCATGAACAGGCTCGACCGGGCCCCGACACAAACCGGTGAGTTGACGAAGCATTTGTTGAACGCTGTACCTTCCCGGACAAGCCGGTCCAGATGCGGTGTTTGCATCCACGTAGCGCCCATCGCGTTGATGGAATCGGCGCGTTGTTGATCCGTCATGATTAGAATGATATTCGGTCGATCAGTCATGGCGGTTCTCGCTGTTTCGTTGCGGTATCGCACGGTCACCGAACCGGCGAGGAATAAGTGTAATACAATCGGTTTACGGAGCGTGAAGATCTGTTCTGCTGAATGTAGCGAGGGCCTACTTGACCTTACTGATGTAGAGTGGATAATTCGCGACCGTCGCGACGGGATGTAGTAGAGTATAGCATACGCTTAACCCACAGTATTATTGGCGAAAGTTAGGCCTCCCCGTGTCGAAGGTTATTCGGATAATTTGGCGCGCGGCGTTTAAAACGAGGCTGTCGTGCATGCGATGATATGAGTGTTGGAAAGTAGTATGTTTTGAACTACACCTCTTTACTGTAATAGGTAGGAAGCTGGGAAAACCTGAATGTCTAAAGATTCAGCAAACAATAACGGGTCTTCTGCAAGTGATCCAAAAACGGAAGCGGTTCTTGCCCGCTACCGTTCCTACCTTTTGGATGATGTAGATCCGCGCGAATGGCCATATGCCTGGCGCACGGAAATCAACCGCGGCGGCTTCCGCGCGGTGGACTTCCTCATGGATGAAATCGTGGATACGGGCAAGTGCATTGGTTGTGCTTCCTGCCTGACCATTTGTCCCGCCGACGTTTTCGATTATGCCGAGGAAAAACCTGTAAATGCTCGACCTGAGGCCTGTGTTTTTTGTGTATTATGTGTCGAAGTATGCCCCGTTTTACGCCCGGTCGATGACAATGAACGTACCAGGACCCGTTTTCGTGCGCCGGCTAAGGACGATGGTTATGGCTTTTATAGTTATGGCGTCTATGCGCGCGCTACCGATCCGGAATTGGTGGTACGCGGCCAAGATGGTGGCATGACATCTGCTCTTTTAATACATGGCCTTGAGACTGGACGCCTAGGCGGCGCTGTCTTGGGTGATGTTTTTCCTGAAGCAAAACAGATTGGCCGCCCTAGGTTGGCGACGAACCGGAATGATGTCCTTCAATGCGCGGCATCACGATACACTTACTCGCCTAACACGTTGGCGCTTCAGGAAGCGATGCGCCTTAATGTGAAGCCGCTTGCTGTGGTGGGCGTGCCTTGTCAAATCGATGGTGTTTGGCTTCAGCAGACTTCGAGCATCCAGCTTGAAATAAGCCAGTGGTATCGGGATAATATTGCGCTTACGATTGGTTTATTTTGCTCGGAAAGCTTCACTCACGAAAGTATTAAGAAGCTTGCGGAGATTATCGAGGTTGAACCTCATCGGATAGATAATATTAATATTAAAGGCAAGGTCGTAATCCGTTTAGATGATGGCGAAATTGTCAATACGTCGCTCAAAAAATATCGGGAGTGGGCGCGTCCCGCTTGTCTCTATTGCCTCGATTACGGTGCGGAGAATGCTGATATCGGAGCCGGTGGCATTGGCATGGACGACTGGACCATGACCGTAATTCGTACAGAAGCTGGTCATGAGGCGTTTCAGGAGGCAATCGACGACGGTAAGATTGAGACACGCCCACTTGAAGATGAACCAAAGGGTGAGTTCCTAGCCAAAAAACTATCGGCAGATAAGCGTAAGAACCGTCCCTTGCCAGCTCATATGCCCACCTACCAGGAACGGCTGGCGCTGGACTATCTTGATCCCAAGACCTTCTATACCAAGGGGCCTGGTGCACCGATTGTGGAAGTCGTGCCCGAAGGGGACAAATAATGAACGTAGCCATCAAACCTAGTGCCAGCCAAGATAAAGCTGTCTCAACACCGCAGCGTTTGCTTTCCGATATTAGTGTCATGGTTGCGGGGCAGGGTGGAGACGGCTCTTTGACAATTGCCTCGCTCCTTTCGGCACAGTTTGCTTCTCGTGGTTTACATCTCTATTCCACAAGTAATATTGCGTCTCGTATAAAGGGGGGACATGCGGCCGCATTTCTGCGCGCTTCCGTCGTGCCTACAGGTTGTATGGGTGACCATATTGACTTGCTCGTTGCCTTTGATGACGAAGCTGTAGAAAAAGCCGCATCAGCAATGGCACCTGACGGTATCGTCGTTTTTGACGCTTCAAAAGGTGCACCGCCAGAGGGTGTTCTCGCAGATACAATTCAAGTCTTTGCCGTTCCATTTGGACGTCTCGCAGTTCGTGATCTCGGTCGTGATCTTCTGAAGAATTGTCTGGGTTTCGGTTTGGTTTCTCGCGTTTTGGGTATAGTCGATGACGAGGCCGAGGCTAGTTTGCGGCAACGCTTCAAGCGGTTGCCGGCAACTGTGGTGGAAAGTAATGTCGATGCCTTTCGGATCGGCCTTGCAAATGCTGACGAAATCGGCCTTTCCGAAGGGGTAAGCCCCTGGACGGTTGATAAAAGTGAGCGAGAAGAGCGCCTTATGATCGCCGGGAACGAAGCCCTCTCATTTGGTTTTTTGGCGGCTGGCGGACGGTTCTATGCGGGATACCCGATTACGCCGGCAAGCGAAATCCTCGGGTGGTTGCAGCGACACTTGCCGAATTATGGCGGGATGGCTATTCAGGCGGAAGACGAGTTATCGGCCATCAATATGGCGACGGGGGCCGCACTGACGGGGACCCGCTCGATGGCAGCCTCGTCCGGACCGGGCTTTGTTTTAATGCAGGAAGGCGTCAGTCAATTGGGGTCAGCGGAAATTCCCCTGGTTGTCGTTGATTGTCAGCGCGCTGGTCCATCCACGGGCATGCCGACCAAGGTCGAGCAGAGCGATATCGGTACCATGATCAATGGTGGCCATGGCGATTATCCAAAGGTCGTGCTATCGCCAGCGAACCAAGGCGACAGTTTTGATATTGGCGTATTCGCCACTAACCTCGCGCAAAGGATTCAGACACCGGTGATCATCGCTATGGATAGAGCGATGTCTCAAGACTCGACTACGGTTAAACCTTTTAATTTGGAAGGTATCTTTGTCGATAACGCAAAACGCCTGACACGGGATCAAGTCCTCAAGCTTGAGGAATACCGGCGTTATAAAGTCACCGATGATGGCGTTTCTCCTTGGGCTGTGCCTGGCACTCCAGGTGGACAGAACCTCGTAACGGGCAATGAGCGCAATGAATGGGGCCTCGTGTCAGCAGAACCGGTGAACCGCAAAAAGATGATCGAAAAGCGGGCACGTAAAATCGACACTGTGCGTGACGACTTGCCGAAAGGGTGGCGTTGGGGCAATGCCAAAGCAACAATAGGCTTGCTTGGTTTTGGGTCCGCGGGACCAATCCTTGAACGGGCAGCGTTACGGCTGGCAGAAGCCGAGACAGATGTCCAGGTGCTCCGCCCGCGCACGATTTGGCCGGTTTTAGATGAAACGATAGATTTCATTCGCCAGTGCGAACGTGTTTACGTCATCGAATACAACGAAGCCGGACAACTCGCGCACACCATTAGTGGCGCCGGTGCACCGAAAGAAAAAATGATAAGTGTGCTCAAATATGATGGGACACCCTTCCGCGCCGTTGATATTGCGAATACCGTCCTCAAAAGGGAGAACTCCGAATGACCAAGACCTATAAACCCGCTGAACCAATATGGTGTGCCGGTTGTGGCGATTTTGGGGTGCAAGGTGCGCTGGAGCGCTCGCTCATAGATCTAAATATTGCAAAGCATGATGTAATGATCCTAGCCGGCATCGGCTGTTCGGGAACATTGCAGAATAATGTCGGGACTTACGGCTATCATGCGCTGCATGGCCGTGTGCTGCCGGCAGCTACAGGCGTTGCCTTTGCCAATCCTGATTTAACGGTAATAGCAGTTGGCGGTGACGGTGATGGTTTCGCAATCGGAGCTGGGCATTTCGTTCACACGGTGAAGCGTAATCCCAATCTCGTTTATATCGTGATGAATAATAGTGTCTACGGCCTCACTAAGGGGCAAGATTCCCCGACAATGGATTCTAGTGCGGCCGAAGGTCTGGACTCGACACGCTTAGCTATGTCTATCCCGGGTGCCAGCTTCATTGCTCGTGGGTTTTCGCGATGGTCGGCGCAGTTACATGAACTGACTTTGGCTGCGTTGGAACATACCAGAGCGGGCAAAGGTTTTGCTTTCTTGGAAGTGTTGTCACCATGTGTCACCTACAACGACACCTATGCCAGCTGGGAATCTATGCTCGACAACCTTGATGACGATCCGAATTACGATCCGACAGATTTGTCGATGGCATTTTCTCGAGGTGTTGCCCTGGATGTGGAAGGCCGTATGCCTGCGGGGATCATTTATCGCGCCGAAAGTGCGGTTGGCAAAGAAGCACCGCCATCGATGGCGGATCAGGATTTGAACCCGGCGCAACATCTTGATGCATATCGCGGCATCATGGCGTCTTACGCCGTCTAACGCGTCTTTTTAAGTTTATACGCCCGTGAGCGCACGGCGACTGACCCTCAGCACAATCGACGGCATACCCTTGGTAATGCCAGGCGATGACGTGACATCGTTGCTTCTTGATGGGTTAAATTCTTCAGACGATAGATTAGAAAATGGTGATATCTTAGTTATTGCGCAAAAGATATTCTCCAAAGCTCAGGATCGTTATGTGTCGATTGACGATGTTTCGCCGTCGCCCGACGCAGTACGGCTCGCCGAAGCAGTCGACAAGGATCCTCGTATCGTTGAACTTATCCTTTCAGAGTCGAGCGAGATTGTGCGTCACCGACCAGGTGTCCTAATCGTAGCTCACAGGTTGGGTTTCGTGATGGCAAATGCGGGTATCGACGCGTCTAATGTTGCGGCGGGAAGTGAAGGTGATGAACGCGTACTATTGCTGCCAGTCGACCCGGACAGTGATTGTGCCCGTGTTAGAGACGAGATAAAGGCGCGGGTCGGCATCGAAGTAGCGGTGATAATGAACGATAGCGTAGGTCGTGCCTGGCGTAGCGGAACGGCGGGCATCGCCATCGGCGTTGCTGGTTTGCCGGCGATCCTAGATTTACGCGGGGACAACGACCTGTTTGGTCGACCGCTGAAAGTTTCGATTGTTGGTATAGCAGACGAATTGGCCGCAGCCGCATCTATCCTGCAAGGACAGGCTGCAGAAGGAGCGCCAGCAGTTTTGATCCGGGGTTATTCAGTTGAAGGTGAACATACTACTGGACAGGAGTTGATCCGGGATAAGAGCGAGGACCTATTCCGGTGACTAATGTGAGTTGCGTTGCGTTGTCTGGCGGTGTGGGTGGCGCGAAACTGGCGCTTGGCCTTTACAAAGCGATAGCAGACCCGACGGAACTTTTAGTGGTTGCCAATACGGGAGATGATTTTGAACATCTCGGGCTGCGAATTTGTCCGGATATAGACACAGTGACCTATACACTGGGTGGGATATCTAATCTGGAATTGGGCTGGGGCCGGCAGGATGAAAGCTGGGCTTTCATGGAAACGTTAAGTCTTCTTGGCGGTGAGACCTGGTTTAACCTTGGCGACCGCGACCTGGCATTGCACGTGGAACGCACCCGGCGCCTGCAGACTGGCGAGACGTTGAGCGATGTAACTGCGGATATGGCAAACCGGTTAGGGATCAAGGCTGCAATCGCACCCATGGCTGACCGTGATGTCCGTACAATTGTTGAAACGCCAGAAGGGCCTTTGGCCTTTCAACATTATTTTGTGCGCGATCGTTGCAAACCAACTGTGACTGGTTTTCGCTTTAACGGGGCTGCGGAGGCGACACCGAGTTCGGCGCTCGATCTTGCACTCTCAGGCGTGGGCCCAGATTTGGTGGTGATATGCCCATCCAACCCTTTTATTAGTGTCGACCCGATCTTAGCTGTGCCGGGTATCCGCGATAGGCTCTTAAGACTCGGTGCGCCTGTTATTGCTGTATCACCGATTGTGGGCGGCAAGGCGATCAAGGGGCCGACGGCGAAAATGATGGACGAGTTGGGAATGGACGTAACGGCAGCTGGCGTCGCTCGGCACTATGCTGGTCTAATTGACGGTTTTGTGCTCGATACAGTGGATAAGGATGCAGCCGCAGAGGTCGAGGACCTTGGTATGAATGTACTTGTAACGAATACTTTGATGAAATCCCTAGATGATCGTGTAATGTTGGCGCGTGAAATTATCGCCTTCTCTGAACAGTTGAAATAACATTGGCCAGAACCATGTGGGCCGTATTGCCAGCAAAAAATTTCAATGACGCCAAGCAGCGGCTCGCGAGCGTGCTAGATGCCCAGGCACGGCGCGAATTGTTTCAGGCGATGTTTGAGGATGTCCTCTCTACTCTCTGTGGGGTTGATGAACTGGAAGGTGTTCTCGTCGTAACCCGTGACGATACAGCGTCCGCGATGGCGGCGAAATATGGCGCTCATGTCCTTCGCGAAGATGAAAATCGAGGTCAAACCGCAGCGGTGGAGGCTGCGGCGACTTGGCTCGCGAGGCAGAGGGTTGAGGGCATGATAGCGCTGCCAGGTGACATACCTTTAGTCCCATCATCGGAGGTTGAGCAAGTTTTGGCAGTGCACGAGACAAGTCGCGGCCTTACCATTGTGCCTGCGCAGGATGAACTTGGGTCGAACTGCATCGCAGTCTCTCCACCGGATCTAATTTCCTTCCATTTTGGGAATAATAGTTTCAAACCACATCTACGTGCGGCTGAAGAAGCCGGCGTGACACCGAAGATCGTTCGGTTGCCAGGTATAGGACTTGACATCGACCGGCCAGACGATTTGGCCTCTCTGATAGAGGCAGAAGGTAATACCTGCGCTCAGAAATGGTTACGCGAAACGGGAATAGCACAACGCTTGGCGGTGGCATGAGCAATTATCTCAATCGTGCGGCAGCGCTAGCGCTTGCCAAGGAGAAAAATACACGTGGCTTGATGGTGCGTGCTGCGGTACTTCGCGACGAAGGCCACGGCAGTCTCTTCACCTATTCTCGAAAAGTGTTCATTCCTCTTACGCAACTGTGCCGCGACGTTTGTCACTACTGCACATTTGCCCATCCACCGCGCAAGGGGCAACGGGCCTTCATGACAAGAGACGAAGTCTTGGATGTGGCAAGGGCGGGCGCTGCGACTGGCTGTAAGGAGGCGCTATTCACGTTGGGTGACAAGCCGGAACTACGCTATCGCGTCGCCCGGGAGGAATTAGCTGAATTGGGCCATGAGTCAACCCTGTCCTATCTCACGGAGATGTCTGGTGTCGTTTTGCGGGAAACTGGGCTGCTGCCGCATATCAATGCAGGTGTTATGTCTGATAGGGAAATTGCCGCGTTACGAGAGGTATCGGTCAGCCAGGGCTTGATGCTCGAGTCCGCCTCCACCCGTTTGTTGGAAAAAGGCGGCCCGCATTACGGCTCACCCGACAAGCAACCCGAAGTGCGGCTTGAGACTATGCGGGCAGCGGGCCGTCAGGCGGTGCCATATACGACAGGCATTCTGATTGGCATCGGTGAGACACGGCGCGAGCGTATCGAATCGCTTCTGGCGATCCGCGAGGTGCACGAAGAGTTTGGGCATATTCAGGAGATAATTGTCCAAAATTTTCGCGCAAAACCAGACACCAAAATGGCTGAAGCGCCGGAACCGTCGATTGAGGAACTGCTTTGGACCATCGCTGTCGCTAGGCTGATCTTTGGACCGTTGATGACTATCCAGGCGCCGCCTAACCTCAGTCCAGGCAAGCTCTCTGAACTTGTCGCAGCCGGGTTAGATGATTGGGGCGGCGTGTCGCCAGTGACACCCGACCATGTTAATCCGGAGGCACCTTGGCCGCATCTCGATGCGTTGGGGAAAGCGACTGCGGCGTGCGGCAAGACACTAATCGAACGTATGGCTATCTATCCTGCTTATGCGTTAGATGGCGATCGCTGGCTTTATAAGAGTTTGCGGACACCTGTTCTCCGCATGATTGACGCGAACGGTTTGCCCCGCACTGATAGCTGGAAGACTGGCACACCGATGGCGCCGCCCGCGCTCAGCAATGGACCGTCAGCACCAGTCGACGACGCTTTAACCGCAATTCTTGACAAGGCTCAGGATGGCGATGATCTCTCTGAAGAGGAGGTCACACGTTTATTCCAGGCGCGCGGCACAGAAGTTGCGGCGATTTGTAACGCTGCCGATGCGCTGCGGTGCGCGGTGAATGGCGATACAGTTAGCTATGTTGTCACCCGCAACATCAACTACACCAATGTTTGCTACTTTAAATGTCAGTTCTGCGCTTTCTCTAAGGGCAAGCTAAGCGAAAATTTGCGAGGTCGTCCCTACGATCTTGATATCGCCGAAATTTCGCGGCGCGCCGCAGAGGCATGGGATCGCGGTGCGGTCGAAGTTTGTATGCAAGGGGGTATCCACCCCGAATATACCGGCGAAACCTATTTAGAGATTTGCCGCACAGTAAAGGCAGTTACCCCAGACATGCATGTGCATGCCTTTTCACCACTAGAAGTTTGGCAAGGTGCAAAGACCATCGGAATAGATCTCTCTAGATACCTCAAAATTCTGCGCGAAGCGGGACTTGGATCCTTGCCTGGAACGGCAGCGGAGGTGCTCGATGATGAGGTAAGGGCTATCCTTTGTCCCGATAAGGTCAACACGGCGCAATGGTTCGAGGTAATGGAGGCTGCGCATAGGGCCGGCATCAAGACCACATCGACCATTATGTACGGGCACATTGAGCGGCCTGTGCACTGGGCGCGCCACTTGCTGCGGCTGCGCGATCTGCAGAAACGCACCGGCGGATTCACTGAATTCGTTCCGTTACCCTTCGTTGCCGAGGAAGCGCCGATATACCTGAAGGGGCAAGCCCGCTGCGGGCCAACATTCCGCGAAGCGGTGCTGATGCACGCTGTAGCGCGTCTCGCACTGCATCCGCATATCACCAATATACAGGCCAGTTGGGTTAAGATGGGACCGGAGGGTGTTCAAGCTTGTCTCAATGCTGGAGCGAACGACCTCGGCGGCACTCTTATGAATGAAACCATCACCCGGGCCGCTGGTGCCGCACATGGCCAAGAGATGCCTCCGGATGCCATGGAACGCCTAATTCGCGAGATTGGTCGCACACCCCGGCAACGCACGACGCTTTACGATGACGCTTCAAAAGAGAGATATGCGACGTCCTTTGAAGCCGATGTATTGGGTGACGTTATAAACACACCCGCGCGAAAATATGAGCGCAGAGGAGGCCGCCGCGAATTACATCGTCCTGGCCTTGACGCCGCAGACTGACCCCCCGGTATGGACGATCATCGATTACAGTGCTGAGCTGTCCCGGAGCAGGCTAACCTTGTATCAGGGTATCAAGACGTCAGGAACTGTTTAGCAAGGCCGGGTATCTGTGTGGGATGCTGCGACGCGAGAGACGATCACTACTGAAATACAAGTCAGTGCGGTTTGAGTAAGTTACCACAGGGCTCGATAGACTGCGTCTGTTGCATCCAAAAAGCGGTCATCCTGTCCTGCATGCCCGATAACCTGCAAACCAATCGGCAGATTATGTGGACCGATGTATAGCGGTAAATTGATTGCCGGGCCATATAAGCCGGTCCATATACGGTTAAATGGCGGCTCGCCGATCGTCGTTACGTCTGCTGGGGCCTCCCCAGGTGCGCTAGGAGTAATTAGCACGTCCCAGTCCTCTAGCGCCGCGGCATAACGCCGTCGATAGTCATTGAGCGCAAACAATCCCGCCTGGTATTCTGACGGTGTGACCTTCAATCCATTGGGCACGCGATTAAGCCGCATATTGTCGCTCAAATCGTCAGGATAATTGAACCATTCATAGGCGAGTGTGCGGGAAATTTCGTAAGCGGATACCGCATCGAAACCTTCCATGACGGCCTCAAACCCGTCTGGCAGATCAAAATCTTCCACCGTGGCGCCGGCTGAAGATAGATCTTGTGCTGCTTGCAACAGGTATTCCTTGGTAGGGTCGTCGGCCAGATGCCAATTCGGCGTTCGGCATATCCCGATGCGGAGATCGCTTATGGCTGCTGTTTCGATGGCGCGATAGGGCTGATGGGTGAGGACCGCGCGTAACAGTGCCTGATCTTCCATCGTCCGGCTCATCATG
>Ga0114933_10003320_pt1 | contig 15796 bp, 13 predicted proteins | sample 4SBtaG_FD_89691 | JGI IMG/M metagenome (GOLD analysis project Ga0114933, IMG submission 89691) | Deep subsurface microbial communities from Kolumbo volcano to uncover new lineages of life (NeLLi) - 4SBTROV12_W25 metaG | ecosystem: Environmental > Aquatic > Marine > Volcanic | place: Kolumbo... | reverse complement strand
CAAGCCCTTTTAGAAGATCTAAGACCTAAAGGTGATATAACTACAAAACTTCTTAAAAATAAAAATGAAAAATCTGTAGCTAATATAATTTCAAAACAAAGCGGAGTTATAGCCGGTATTGATTTTTGTAAACATGCCTTTTTACTGCTTGATAAAAAAGCAAGATTTAAAAAGAAAGTAAAAGATGGATCAAAAATACAGAAGGGTAAAACTATTGCAATTGTATCAGCAAAAATTAAATCTATTTTGGCTGCTGAAAGAACTGCTCTTAATTTTCTCAATCACGCATCAGGTATAGCAACTCTTACCAATCAATTTGTAAAAAAGTGTAATAATAAAACAAAAGTATGCTGTACTAGAAAAACTATTCCTAATCTAAGGCTTCTAGAAAAATATGCTGTTAAAAAAGGCGGAGGATTTAATCACAGGTTCAATCTAAGTGATGAATTTCTAATAAAAGATAATCATATTTACGCTGAAAAAAATTTAAGAAAACTTATAAAAAAGGCTAATAAATCCAAAAAAATAGTTACTGTTGAAATAGAAAATATAAAACAATTAAAAATGGTTTTAGGTTTAAAATTTAAAAGAATACTTTTCGACAATATGAATGTTAAAACTTTAAGAAAATGTTTAAAGCTTTGCAAAAATGATTATGAAACTGAATATTCTGGAAATGTTAATCTTAAAAATATCAAAAAAATATCTAAAACTAATATCAATAGAATATCTGTTGGTTCGCTTACTCACAGTTCAAAAGCTTTTGACGCAAGTTTAAATTTAAAATTATCTTCTTAATTGTGCTTGAGCTGCAGCAAGTCTAGCAACAGGAACCCTGTACGGTGAGCAAGAAACATAATTTAATCCTAATTTAGAACAAAACTCTATACTTTTAGGATCTCCTCCGTGTTCTCCGCAAATTCCTAATTTTAATTTTTTGTTTTGTTTTCTTCCTCTATTTGATGCAATTTCTACAAGTTCGCCTACACCATTTTCATCAATACTAACAAACGGATCTTTATCAAAAATCTTATGATCCACATAATCGTTCAAAAATTTTCCTGAGTCATCTCTGCTAATACCAAGTGTAGTTTGAGTTAAATCATTTGTGCCAAAGCTGAAGAAATCTGCATGTTTAGATATGGCCTTTGCTTGTAACGCGGCCCTTGGTAACTCAATCATGGTACCAACAATATATTCAATTTTTACCTTGTTTTTATTTTGCACATCTTTAGCTATCCTGTTTACTAGATCTCTTAGTATTTTTAATTCTAAGTCAGTCGAAACAAGAGGAATCATAATTTCAGCTATAGCAGATTTGGATTTTTCTTTTTTACATTCAACTAGGGCCTCAAAAATAGCTCTACATTGCATTTCGTATATTTCTGGAAAAGAAATACCAAGTCTACACCCTCTATGGCCTAACATTGGATTTTGCTCATGAAGTTCTGCTATTCTATCTTTAATCTCTTTGGCTCCCAAATTTAATGATCTTGCTACTTCTTCAACATCTTTCTCCGATTTAGGTAAAAACTCATGTAAAGGAGGATCGAGTAGTCTTACCGTAACAGGTAATCCATGCATGGTTTTAAATATTTCTTTAAAATCATTTTTTTGATGTGGCATGAGTTTGTCTAAAGCATTATTCCTGTCACTAATAGATTTTGATAATATCATTTGTCTCACTGACAAAATTCTCTCTTCGTCAAAAAACATATGTTCAGTTCTGCATAAGCCAATGCCCTCGGCTCCGAATTCTCTTGCAATTTTAGTATCTTTTGCTGTTTCAGCATTAGTTCTAACTTTTAATTTTCTAAACTGATCCGCCCATTTCATTATTGTTGAAAAATAGCCGGAAATTTCGGGTTTAACTGTTGGTACAGTTCCAAGCATAACTTTTCCACTTCCGCCATCAATTGTTATAATTTCTCCCTCTTTAACTATTTCACTACCTGCTTTAAATTGTTTGGTTTCATAATCAATACTGATATCTCCTGAACCAGAGACACAAGGACGTCCCATTCCACGAGCTACTACTGCTGCATGGCTTGTCATGCCGCCTCTCGCGGTAAGAATGCCTTTTGCGGCATGCATTCCATGTATATCCTCTGGAGAAGTTTCAACTCTAACTAAAATTGTGTCCTCCATCATTCCATTTAATTTTTCTGCCTCCTCTGCAGAAAAAACAACTTTTCCACTGGCTGCCCCTGGTGAAGCTGGCAAACCTGAGGCTATAATTTTTTTATCTACTTTTTCGTCTAGTGTTGGATGAAGAAGAGTGTCCAGTGTATTTGGGTCAACTCTAAGAATAGCCTCTTTTTTTGAAATTAATTTTTCTTTTACCATATCAACAGCAATTTTAATTGCTGCTTTAGCAGTTCGTTTTCCAGACCTAGTCTGTAACATCCAAAGTTTATTGTTTTCAACCGTAAATTCAATATCTTGCATGTCTCTATAATGTTTTTCTAATTTGATAAATATATGTTTAAGTTGCTGATAAACTTTCGGCATAGCTTCTTCCATCGATAAAGCTTTAGAGCCAGACTCTTTCTTGGCTTTTTTTGTTATATGCTGAGGTGTTCTAGTTCCTGCTACTACGTCTTCTCCTTGAGCATTTATTAAATATTCTCCGAAAAAAGCTTTTTCACCTGTTGAAGGATTTCTCGTAAATGCAACTCCGGTAGAACAGTCTTCTCCCATATTGCCAAAAACCATTGTTTGAACATTTACTGCCGTTCCCCAATGGTCTGGAATTTGATTCAGTTTTCTATAAGTTTTAGCCCTTTGGCTGTTCCAAGATAAAAATACAGCGCTTATAGCACCGTAAAGCTGTTTTTTGACATCTTGTGGAAAATCAATTTTTTTTTCTCTTTTAATTAACTCTTTAAAATTTTTTATCAAACCATCCCAATCACTCTCGTCTAATTCTGTATCAGAAAGAACGCCTTTGGTAAGTTTATAATTTTCGATCAACTCTTCAAATAGATGGCTGCCTATACCTAAAACTACATTGCTATACATTTGGATGAATCTCCGATAGCTGTCTTTTGCAAATCTTCCATTTGATGTGCTTTTTGAGAGAGCTTGAACAGTTTTGTCGTTTAAACCAAGATTTAAAATAGTGTCCATCATGCCAGGCATTGAGATTCTAGCACCCGATCTAACCGAAATTAAAAGGGGATTTTTTAAATCTCCAAATTTCTTTTTAGATTTTTTTTCAATACTCTTTAATTCTTTTTCAATGTCTTTTAAGATTTTTGAAGGTAATTTTTTTTTATTTTTGTAAAAAATTTCACAAACTTCGGTTGAGATAACAAAACCAGGGGGTACGGGCAACCCCAATTTACCCATTTCAGCAAGATTTGTTCCCTTTCCTCCTAGAATATTTCTTTTATTTTTTAACTTTTTAATTTTTTTGTCATCAAAGCTGAAAACTACTTTGTTCATTACGCGCCCTCTAATTTTGAAAAATCTATAAAACTATTAAATGTTTTACAAAACATTTTTAATAATTCTAAACGATTATTTTTAATATCATGATTCTCATCATTTACCACAACATTATCAAAAAAATTGTCGGTATAACTTTTTATTTCAGCTAGTTGAATTAGTAGATTTTCATAGTTTTTATCATCTTCTTGAACGGTAAAAGCCCTTCGTATTTCATTAATTTTTTCAAAAAGACTTTTTTCTTCATCTTTTCTAAAAAGCACTGCATCTGGTTTACCTAAAATTTCTTTTTTTTCATTATCTAATATATTTGAAGCTCTTTTATAAGAGTAAATTGCATTTTTTCCAATATCCTTATTAATATATCTGTTCATAAGAACACTTTTTTTAAGAAGGTCTAAATAATTATCTCCTGTATGTGAACTTATAGAAGCTTCAATTATATCATTTTTAATATTTTTTTCTTTTAATATATTTCTCATTCTTTCTTTAAAAAAATTTAATATTTCTCTTTCGGTGTTTTCATTTTCTATTTTTACTCCTTGATCTTTAAACAATGTAATTGAATAATTTATAAGATCTTTAAGTTTCATATTCAATTTATTTTCAACTAAAATTCTAAGTAAACCAATAGCTGATCTTCTAAGAGCAAATGGGTCTTTTGAACTTGTTGGAGTTTCATTAATGGAAAAAAATCCTACTAAAGTATCTAATCTGTCTACTACAGATATTGAATAGCTTATTGGTTTTTTTGGAACTGTGGAAGTTAGTCCAATTGGGAGATAATGCTCACTTATTGAATTAGCAATATCTTCCTCAAATCCCTGTGATAGAGCAAAATACTTTCCCATAGTTCCTTGTAACTCAGGATATTCACCAACTAGGTCTGAGCATAAATCAGACTTTGAAATTGAGGCTGCTACTTCTATTTTTTCTTTGTTAATATTTAATTGATCTGAAACCATTGAGGCTAATTTCCTAAGCCTTTGTGTCTTATCGTAAATTGTTCCAAGCTTATCATAAAATGTAATAGTCTTTAGTTTCCCAATCTGTTTTATTAAATTTTTGGATTTATCTTTATCCCAAAAAAATTTGGCATCAGACAGTCTGGCTTCAACAACCCTTTTATTTCCTTTTTTTATTAAATTTTTTTTGTCAGACTTGTTAGCCACAATTAAAAAACTATTTGTTAGTCTGTCTGCGTTGTCAAAAAGAGGAAAATATTTCTGTTGATTTTCTAATGTAGAGATAATTATTTCTTGAGGAATTTTTAAATAGTCTTTATTAAATTCCTCAACTAAAATGTTTGGATTATCAACTATATTAATAACTTCCTCTAAAAGTCTATTGTTAAAAAACTCTTTGAAACCTTTAGATTTACATATGGCCTCAAATCTATTTATTATTTTTGTTTTTCTCTCATCTTGGTCAAGTATAATTTCATTGCTTTTAAGAAAACTTTGATACTCGAAAAAGCTTTTAACTTTTTTATACTTAATGACTATATCTTGCTCAACAATAACTGTTTCAGTAGATCTTAGGTGTCCGTAATTAAACTGTAGAAGTTTTTTGTTATAAATTGCTAATATAGATCTTAAAGGTCTTCCCCATATTAAATTAGTATCCGACCATTTCATTGATTTTTTCCAGTTTAACGAGGAGATGGAGTTCAATATAACTTTAATTAATATATCTTTAGCCAATACTTCTTGTGCTTTAGTTTTAACAAAATAAAAATTTCCTTTGTCTGTTTCTTTCTCAAAAACCTCTTTTTTAGTGACATTATGAGCCATTATAAATCTGTTCAAAATATCATCTAAAACACCAACTTTTGGTCCTCTGATTTCTTTTGATAAAATCTTTAATTTGTCTGGTAGTCCTTTAATATAAATGGTTAGACGAGTAGGACATGAATAATCAAATATTGTCTCATATTTTAGACTTTCTTCTTCAAGAGATTTTTGTATTTTTAATTTTAGTTCTTTTCTTGCAGCTATTTGTAAGTTTGAAGGTATCTCTTCGCTATAAAGCTCAAGTAGAAATTCAGACATAAACTAAACTTGTGTATTTAACCACATTGCACCGCAACCCTTTGCAAGCTCTCTAATCCTGTTAATGTATCCTGTTCTTTCTGCAACACCGATAACTCCTCTTGCGTCTAATAAATTGAACAGATGACTTGCTTTTAAGCACTGATCATATGCTGGTAAAGCAAGTTTTTTTTCAAGAAGCGAGGAGCATTCTTTCTCTACTATTTCAAAATTTTTCAATAGATTTTCTGTATTTGCGAATTCGAAATTATATGCTGAAAATTCTTTCTCAGCCTGCATAAAGACTTCTTTGTATTTTACTCCTTCATTATTCCAATCTAAATCAAAAACATTATCTTTACCTTGAACAAACATGCACAATCTTTCTAATCCATAAGTGAGTTCTACTGGTACAGGTTTACACTCTAATCCTGTCATTTGTTGGAAGTATGTGAACTGCGTTATTTCCATACCATCACACCAAACTTCCCAGCCCAGACCCGCTGCTCCTAATGTGGGGCTTTCCCAATCATCTTCAACAAACCTTATATCGTGATTTTTTACATCTATGCCTATCGCTGATAAACTTTTAAGGTAAGTTTGTTTTATATTTTTTGGAGATGGTTTAATAATCACTTGATACTGATAATAATGCTGAAGTCTGTTTGGATTTTTGCCATATCTTCCATCAGTGGGTCTTCTAGAGGGTTGAACATAAGCAGCTTTCCATGGCTTGCTACCTAAAGATCTTAATGTAGTTGCTGGATGAAATGTTCCTGCTCCAACTTCAATATCGTAAGGTTGTAAAATGACACATCCGTACTTCCCCCAAAATTTTTGAAGGTTCATAATAATATCTTGAAATGATAAAGATTTTTTATTTTTTTCAATTTTTTTCTTTTTTTTTGGCATTTACAAACCAAACTTTTGCCACATAGCTCTTTCCTCTAAAACATTTGCTAAATTATCGATCTGATTTTCAATAATAGATGATGAAAGTTTTCTAGCGATAAAGCCTTTGGGTTTTTCGAATCTTTTAATCACAACATCTTTGCCAAATTTTTCTCTAAGGATTTGTTCTGCATTGCCTATCCCATCAATTAATCCTAACTTTAGAGCCGTTTCACCTGACCAGAATTCCCCTGTAAATATATTATTTTTTTCAGGATCTTTTAATTTTTTTCCCCTACTTTTTTCAACTATTTTTATAAAATGACCATGTAATTCAAGTTGAAGTTTTTTTATTCTTTGAACGTCCTCTTCCTTCTCCTCGACAAAAGGGTCTAGCGTGCTTTTATTTTTTCCAGCAGTATATATTCTTCTTTCTACCCCGATTTTTTTAATCATTTCCTTAAACCCAAAAGAAGCCGATATTACTCCTATTGAGCCTATGATAGAGCTTGCATTAGCATAAATTTCGTCACCAGCACATGCAATAAAATATCCTCCAGATGCCGCAACATCTTCAGCAAAAATAATAACATTAGTTTTATTCTCATCTGCTAATTGTCTTATATAGCTATAAATCAAGTGAGATTGAACTGGAGATCCCCCTGGTGAATTAATTGAAATAGCTACATGCTTTGGTTTTTTAAATGAAAAAGCTTTTCGTAAGAGTTCCTGCTGACCAGAGAGGTCCATGCCCTGTTTAAACCTGCCTGCAGAGCCAATTATACCACTTAGTCTTATGTGAGGTATCACTTTCTTTTTTTTGAAAATCCAAAACATATTTTATGATTAAAACTAAATACTTATATCAGTACTAGATTTAAATTTTAATAATTTTATTCGCTACTTCTAGTTGAATTAAAGGTGCGTCACTTGTGGTTAAATTAAAAAATTTATTGTTAAAAAAATCAATTAGAATGGAAAAGTATGGGATCAGTAATACCTTTAAAAAAATCTGTTAACACAGCCTATTTAGATTTAAAAAATTTGGTTGCGAACAAGCTATCAGAAGTTGAAAATTTGATTGAAATAAAGCTCAAAAGCAAAGTTGATCTTATTAACAAAATGAGTAGCCATCATTTTACTTCGGGCGGTAAAAGAATAAGAGCATTACTTACTTTGGGCTCAGCTAGACTTGCTGGATACAGCTTAGGTAACAGAGATGTTAATTTAGCTGCATGCGTTGAATTGATACACTCAGCTACATTACTTCACGACGACGTTATTGATGAAAGTTTAATTAGAAGAGGTTTAAAAACTCCAAATTCCATCTGGGGTAATCAGTCTTCAATATTAGTTGGTGACTATTTGTTGAGTAGATGTTTTGAAATTATGGTTGATGATGGTGATCTTGAAATTCTAAAACTATTATCATCCACTTCAGCAAAAATTGCTCAGGGAGAAGTTTTGCAACTTCAACATAAGGGGGAAGCTGACCTTTTAGAAGAAACTTATTTAAAAATAATAAATTTAAAAACTGCATCTTTGTTTGCTGCTGCAACAAGGACAGGTGCTTGCCTTGCTGGAAGCAATGAAAAAGAAAAAGATGCATTAGAATCGTATGGAAAAAATCTTGGTCTAGCTTTTCAAATAGCTGATGATGCCTTAGATTATTACTCGAAAGAAATTATTTTTGGCAAGGAAATAGGTAAAGATTTTTATGAAGGAAAAATTACATTTCCCCTTATCATAATTTTTCAAAGAGCTAATCATGAAGAAAGAAATTTTCTTTTAGAAATAATAAAAAAAGAAAAAAGAAATGAAGATGATTTTAGTGAAACTTTATCTTTAATAAATAAATATAAAGCTGTTCAAGAAAGTCTTAAAAGAGCAGAATATTTTGTAAATGTTTCTCGAGACGCTCTAGGAATATTTGGTGATAACCAAGAAAAAACAGTTTTGCAAAATCTTACTGAGTTTAGTTTAAATAGATCTTTTTAAGGATATAAAAGTTCTTTAATCCACTTGCCACTTTTAATTTTATAATTTAGCCTTTCGTGCACTCTACCCTCGGCGTCAAGCCAAAATTCAATTTCGCTTGGCAAAACTCTCCAACCAGACCAGTATGGGGGTCTTGGAACATTATTTTTATCTGAATATTTTTTTTCAAATTCATTAATTTTTTTTAAAAAGTTTTCACGTTTATCTAATACTTTAGATTGAGAAGATGCCCAAGCTCCTATTCTATTTTTGTAAGGTCTTGAATTAAAATATTCATCAGCTTCTTTATTGGTAACTTGTTCAACTTTGCCACTTATTCTTACTTGCCTTCTAAGACTTTTCCAATGAAAGCACATCGATGCTTTTTGGTTATTTTTAATTTCCTTACTTTTTTTACTTTCAAAATTTGTATAAAAAACAAATCCTTTGTCAGTTATGCCTTTCAATAAAACCATTCTTACACTAGGTTGATTTGTATTGTCTGAGGTTGCCAATGCTAATGCATTTGGATCGTTAATTTCATTATCTTTGGCCTTTGCGAACCATTTTTTGAACAAATCTATCGGATTTTCTAGATCTTCAAAGCAACTATCTAGACCAAGTGAATTTTTGCCATTTTTTTGATTCATAATTTCTATAAAATAATTTATACATTAAATAATTATGTCTTTTAATACTTTTGGTAAAATATTTCGATTTACTACGTGGGGAGAGTCACATGGTCCTTCAATTGGTTGTGTAATTGATGGTTGTCCACCAAATATAGCTATATCTGAAAACGATATACAAAAAGAAATGAATAAGAGAAGGCCTGGTGCTTCAAAATTTACAAGTCAGAGAAAAGAAGCAGATAAGGTAATTATATTGTCTGGCGTTTTTCAAGGTAAAAGTACGGGGACTCCTATATCGCTGATTATTCATAACGAGGATAAAAGATCTAGAGATTATGAGTCTATTAAAGAAAAATTTAGACCTGGTCATGCAGATTATACATATTTCAAAAAATATGGAATAAGAGATTTTAGAGGGGGTGGCAGACAGTCAGCAAGAGAGACTGCTTGCCGAGTTGCAGCTGGTTCTATAGCTAAAATTGTATTAAAAAAAATTTTAGGTAAAAAATTTAATATCATAGGTGCTGTGACACAGTTAGGTTTAATGTCATGTGAAAAAGAAAACTGGAGCGACAAAGAAATTAAAAAAAACCCGTTTTTTTGTCCAGATAAAAAATCTGTAAAACTTTGGGAAAAATACTTGATAGCAGTTCGAAAATCAGGTTCGTCTTGTGGGGCCTTAATTGAGTTAAGAGCTTCTGGTGTACCTGTTGGTCTTGGTGCTCCAATATATTCAAAACTAGATGCTGATATCGCCTCAGCTTTAATGAGTATAAACGCTGTTAAAGGTGTTAACATTGGATCTGGAATGAGTTCTGCATTTTTAAGTGGTGAAGAAAATTCAGATGAAATGAGATCTAAATCAGGAAAAGTAAAATTTAAATCCAATAATGCCGGTGGTATTCTTGGAGGAATATCTTCTGGACAAAATATTATTGCGTCTTTTGCTGTAAAGCCTACTTCATCAATTTTGAGTAATAGAGAAACGGTAAATAAAAAAGGAAAAAATACTAATATTTCAGTTAAAGGTCGTCATGACCCTTGCGTAGGAATTAGAGCGGTCCCTATTGGTGAGGCTATGTTGGCTTGTGTTCTTTTGGATCATTACCTAATGAACAAAGCTCAATGTGGTTAATTGGAGTTTTTGTTTTTATTTTGTGCGATCACTACATTAGAATTAAGAGCATTTTCAATCGTACCGACTATTGAGTCGCTATCTAAACCAGCTTTTTCATACATTTTTTTTGGATCATCTTGATCAATAAACTGATCAGGTAAAATCATTGCTCTAAACTTTAACCCTTTATCAAAAACACCTCTATTAGATAATAATTGCATTACATGAGATCCAAAACCGCCAACAGAACCTTCTTCGATAGAAACTACAACTTCATGATTGGCTGCTATTTCCATTATTAGTTTTTCATCTATAGGCTTTGCAAATCTAGCATCAACAATTGTAACTTTAATTCCTTTTGAGGACAAAACTTCGAAAGCTTTTAAGCATTCTTGTAATCTTCCGCCAAAACTAAGTATTGCTGCCTGTTTACCTTCTGTAATAACTTTACCTTTTCCTATTTCAAGTGTTTCATCAATACCAGGAAGTGTGATGCCAACACCATTTCCTCTCGGATATCTGAAGGCTGAAGGTCTATCATTAATATTAACTGAAGTGTTGATCATTCGAACGAGCTCAGCTTCATCGCTAGCGGCCATTACTACAAAATTTGGTAAAGTAGACAAGTAAGTAATATCAAAAGATCCTGCATGCGTTGGTCCATCTGCACCAACTAGACCAGCTCTATCAATTGCAAATCTTACTGGAAGGGACTGAATAGCTACATCATGTACTACTTGATCGTAAGCTCTTTGAAGAAAAGTTGAATATATTGCCGCAAAAGGCTTATATCCCTCTGTAGCTAATCCAGCAGCAAATGTAACACCATGTTGCTCCGCTATTCCTACATCAAACATTCTGTCAGGAAATTTTTTTTCAAACAAATCGAGTCCAGTACCAGATGGCATAGCCCCAGTTATTCCAATAATTTTCGTGTCTTTTTCGGCGTGTTTTATTAGGGTATTGGCAAAAACTTTTGTATAAGAGGCAGCATTTGATTTTTTCTTAGATTGCTCACCAGTAATTACATTAAATTTTGATACTCCATGATATTTATCTCCAGATTGTTCAGCAGGCTCATATCCTTTGCCTTTTTTAGTTATAGCGTGGATTAGTATAGGTCCATCATATTTTGTATCTTTTATGTTATCTAAAATAGTGACCATGTTATCGACATCGTGACCGTCTATTGGTCCAATATAATAAAATCCCAACTCACTAAATAAAGTTCCGCCAGTAAACATGCTTCGTAACATATCTTCCGCTTTTCCAGCGCGTTTTGAAAATCTTTTCGAAAATGCAGACAAAATTAATTTTATAGTTTCTCGAAAGCTAAAATAAATTTTTCCGGATAAAAGTCTTGCTAAATATTTACTCATAGCTCCAACTGGACGAGCTATAGACATATCATTATCATTAAGTATTACTATAAGCCTGGACTTCATTGCACCTGCGTTATTCATAGCTTCGTAAGCCATTCCAGCGCTCATTGCGCCGTCGCCTATAACAGCAATAACATTATTGCTGTCATTAGATAATTTTTTTGCAGTAGCCATACCCAAAGTCGAAGAGATTGAAGTAGAACTATGTGCTGCTCCGAAAGGATCATATTCGCTTTCTGATCTTTTTGTAAAACCAGATAAACCACCTCCTTGACGAAGAGTTCTGATTTTATCCTTTCTGCCAGTAATAATTTTGTGTGGGTAGCATTGATGACCTACATCCCAAACTAACTTATCTTGGGGGGTATTAAAAACATAATGTAAAGCAACTGTAAGCTCAACGACTCCAAGACCCGCACCTAAGTGACCCCCTGTTTCAGAAACAACTTCAATTAATTCATTTCTTAATTCATTCGAAATTTGTTTCAAATCCTTTTTTTCAAACTTCCTTAGGTCTGAAGGGTAATTAATTTTATCTAGTAATTTTTTATTCATCAAAAGTTTCTATTTATTATAAACTCAACTGTCTTAATTAAGTTATTTGCTTTTTTTCCATGTTTAAAAAGTCTTCTTAATATATCTGTTTTAAGTTTATTTGCAAAAATTTCTGCTTTTTTGTAACCAATAAGGTTAATTAAAGTAGATTTACCCTTTTTTTTATCTTTTTTAATTGGTTTTCCAATAATTTTTTTTGATCCTTTAACGTCAAGAAAATCATCTGCTAATTGAAATAATAAACCTATATCTTCACCCAAACTGCTTAGTTCTCTTTTTATTCTATTATTTCTTTTTGCAATTACTCCAGCAGAATAACAGCAGAAGTTAAATAATTTACCAGTCTTTTTTCTTTGCATATCTAAAATTTCTTTAAAACTTTTTCTCTTTTTTTCAAAACTAAGATCCAGTTGCTGTCCACCAGCTATTCCTGAATGACCAGAGCATAGAGCTAAAGATTTAATTAATTCTATTTTTGATTTGTTGTCTATTTTATATTTCTTGTCAGCTATTATTTCAAAAGCCAGAGTAAGTAATGAGTTGCCGGCTAAAACTGCTGTTGACTCTCCAAACTTTATATGGGCTGATGGCTTTCCTCTTCTAATGTTGTCATTATCCATACATGGTAGATCGTCGTGAATTAGCGAATAACTATGTATGCATTCAACAGCTGCACATAAAGCAATAAGCTTACTAGTATTTAAGTTAAACATTTTACCAGTATTAATTATAACTGAGGATCTTATTTTCTTCCCTCCCGATAAAACGCCATACTTCATTGGATGGATTAGAAATGTTTTTTTTTGTTGATTTAAATATTTTTTAATAAAATTGTCAGTTTTATTCGCATTTATATTAAAACTATTTTTTTGCATCTCTATTTTTTTTTATCTTTCTATTTTTGATTTTTTTAGTCATAGCAGATATGTCTTTAAATTTTGATTTAAACAAATTGTCTATATGATGATTTAGTTCAACTAATCTTTTATACTGATCCATAGATTTATCTAAATCAATATCATTTTTTTCTAATTTGCTAAGAATATCATTAATTTCATTTTTAGCTTCTTTTAATGATTTACTTTTGATGTCACCTGGAATATTTTTTGTTTTCATAAAAATATAATAATCTTAATATGAAAAATATCTATTCAAATATATATAAAAATTCAAAGAAAAATTTAAATAAAGCAAAAAATCTTTTAATGAAAAACCATATAGTTGCATTGCCAACTGAGACTGTCTATGGCTTAGCTGGCAATGCCTATAAAAAAGGTGTGGTAAAAAAAATATTTAATTTAAAAAAAAGACCAAAAAAAAACCCTCTTATAATTCATTATGATAGTTTAAATGAACTTAAAGAAGATGCGTATATTAATTCGAGTTTCTTAAAGTTGTATTATAAATTTTCCCCAGGTCCATTAACCTATATTTTAAAAAAAAAAAAGAATTCAAAAATTTGTACATATGCTAATGCAAATTTAGATACAATAGCCGTTAGGTTTCCAAAACATAAAGATATTAAAAAATTGATGAAAAAAATAAATTTTCCTCTTGCGATTCCCAGTGCGAATATATCATCAAAAATAAGTCCCGTCTCTGCAATTGACGTGGTTGAAGAGTTTGGTAATAAAATTAAATTTGTATTAGATGGTGGGCGCTCAAAGATTGGATTGGAGTCAACTGTTGTAAAAGTATCTAATGAAATAAAAATTATAAGACCGGGTTTGATTTCAAAGAAAGATATTGAGAGATTTTTAAAAAAAAAAGTGGCATTCTCAAAACAAATAAAAAAAATTATTTCACCTGGTTTGCTTAAAAAGCACTATTCTCCAGGTATACCTATGAAGCTTAATTGTAAAAACCGAGAAGATAAAGCCGCATTTATAGTTTTTGGAAAAAAGTATAATAAGAATAAAAATGTATTTAATTTAAGTAAAAAAGGAAGTTTAAGAGAGGCTGGAAAAAATTTGTACAAAACATTCAGAAAGATAAAAAGATTAAAATATAAAAAAATTAATGTTGCAAGAATTCCCAATAAAGATTTTGGTATAGCGATAAATGATAGACTTAAAAAAGCATCTAATTAAATGTTTATCCAAATAAAAAATCTTTCTAAAAAATTTAATAATAATCTAGCAGTAAATAATATAAGCTTTGATATTAAAAAAAATCAAACAGTCGGATTGTTGGGGCCTAATGGGTGCGGAAAGACGACCTCAATTGGTATGATGCTAGGATTAATTAAACCATCTGAGGGGGAAATTATTATAGATAATAAAAATATAAACAAAGAAAAAAGAGACGGTATTTTGTCTAAAATTAATTTTGCATCTCCTTATATTGAACTTCCAAAAAAATTAACCGTAAAACAAAACCTAGAAATTTACGGAAGATTATATGGTGTAAAAAACTTAAGTGAGAGAATAAACGAATTATCAATTGATCTTAATTTAAAACAGTTTTTAAAAAAAAAAACTGGGGAGTTATCTTCAGGGCAAAAAAATAGAGTTTCACTTGCGAAATCTTTAATTAATAAACCAGAAATACTTTTTTTAGATGAACCAACAGCAAGTTTGGACCCAGATATAGGTGACTATATTAGAGGATATATTCAGTCGTATAAGTTAAAAAATCAGGTGACTATTTTATTAGCTTCGCACAATATGAATGAAGTTGAGAGACTTTGTGACAACATTATCATGATGAAAAAAGGAGTTATTATAGACCGAGGAACTTGTGCGGAAATAATTAAAAAGCATGGAAGAAATAATTTAGAGGAAACTTTTTTAAAGCTTGCGAGAAGTTAATATGAATTTTTTAAAAATTTACGCTTTGGGACTTAGACATATTTACTTAATAAGTAACTCATTGCCAAGAATAATAGATTTGATTTATTGGCCTACTGTTCAAATTTTTTTATGGGGCTTTATATCAAAATTTTTCACTGTTGGTTCTACTTATTATAGTGATGCTGTTGGAATAATTTTAACGGCAGCGATTCTTTATGATTTTTTATTTAGAGCCAGTATTAGTTACAATATTATGTTTTTAGAGGAAATTTGGAGTAGAAATTTTACAAATTTATTTATTGCGCCAATCAAAATAAGTGAAATAATTACAGCTTTAACAATTACTGCGGTTTTAAGAACTTTAATTGGTTTAATGCCTGCCGCTGCTTTGGCTATACCTTTATTCGGTGTATCAATATTTAAATTAGGGGTGCCTTTAGTTTTTTTGTTATTATCTTTATACATTTTTGGTGTGAGTTTAGGGCTATTAGTAACATCTGGATTAATTAGATTTGGTCCATCATTTGAAAATATTGCATGGGCAAGCTTATTTTTCTTGGCGCCTTTAGGCTGCATTTATTATCCAATAGAAATATTGCCTGAAGCCCTTCAACTTGTTGCTAAAGCCCTTCCTTTAGTTCATATATTTGAAGAAATGCGAAATATACTAATTAATAATTCCATTGATTGGTTTCAAATAATCAAATCAATTACAATTTCATTAATTTATTTTATACTAGGTGTAATCGTTTTTTATATGTCTTATTTTGGAGCAAGAATAAGAGGAACTTTAATTAACATGGGTGAATAATTATGGAAGAAAAAAGAGAGAAAATGAAAAAGTTTGAAAGTCCTCCTAAGGTTTTAAAAAACTTTTTTAATAAGGAAGAAATAAATGATTTTTTAGATCTATATAAGAAATTACCTACTACTGTTCACAATAAAAAGCAAAATGTTATTAAGAAGAGAT
>Ga0114933_10003318_pt1 | contig 15807 bp, 15 predicted proteins | sample 4SBtaG_FD_89691 | JGI IMG/M metagenome (GOLD analysis project Ga0114933, IMG submission 89691) | Deep subsurface microbial communities from Kolumbo volcano to uncover new lineages of life (NeLLi) - 4SBTROV12_W25 metaG | ecosystem: Environmental > Aquatic > Marine > Volcanic | place: Kolumbo... | reverse complement strand
TCATCGGCGCGATCGTCGTGTTCTCGGGCCTGGCTCATCACCGAGACCTCTTGCGCCCGGGCGCGGTCGCTGGCGACGTGTCTTTCTCGCGCGGCGGGTTCGAGGTGGCGTTCTGATGCGCCTCATCGGCCTCCTCGTGGCGGTCCCGCTCGTGGCGATGAGCGGAACCGCGGCGGCTCAGTCGAGCGCTAACGTCAGGCTCCCCGAGCCGCCGACGGCTCAGAGAACGGTGACCGTGGCGGGAGCGCCGGCCCCATCGACCCGCTGGAGCCCGCCTGGGCCGGCGATCAGAGCGGGTGTGCTCCACCCCGTGTATGGCACCGAAGCGGACGATGGCATCACCTGGAACGGGGCGATGTTTTTCCTCGCCTTCTACCTGAACGGGATCGCGACGACACTGCCGTTCGGTTTGGCGGGCTGCTGTACGGATCCGGCGGTCGCCGCCTTCTCGCTCGTGCCGTTTGCGCAGTGGGCCGTGGGGTTTGGCGGAGGCTTCGCGGCGTTCATCGGCGGCGGGCTCTTCGCGGGCCTCGAGATCGTGGCTGCCATCATCTTCGCGGACGGCCTCTTCCATCACCGCCCCGCGCTGCGCCCCGGCGACGTGCGCGCATCCCGCGAGGGTTTCGCGATCGCGTTCTGAAGCGTCGCTCTCACGCTGGATGCTGAAGCTCGACGACACGGCCCCGAACCGGGGGCGGCTGCGTGCGACGTCGGGAGAGCTCAAGCGGCTGACGTGATGGTTGGCCCCGCGCTCTCGTCTCTCGTGAGGACACCGACGCCGCTTCGGAGATTGGCGACCCCTGCAAGTTCACGTTCTGCGTCGCTTGCGCAGTCCCGGTCCCAGGCGAGGGGCTTGGGCCCCATCATGCGGTGCCAGAGGGGCGGAACGAGCGTGATGAGGATCGTCGTCAGGTAGCCACTGATCATCATCGGGGCGCCGGGGAACGGGCGCAGATCCTGGTAGGGCACCTCGCCCTGCGCGTGGTGGTGCGAGTGGCGCGTCAAGTTGAACATCGACCACGAGCTGACGCGCCGGTTCGAGTTCCACGAATGTCGGGGCTGAACGGGCAAGGCCGGGTTTCGGACCATGCCGTAGTGCTCCATGTAGTTCACGATCTCGAGAAGGGCCTTGCCGAAGAGGGCGCAGCCGAGGAAGTACGCGGCACCCGCCCAGCCGCCCACACCGAAGGCCAGCGCCAGCAGCCCGATGCTCATCACGTGCCCGCGGAGGAAGGCGTTGTGCCGAGAGAGCACGGGCAGACGCTTCTTGTGGAGTCGCTCCGCCTCGATCTCCCATGCACTCAGGTTTCCTCTGATGGTCGAGATCAACACGTGCGCGTACACGTTGCGACCACGGGGGGCGGTGGCCGGATCGACGGTCGTCGAGACGTACCGGTGGTGCCCGTACACGTGCTCGATCGCGAAGCCGGTGTCGAAGCTGAACGCGAGCAGCCATCGGCCGATCAGCATCGAGATCGGGTCCCACGTTCGGTGGGTGAGCTCGTGCGCGGGGATCGTGCCCACCATGCCGATCATCAATCCGGTCAGGATCAGTCCGGCCAAGTGATGTCCCCAGCCCGTGGCAGCGCGGGCTGCCAGCAGATCATAACCAGAGGCCTCATGAAGCAGGGCGCCCAGGCCGAACACGTCGGTCTCGGAGACGCTCCAAACAGCCGCGAGCACGATCAGGGCGAGGAGCGGGAGCGCCAACCAGAGCTGGGCCGTGAGCACGCCGGGGTGCCGGAACGTCGGGGTCGAGGTGTCGTCGCCCAGGAGGGCGTCGCCGAGCATGTAGAGGCCGAGCACCCCGAGCAGCCCCGCGGTGATGGCCGGGCCACCCGCGAGCAACGCCACCAAGGACGCGAGCCCGACGAGGTGGAACGAGAAGAACTTCAGGTAGTGCAGAGCGTCGGTGAGCGAAGCGGGCTGTAGCTCGCCCTCGGCAGCCTCGGCGTGTGCCCGTGTCGTGAAACGATCAAAATGCACGTGTCGCGTCGCGAGGCCCAGGTCGACGAGCGCTTCCTGGGCGGCGTCCACCATGGCTGGCGGACCGCAGAGGTAGGCGTGGGTCGTCGGGCTCGCGTGTTCCGCGATCTGCTCGGTGACCATGCCGCGGGCGCCCCCCCAGTCAGCGCTCGGCTCCAGGTCGGAGAGCACCGGGACGAAGGTGAAGTCACCGCGCCACGCCTCGGCGATCTCACGCAGCTCCTCGAGCGCGTAGAGGTCGCGCTCCTGTCGGGCCCCGAAGAGCACGGTCGCTGGCCGCTCCTCGCCGCGCTCGAGCGCGTCTCGCAGCATCGCGAGGATCGGCGCGAGCCCGCTGCCGCCGGCCACGAAGAGTGCCGGCGCCGCGCTGGGCCTCACCCAGAAGTCACCCGCGGGGGTGTCGACGTGCACGGACCGACCGAGCACGTCCTCGTCGTTGACCAGCGTGGAGAAGCGGCCGCCGGGGACCCGGCGAATGTAGAAGCTCACCCGGCCGTCGTCGCGGGCTGGCGTCGCGCACGAGTAACTGCGGGTGACGCCCTCGAGGCCTTCGATGCTCAGGTTGGCGAACTGCCCTGCTCGGTAGGAGACCGGGCGCTCGAGCTGGAGCGTGAGCCGCGTGATGTCGTGCGTCACTTTTTCTTGTGAGAGGACATGTCCGGGCACGCCGCGGGGCGCGAGGTCGACCTCCACCTGAACGTCCGAGCGCGGCACGCTCTGACAAGCGAGGATGTAGCCTTCATCGAGCTCCTCCTCGGTCAGCAGGTAGCCCGTCTCGGTCAGCTCCTTCACTTCCCCCCCGGCCAGCTTGCACTTGCACGCGCCGCAGCCGCCGACCCGGCAGCTGTTGGGGAACTCGACACCGCTGCGAAGCGCCGCCTGAAGTAGCGTCTCCCGGGGTTGGACCGTGACCGTCTCGTCGTTGATCTGCGCGAGTCTCATGCCTTTTGAAGTAGCAAAGCGCCGAGGGGGCGTGGAGGTCATTTATAGACACTGGCAGGTCATTTATAGACAATCCCAGGCATGGATCAGCCTCGCCTGACGCTCGCGGCCCAGTACCTTCGACACGTCGCGGACCTCCTGCGCGGCATGGGAGCGGACGTTCAGCACTGGCTGGAGCTGCACGAGCTCAACGAGGCGGAGCTCGAGCGGGCCGCGCTCACCCTCGATCTGCCTTCCCTCTCACGGCTGCTCTTGGACGCGGAGGCCATCGCTCGCGAGCCAGCGTTGGGCCTCTTCGTGGGTGAGCGGCTCGTCGCTCGCACACACGGCTTCGTCGGGTACGCCGCCCTGAAGAGTCGAACGCTGCGCGAGCTGCTCGACGTGCTTCAGCAGTTTCTGGGTTTGCGCATCTCCGTCCTCGCCCTGACCTACCACGTGGCGGGCTCAGACGTGCGAGTCGTCCTGAACCAGGTCTTTCCCCTCGGGGAGATTCAGCGCCCCGTGCTCGAGGCCGTCGTCATGAGCGTGCGCAACATCCTCGAGGCGGTCTCGATGGGCGCCTGCGACATCCGGAGCGTCTCCTTTCCCTTCTCCGCCCCGGACTACGCGCCGCTCGCACGAGAACTCATCGGATCCAATGTTCACTATGGGCAAGCGTGGGCTGGTCTGACGATTCCCGCGGCGATGCTCGACGTGCCGTTGAAGATGGCCGATCCGCAGGCCTTTCGAGAGGCCGAGCAGATCTGTCAGGGTCAGCTCGCCAAGCTGCACTCGAACACGACCCTCTCGGGGCGGGTGCGCCGTCTGCTTCTCGAGAAGCAAAATGGGTTTCCATCCTTGCCCGCGACCGCGCGTCGACTGCACATGACGCCGCGCACCCTGCACCGTCGCCTGGGACGTGAGCAAACCTCCTACCGGGCCATCCTCGAAGACATCCGCTATCGGTTGGCGGCAGAACACTTGCGGTCGGGGCACGCGAGCGTCGAGGAGATCGCGTACATGCTCGGCTACTCCGACCCGTCGAACTTCCGCCGCGCGTTCAGGCGCTGGAGCGGGATGTCGCCGTCGGCGTATCGGAGCCGAGGCGCCGACGAGCGCGGGGCGGGCTGAGCGAGTACGGGGGCTTCGCTCGGAAGAGGGGCCTCGTTCCTCGCTCCGGTGTCGCGGCCCTCTCGCTCAGAGCCAGATCGGGTTCGTCACGCCCATCGGCGCGAAGTGCTGTATGGGGTAGGGCGGCGTCGGGCCGTCGACCCTGACGACCAGAAAGGTCGCGCCCGCGAGCGGCACGTCCACCACGGCGTCGAAGCGGACCGGGTCGCTCGAGTCGGGGAGCGCGCGCTCGACGGCCACCGTGGAGCCTGCATAGACCCGGAGCTGGTCGAGTCGCGCCCAGGGTGGAGCGAGCACGCGGACCTGCACAGCCGCGCTGTCTCCCGTGACCGGCCCGGCCAACGACGCCGTCACGATGGCCGCGGCGGCCACGGTCACTTCGCCGCGGGCCAGTCCGGCCCTGACGTCTGACCAGCCCCAGGCGGCCTCGTCGTCGACCCGCACATACGAGCGAGGAGAGCCGGGAGGGCGCTGCGGGATGTGCGAGTCGCTGTTGCCCACCATCGTGAAGCGGTGGCCCGCCTCCAGGAGCGCGAGGTAGTCCAGGAAGGAGTCTTCGTTGCCGCCGCGGGTGTAGCCGTTCCACACCTCGAGCACGTCGAAGTCGAGGTCGGCAGGATCTTCGAAGGTCCCCGTGGTGCGACCAAAGCCTCGAGCGCCGAAGAACGACGCGCTGCCCAGGCGCGGATGATTGATCTGCACCAAGGCCCCTCCGGACGCTTCGTCACCGAGGGAGCGCAGGCTGGCGAAGATGTCCGTGGGCGTCATGTCGAACCACGCCGGGGCGCCGGCGCTGGGGCGCTCGGGGTGGGCGACGAGAGGGTATCCGTTGATGTGACCAAAGGTCGTCGTCGAGACCTCTACGCCCGACGCGAGCACGAGATCCACGCCGATCTCTGCGCCGATGCGAGCGTAGTCGGTGACGTAGTCATGGTCGGTCGCGGCGGCAGCCTGGACCCCCTCTGCGGCCAGCAGCCGAAGTGCGTCTTGCACGGGGTGCACGCTGTCGGTCGACAAATCGCTGTGCAGGTGAAGATCCACGGACACCCAGCCGTCCGTCTCGAGTGCGCGCAGCAGGTCGGGGGCGAGCCGCTGCTCCTCGCCGCGCGCGAGGGTGATGTCGGTGGTGAAGACGTCGAACTCCAGTCCGTGGCTCACGGTCACGGTGTAGTCCCCGGGCGGGAAGCGGCGTGACGACTCTCCGGTCGAGACGAAGCGCTCGAGCTCTGCGTCGGCCGGCTCCTCCCTCCGCTGCACCGTGACGCGAACCGGCACCGCCTCGCGGCCGTCGACCGTCGCCGCGATCGTCAGCCGGCCCGCCGGCGCCGGCATGATCGGCCCAGCCGCGGGCGTCTCGTCACCCTCGAAGAAGCCTCGAAACCCGGCTCTCATGCGGTGTCCACTGCCCGTCAGGGGCACACGCAGCTGGCCGTCGGCGCCGATCCTCGTGCGGAGCATGGGTTGCCCGCCGCTGCTCTCGATGAGCACGCGCTCCCCCGGGGGACCGCTGATCTCGACCGGCTCGCCGTCGAAGGCGAGCTCCGCCACGTCGGCCGCGGTTTCACCGAGCACGAGGCGGGCCTGCGTGTGGTCGAGCGCGCCGCGCGTCAGGCTGGAGCGGGCGCCGCGGATCATGTGGATCGTGCCGAGGCGGGTCACGCCGGACGCGTCGTCGTCGAGCACGATCCCGATCGCGCCCGTCTCCCGCTCACCGATCACGGTGTTCCCGGGCCCGCCGAGAAGGTCGTCGTCGAGCACACCGACGCCGGGCTCGAGCACCTCCATGCCGCCGAGGAGGCCGAGCAGTCCGAGCGCCGCGCCGCTGCGTGCCAAGCCCGCCTCGGTCGTGACGGACATCTCGATCCGAAGCATCGGCTCGTCGGCGCGCAGCACATAGTCGAGCTGTCCGCGCAGCCGAACGGCGCGCCCGATGTCGGGGATCACCGTGCTGACCAGCGCGATCGGCGCGTCCTCGAAGAGCACCCGGACGCGCGCCTCACCGTCACCGCCGGCGTCGACGACTTCGATCGTGCTGGGCTGCATGCTCACCAGGTCGAAGAGCGGCAGCAGCTCCTTGAGCAGGTCTGGTCCATCCCGCAGCGCCGCGTCGATCACGCCGCCTCGAGGGGCTCCGATCATGCTCGCGGCCCCGTCGCCGGTGCGGATCAGGAAGCGAGCCTCTGCGTTCTCCAGCACGATGTCGCCCAACATGCCCATCGCGAGCGGCCCGGTGACCAGCTCGCGGGCACAGGTCACATGTTTGGCCCGCGCTTGCCCAGCGCTCGGCGCCTCGGTGCACTCGGTCAGCTCCGCCGGATCGGGCTCGGCCTCGAAGGCCACGTCCATCACCGCGCCAGTCTCGGCTCCCGCATCGGACGGCGGAGGGTCGCCGCAGCCGAAGGCGACAAAAAGCAAGGCGAGCAGTGGAGCGCGGTGCACGGGCTCAGGGTATCCCGAAGGCGCGTCCCGACACCTCTGCCCTCTTCGAGTGACCGATCTGCGCTGCGTGCACAGACCCCGAGGCGACGCGTCTGGCTCGCCGCTCTGAGCCGTCGGGCGCCGGCGTCATCTCAGACCGATTTGGCTCAGAGCGCGTCGATCGCGGCTCGCGCGGCTGGGATCGCGGTGGCGATGGCCGCGAGGCCACGGCGGTTGTCGTGGGCGCCCATGGCTGAAATCGACTCCCGCAGCAGCCCAGGAAATGAGAACGGCATCTTGTCGTGGCCCTGGCTGGTCCAGAGGCTCCGGTCGTCCATCAGGGCTCCGAAGTCGCCTAGCGCTCACTCGGAGACGTGCCGCCTGCGACACGAGAGCAGCGAAGAGTCTTTACCAAGCCCTAACATCGCCCTGCCAACCCAGCCCGGCGCGGACGCGTCAAAGGCGCATGAACAAGTTGTGTATCGCGCTGCTCCTCCTGACGATCACCGTGCCCGCCCTGGCCTGTGCGGCGGACACCGGCGCGGCGTCGGTTCCTGGGACGACGCCCGAGGCCGGATCGCCCTCGGCGTCGATGGCCTTCGAGGTCAGCGCGCTCGCTCCCGGACCCGAGATCGGTACGGCCAACGTTGCGTCCGCCCACGCGAGCGGGAGCGAGCTCCTCGCGACCTCCATTCACGGCGAGGTCGTCGTGCGCCTTCGTCGTTTCAGCTACTACTGCAGCCCGGCGCCTTCCTTCACCGCGACCCGGGTGGGCGACACGCTCCGCCTGACGCTCACGACGCCGGACGCGGTCTCACGTTGCGTCACGCTTCACGACCAAGCGCTCTCCTTCGGTGACATCGACCGAGGCGCTTGGCTCGAACGGGTCGTCATTGTGGACGCCAGCGGCCATGAGCGCGTCGCCGGAGATGTGGTGCGCGCGCGCTGAGCGCCGCCAGCGCGCTTCGATCCTTCCCGCCCTCATCCCCCGCTCTCATCGGTGGAAGATCGGCAGCGTGGCCACGTCGGCGCCAAACGAGGCTTGCGGGTGGGAGGGCGTGTAGGAGCTGCCTTCCTTGTCCTCGATGCACTTGCGCACCTTCTCGTAGAGCTCCGGCCACGTGCGGGCCTCCGGATACTCCTCGATCAGGCAACCGTCCCAGTACGTGTAGGTCGCCTCTGCAGAGCAGCCGAAGGACGTGCGGTCCTCGCGCGCCGCGGTGAGAATGATCCGATGGGGCGCCTGCAGATCCGGGATGAACACGCCGGAGTAGCAAGCGGAGATCAGGACCACGGTCGGTCGGTTGCCGCAGGCCCGGTCGAGGATTTCGTCGAGACGTCGCGGCAGGAGGTAGTCGCGCCCGTTGATGTAGAATCCGCTGCGACTCCCGTGCGACGTCATGAAGACGACGCAGCCCTCACCCTCGCGCACGCCGAGGTCCATCATCGCGCCCTCGATGCCCTCCACCGAAGTGTCACGAACGCCATCGACTTGGAGGCGACGATCCCTCGAGAGATGAATCATGTTGGCCGGATCGAGGCCATCTTCGACAAAAAGGCCCGAGACCGTCTCCCGCGCCCGGTCGAAGGCCGTGATGCTGTCGTCGCCCGAGATCATCAGCGCGTTCCAGGTGACACCGGGCGGCCCGGCGTCGAGCATCGGAGCGCCCGCGTCGGGCAGCGGAAGTGGCAGTGGCGCCGTGGAGCCGCTGTCGATCGGGACCCCGCCGTCGGACATCCGGAGCGGCGGCTCCGGCGAGCCGGCGTCTGGGCCGGCCCACTCCAGGTTCCCGAGACAACCGGGCAGGAGCAGTAGAAGAAGACACGTGTATCGATGCACGGGCGTGTTCATCGCAAGCGGCGAGCCAGCGCAGGGATCGAGGGGCGCGACGCGCGGCTGTCACCCGGCAGACCACACCCAGGGGCTGCGGTGTTCCCTCGGGGAGACGACGTTCGACCCAGGCCCCCCGCTGTCCTTGGCGGCCTGCCCACCCGGGCGGCGTCTGGCATGATGGGGGCCATGCCCGCCCCGACGTGTCTTCGCTCCATCGCCACCGCGGCGCTGGCCTGCCTGATCCTGCTCGGCTGCGGCGACGGCGCGGCGCTCGACGGGGGCGCGGCGCCGATGGACGCTGGTTCGGGGCCAGCCGACTCGGGGGCCACCTCGGACGCCGGCGGGACGGTGAGCGACGCCGGCGAGGTGATGCCGGACGCTGGGCTCGCGACCTCTGACGCCGGTCCGGTGGGCAGCGATGCGGGGCCTGCGACAGGCGGCGTCCCTCCGGTGTTGCCGAGCGCTGGCTGTGGCGCGACCGGTGCGCCCACGGGCAGGCAGCCGGACCAGGTCAGCGTCGTCGGCGGCGTCGACCGCGGCTACGACCTCTTTGTTCCCGAGCCGTATGACCCGGACCGCGCCCACGCGGTGGTGTTCAACTATCACGGCGTCGGAGGCACCGCGAACACCAACCAGTTCCGCTTCGACACCTTCAGCGAGGACCGGGGCGGAGTCTCGATCCAGGTCGCGCCGCAGGGGTGGGGCACGGCCGAATGGGCGGAGTCGCACTTCGTGCCCTTCAACCTCGACGAGAGCGTCACCCTCTTCGACCAGGTCGTCGAACGCCTCGCGGCCACCTATTGCATCGACCTGAACCGCATCTACGCCATGGGCCACAGCAACGGTGGACAGATGGCTTTCCACCTCGGCTGTCTGCGGGGCGATCGGTTGCGCGCGGTGATGCCCAGCGGAGGACGCTGCTTCTCCTTTGGGCCGGGCCTCTGCGATCCCGACAACCCTCCGAGCGCACAGCGCTGCACGGGCGAAGTCATGGTGCTCAGCGTGATGGGGGAGGACGACACGTCCCGCCACGCGGACGAGGCGGCCACGGTCGAGGGCTTTCGTTCGCGGCAAGGCTGTGACGCGACCACCGAGGCGCGCGACCCCGCCCCTTGCCAGCGCTTCACCGGCTGCGAACCCAATGGCGAAGTCGCGGCGTGCCGCATCCCGGGGCTCGGCCACGGCATCTGGCGTGACGGTCGGCCCCTGCTCTACGACTACATGATGTCGCTCTGAGCCGCGCGAGTCGTCGAACTCGGCGCAGACGAGCGAAGGGGAGTTTCCCGACCCGTTTGAGGGGTATGCTCCCCGCGGGAGACGTCATGCCGAGCACTACCTTGAGAGTCCTTCTGATCGTCTGCGTCGCGGGCTGCGGCACTTCGATGGGCGACGGTGACGCGGGAGCAGGCCGAATGGACGCCTCTCTTCGGGACGCGGCGACCGGCCGGGACTCGGCGGTGCCGGGCACGGACAGCGCGGTCCCTGGGGACGCTGGCTTCGACGCCGGGTTCGACGCCGCCATCGACCGGGAGGCGTTCTGCATGGGTCGCGGCCCGATCATCACCGTCGGCGACTCGACGCGGATGACGGACACCTGCGTCGGAGCCATCGCCACGCGCGTCTTCGACAACGCTGTGTGCTCGTGCATGAACGCGAACGTCGCCGGCTACCTGCGCACTCGCTCCTTTGACTCGGGCATGGGCACCATGGACACCGCCGCCGGAGCGCCAGTGGGCATCAACGGCGAATACACGACCGGAGGCTACGCCGACGTAGGAGGCACCTTCGTCGTCGCAGGAGCCGGCGGCATCCGGTTTGGTGGCTACTTGCAGGTCGGTGGCGACGCTCGCTTCGGCGGTGACGTCAACGCCATCTCCTACATCGATGTCAAACGGGACCTCTGGGTGGAAGGCAACGTCACCAACATCGGCCTGCTCTCGGTGGACGGCGACGTCCATCAGCCGAGCGGTCGCCGGCTCTCGACCTTCCCCGATATCGGTGGGTCGAGGATCACCAGCCCGTTCAACGTCGAGGACCCTTGTGCCTGTGAGCCCGCCGAGTTGGTCGACATCGAAGCGATCGTGGCAGCCGGCGTGATCGACAACGACAACTCGGATGTCGGGCTCGACCCCACGATGCTCGAGACCGTGGCAGGACTGGACGTCGACGTGACGCTCCCGTGCGGGAGGTACCACCTGACCTCGATCGGCGGCCTGGGCTCCATCACCCTTCACGTGCCTGGGCGCACCGCGCTCTTCGTCGACGGCGACGTGAACGCGCTCGGCGTCTTCGACATCGATCTCGGGCCAGACGGCGAGCTCGACCTCTTCATCCGCGGGAACCTGCTCTCGATCGGATCAGGTTCCTACGGAGACCGATCCCGGCCCGCCGCGACGCGAATCTATGTCGGAGGCACGGGGGACGTGGCGATCGTCGGCGCCACGGGTTTTGTGGGCAACGTCTACGCCCCGCGCGCCCGGATCACGGCGGTCGGAGCCACGACGGTGTACGGCTCGCTCTTCGGTCGAGAGATCAACATGCCCGGCTACCTCGACGTGCACTACGACCGGGCGATCCTCGACGTCGATCGCGACTGCCCGCCACCGGCCGACGGCTGTGGTTGCGGTATCGGCGAGGGCTGCACCGACCACTTGGGCTGCGTGGAGGGCATGTGCACCGCGTGCTCGTCCGACGCGGACTGCTGCGCGCCGTTGGTCTGCCACCCCGACGGCACGTGCGGCTCTCTGCTGATCTGAGCCGCGCGCCGGCTTCTTCCTTTCACCTGTGTCGGCGTTCAGGGCTCAGTCTCGATCGGCTGGCACGGCGTCGCCGATGGCGCGCTCACGCGCATTCGCCGCGAGGCGTTCGACGGCGGTGGCGGCGCAACCTCACGGGTGACGTGGCGACACTGCGTGAGCGCCTCGGCTTCGGTCCCGAAGAACTCGACGACAAAGGTGCTTGCTCCCTGGGATGAGAGCACCCTCGGCGCTGGTTCACCTGACGCGTCCCGCACGCGCTGCATCAGAAACCCGAGCCGTGAGTCGATGAGCTGTGGATTCACGTCTCGGGGTCCCCGGTGGGGCATGCCTCGCAGATCGAACGAGATGCGCGTGGAGACGGTGGGCGCCTCGGCGGCTGGAGGGGCCGCGGGCCCCGGGGCGCTCGCTGGAGGAGCTTCGGTGGCGGCGGCCTGCTCCGGTGTCGGCTCAGGTTCGTCGGAGGGCGTGTGCCTGCGCTCCCCTCCGCCGGAGCGCTCGACGGAATCGCCTCCGCCTGACGAAGCAGGATCGCTGCAGGCAAGGACCAGGAACGCGGCGAGGATGGTCGGTCGGCACATCGGACCCACGCATGATGGGACCGCCTGCCGGCATCCACCAGGGCAGGCCTCATCGAGGGAGCCGGGCCTCTGCCGGTTTGGCCTTGCAGGGTCGCGCCGGACCCCCTTCAATGATCCGCATGGGAATGCTCCAAACACGGTGGACGGCGGACTATCGAGGCCACGCGCTCGTCGTGTCGCGCAACGAGGTGACCAAGGGCTTCAGCCTCTCCTGGGACGGCGTCGAGATCGGCCGCCGCACTTGGTCGTGGGTGGGCCTCGGGACCCTCAGCGCGACGGCAGAGATCGACGGCGAACCGGTGGAGGTCCACGCGGCGATCACCTGGGGTGGCCTTTCGGCGCTCGACGGCAAGTGTGAGATCACGGTCGGCGGCGAGTCGATCGCGGTCACCTTCGCGAAGTGAGCGCGAAGTGAGCGCGAAGGGGATGCGACGACGACGAGGGCCCGCTGAGCTGGCGAGCCAGCCCGCGTCCCCGCCCAAAGCCTACAGCGTCGCTCGCCGACTCACTGCCGGAACGTCCATGAACCGAAACTCGGCGTGGCTCCGCCCGTCCGACAGGTGAAACCAGACTGGCAGATGCGAAGCGAACTGCCGCCGCCGAGATCCTCGTCGGTGATATCGCAGGTGTAATCGCCGGTGCAGGCTTGTGTGCACTGTCCACGAGAGCTGCAGGAGACGCATGCGGGCGCCGAGCCACCGGGGCAGGTCCGGACGCCCGCGGTACCAAAGCCCGAGAACGAGCCGATCGCGAGCTCGCTCTGGCTCTCTCCGACGTCGTCGGCTGGCCCGGCTCCCGTCTCACCCGGATCGGCCATGCACCCGGCCATCAACATGAGCATCGCGCTCAACGCTAGAATTTCTTTCTTCACAATCTCCTCCTTCTCCGCGCCGTGGCGCGGCCCAAATCAGTGCACGAACCAGAGGTACGCGTCGTCGCGGTCGAGCGGCAGCCCGAGGTCGACCGACCAATGAAAGTCGTCGCGCCCTTCCGGCAGGTCCAGCTCGTCCAAGAGCGCTGACGCCGCTCGACCGGTGTGCGCTCCGGCGATGCATTCGAGGAGCGCGGGATCGCTCTCACGGCTGAGGCTCGAGTCGACGAGATCGGCTCCCTGACCCAAGAGCTCGCCCGTGTCCGGATCTCTTCGGAAGTGCAAAAAGACCTGCGCTTGGCCGAGGTCCGGGACGTTCTCCGCGATGCACTCGCGCATGTCGGCGAGCAGGCCGAGCTTGTAGTCCAGGAGAACGACCTCGACCGGTTCCACCCGGGCCAATTGCTCCGCGCGCCATGCGGTCATGGGCAGCTCGTCCAGGCTGGCCGGAAACACGGTGGGCGTGGGTCGCGTGGGTGTGGGGAGCACGTCGTCCTCCTCCACGATGACCTCCGTCGGCTCCGTGGTCGCGGCCGCTCGCGCCACCTCGGCGACCTCTGGCTCAGGCCAGCGGGGGGCGGCTGGCGACGGCGTGTGCAGGTCCGTGGCTTCCGCCGGGGCGGGGCTCATCGCGGGGCGCAGCGCCCAGAAGGCCAGCGCGCCGAGCCCGAGCACGACAACTCCGGTGACTGTGTTGCGGGTCATGTCGAGCCGACGTTGCACCCACCGTGCCGACCGCTGGACGGCGCCATCTCACGGTCTTGTCAGCGCCTCGAACGATGCGACCGCCGGGCGCGCCCGTGCGTGCCCGTGTCCCGCGTCGCTTGGGCGCGCCGGAAAGGGGCGTTGGAGTCGGGCCCGAAGCCCGTTGTTCTATGGGGCGTTACCAAGGGAGGATGCGCAGGCGGCGCCGTACCCCTAGCGAGCGATTCAGATGAACGCGGATCTCATTCTACCCAGGCTTGTCCACGGCTTTCGCCTGCTCTTCCTCGGGCCCACGCTCTTCGCGCCAGTGCTCGCGCTCCTCTTGGCGCCCCGGGGTCCCGTCGGGGAGCCTTTTCCTCAGCTCCAACACCTGGCGATGCTGGCGAGCTTGGCGGTCGCGTGGGTTCCGGTTTCGCTTCTGATCGCGCGTGAGTGTGTGCACCTGCTCTTTCCTCCGGAGATGCACACGCGATGGCCTCTCCTGCACGGGCACCGTGTGCGAGGCGGTGAGCTCATCGAGGCGATGTGGCGTGGCCCACTGGGCGCCGCCGGCATCAGCCTGGGCCTTCTGCTCTCCTGCTTCTTGGGGCCGGTGGGCTGGGGCATGACCGCCGGCGGGTGGCTGGTCGGCTTTGGGCATCGACGCGTGACGTTCATCCCGGAGCGTCGGCTCTTGCTCCTCGAGGGCTACCTGATCCCTAGCTGGGCTCGCCTGACCGCGGAGGCCGCTGTCATTGTGCACGTGACCGAGTACCGAAGGGAACATGGGACCTACGCGTCCGCATCTTCATACGAGTACCGCCCGGTCTTGGTTCAGGGGACTCGTCGCGTCGATCTCGGAGAACCCACCGACGACGCGAACGCGGTGACCGCCCGCGCCCAGGCACTGGCCCATCAGCTCGGGGTGTCGTACGTGATCAACCCGCACATACACCAGAGCCGCTATCCGGGCTTGGCGTGAGCTGAGCCTTCGCTCGTCGATCCGACGGGCGCTGGCGCAATCCTGCCTCGCTCATCGGCGGCTCACCAGATGGGCTCCACCGGTCCTCCCTCGCCGTGCTCGTCGTCGACGCAGTTCTGGAAGAGCATGAAACAATCGACCATGCACTGGCGGGAGATGAACACGGCGTCGGGCGCCGGGCTTCGATCGCACCGCCGTTCACACTCGTCGCGCATGTTCCAACAGTGGGAGGTGTCGGGTCCGTTGTCGCCGGGCGGGCTCCACACCCCGACGACCGGAGCGGGCGCCAAACCGCGGAGCAACTCTTCTTCGGTGGCGCCGACGTCAGCGACCTCCATGGCGCAGCCGCCGATGTGGGCGAGGGTGAGGAGCGCGAAGGCGAGAGCGGTGCGGTTCATCTGACGTTCCTTTCGGCCTGTCTCGCCTGTGGTGGCGTGAACAGCCTCGGTCGTGGTGGGGGGCGTTCGCGTGGAACGACATCCCAGCCTGCGTTACCTGACAGCAAGGCTCGCGCCAGTCGATTAAGCGTTTGATTGCAAGACGAGCGTGAGACGGCGGCGTCGCGCGGACATCCAGCAGTGCGGCGGGCGCGCCCGGGCGCGCCCACGCTTACGGCTGACCCACCCGTCCGCAGGTTCGACGAGCGCGCCGGGTACATCCCTTGCACCAGCGCTCCCCATGACGACGCACACATGGATCCTGCTCGGTGCCGCGCTCAGCGCGGTCGCCCTCGGCTGTGAATACACCCCTCCGACGAACTCTGGGCCCGACGGCGGGGCTTGGCTCGCTGATGCATCGACGAACGACCTGGGCGCCAACGCGTCCGCGCTGCGCCCCGGCACCGGAGGCAACATCGACGACTGCGCGTTCGACTGCCAGGTCGAGCGAGACCAGTGCCACGACGAAGCCGACGACCTCGGCGGAAGCGACTTCATGCACCTGGTCTGCGAAGACACCCACGTGTCGTGCCGAGAGCTCTGTGAGCGCGACTTCCATCCGCCGTTGCTGCGGCCGGTCGTGTGGGGATCGACGATCGACTATGGCTCCTACGTCCTGAAGCCGTAGCTCGACCTCAGGGCCAGACGCCCTCGAACCGAACCGCGAGCGACCCGCTACATGCGAATCGGCGTGCGGGTGCAGTCGAAGGTCACGTCGATCGGATCGGAGTGGTGGATGACCTCGAAGTCTTCGACCGCAAGAGCGCTCAGGTCGCGCGGCCCGAGCAGGCCGTCCCACTGTGCGGTGGTATCGCTATCGTTCTGAGCGGTCAGGGCGATGCGTCCGCCATCGGCGTGGTACATGCCGTAGCGCATGAGCGCCCGGGCCACCGTTCGCGCTGCATCGTTCGGCAAGGTCTCGAGGGGGAAGTCCGAGCGCAGTCGGAAGTGCACGCCATACGGCGGAGCCTGAGCGTCGCCGGTGGTGTTGGTGCCGTGCGTGGCGGGCCGCACGTATTGACGAGCTCGCACACGATCGTTGGGCAAAATGAAGCGGATGGCGTGCGCGATCTCGCCGCTCGCGACCTCGTCTGCCGTGAAGAGCAGCGGCGCGATCGGGAAGCCCGCCGCGTCGGCGCTGGTGCACTGTTCGCCGCGGCCCGTCTCACCGTAGACACGTGACGTATCCCAGACGGCGAGGCAGCC
>Ga0114933_10003317_pt1 | contig 15810 bp, 10 predicted proteins | sample 4SBtaG_FD_89691 | JGI IMG/M metagenome (GOLD analysis project Ga0114933, IMG submission 89691) | Deep subsurface microbial communities from Kolumbo volcano to uncover new lineages of life (NeLLi) - 4SBTROV12_W25 metaG | ecosystem: Environmental > Aquatic > Marine > Volcanic | place: Kolumbo... | reverse complement strand
CGGCCACCGTCACGGAAACGGAGCGCATCGAGGCGCCAGCCGCGATGCTGCGACCCCAGGCCGACCAGCGGCGTCGCAGACGCCTCCAACCGGATCCCCGTCTTGCCTGCGCCCGAGTGTCCCTTCGGCCCAGTGTCTGGTCGGCAAGTGCCGCCACGGGCTCGGATTCGGCAACGGCTTCCGCTCCGGCCACCGTCACGGAAACGGAGCGCATCGAGGCGCCAGCCGCGATGCTGCGACCCTGGTGACCTGGCGATCGCGAAGTTTCTCTTCGAAACGTGTGATTGAGAGGCCCCATCGGACGGTGTGTGTGAAGCGATCGGGGGACGGACCCTTGCATATTACATTTTCATCCAAGCACACGAACGGCCGTCTTTCCTTCATTGGAAAAAGTAATATGCAAGGGTCAGACCCCCTTGCCGCCGTGTACCCTCGCCGCCGTGTACCCTCGCCGCCGCGCACCATCCCCGCCGTTGAAGTCCAGCACAGTTTAGGCGGTTCTGCGAAGCAGGTTCTCCGACCGGATCCCGAACGGAACCGGGGCCGACCGGATCCCGAACGGGATCCGGGGCCGACCGGATCCCGAACGCGCTCCGCGGGGATCCGGGGCTTGACACAGAACCCGCCGCGGCGTTTGGTGGTCGCGCCCAACTACCTGGCGCGTCATCGCCAATCGTCCGTGGAGACCGCTCGTGGAGCTTGTCGGCACCGTCATCAAGGGCCAGTACGCGGTCCGCGAAGTGCTCGGCGAAGGCGGCATGGGGACCGTGTTTCGCGCCGAACAGCTGTCGGTCGAGCGCCCGGTCGCCATCAAGGTCATGCGGCCCGAGTTCCTCAAGGACGAGGCTGCGGTCAAGCGGTTTCAGCGCGAGGCCAAGCTCACATCGCGGCTGAGCCACCCCAACACCATCCGGCTGTTCGACTTCGGCTTCACCGACGACGGCTTGATGTTCCTTGTCATGGAGCTGCTCGACGGTCGCGAGCTGGCCGACGAAGTCAAGATGACCGGCGCGATCCCGGTTGCCCGCGCGCTTCGCCTCACGTTGCAGATCGCCCAGGCCCTTCGCGCCGCGCATAAGCTGGGCATCGTGCACCGCGACCTCAAGCCCACCAACGTCTTCCTGGCGCGCGATGCCGGCGGTGATGAGCTGCTCAAGGTCATGGATTTCGGCATCGCCAAGTCGATCGATGACAAGGCCGCGACCCAGGTCACGCAGGCCGGCACCATCGTCGGCACGCCCGCGTACATGTCGCCCGAACAGGCCAAGGGCATCACGATCAGCGCCAACTCGGACATCTACTCGCTGGGCATCATTCTCTTCGAGTTGTTGACCGGCACCGTGCCGTTTTCGTCCGAGTCGATGATCCGCGTGCTGATGATGCACGTGCAAAACCGGCCGCCGCCGCTCGCCGACGCCCGCCCGGAGCTGGCCGCGGTGGCGGGCCTCCAGGAAACGCTCGACCAGATGCTCACCAAGGACGCCGCCAAGCGTCCCGACGCGGTGTCTGCATGCAAACTGCTCGAGAAGCTCCTCGACGGCCCAGCCGGCAAGATGGCGACCGTGAACGCGGCGTTACGCGTCGCCAAGACGGTCGAGATCGACGATGCGCACGCCGATGACGCAACCGCATTTGTCGATGCCGCGCCCGATACCGTCGTCGACGCCGGGGCCGCTGCCGCCATCCGCGAAATGGACCACCACGTGCACATCGATGGGGCCGCCACTGACGATGCGACCGCCTTCGCAGACGCCGTTGGTGAGCGGACCGCGCGCGTCGCGACCGTGCCCCTTGCCGGTGCGAGCGTAAACGTGGACGGGATCGGCGCAGATGACGCCACCGCGTTCGTTGATTCGGTCGACGAGGCCACCGCCACGGCCACCGTGCCCATTGGCAGCAGCGTGCAGGTCGACGGTTCGCGCACCGATGACGCCACCGCATTTGTCGATTCGGTCAATGTGCCCACGGCGGTAGCTGCGTCGACTGTTAAACGACCACCGGTTCGCCGCCGCTCGACTCGTATGCCGCGAGGCCGTTCCAGGGCTCCTCAGCCCGCCGCCACCAGCAAAGCGTCCGAGCAGGCGGCGCAACCAGGCAGCGACCCGACGGGCACGGCCGCCGCCGTAGTCGCAGAGGAACCCAAGAAGGGCGGCAAAGGACCGATCATCGCGATCGCTGCGGTAGTCCTCCTTGGCGGAATCGGAGCAGCCGTGGCGCTCGGCGGCGGGAGCAGCAAGCAGGATTCCGCTTCGTCCGTGGTCGTCGAAGAGGCGTCAAAAACAGCTGGCCAGGGGGCGGCAGCACCGGCCGACAAGCCGGAAGCTGCGAAACCGGAGCCCGCCAAAAACGCGCCCGCGAAAGAGCCAGCCGCAAAACCCGCACCCGCCCAACGGCAAGCAGCAAAGGCCCAAGGAGCCAAGCCCGAAGCAGCCAAGCCCGAAGCAGCCAAGCCCGAAGCAGCCAAGCTGGAGCCGCCAAAGCCCGAACCAGCAGCCGCTCCGCGCATCCCCATCGTCAGCAAGCCGCTTGGCGCCGACGTGCTCATCGCCGGCAAATCGGTCGGCAAGACGCCAACATCCATCGACCGACCCGCGGCTGGAACGACGGTCAACGTCACGCTTCGGCTCGCCGGGCACAAAGACGGGACGGCCGCCATCCCCGCCAACCTGCAGGACCCGGTCATCGTCACCCTGGCCGCGCTGCCCAAACCCGCTCGCAAGGCGCGCAAGAAGCGTCGCAAGCGCAAGAAACGGACCCGCGACGCCGACTTGATGATGGACTGATCGGCGCAGACCTCCCCCTCTCCTGGCCCGCCGCGTCAGGCAGCCGCCGTCATGCCGTGTCCGGCCGCGATGATGCGCTGCACGGCTGGGCTGTGCTTGCGGCCTTGAATGGTCACCGCATAAACCCGCTCGACCGCGCCTTCCATGACGGCGAGATGGCGCACGCCGTAGTGCGATTCCACCTCCTTGCGCACCACAGTCGGCGCCGGAAACACGCCGATTCCCTCCTCGCCGAACGCTTTGAGCAGGGCGCTGTCGCCAAACTCGGCCACGACCCGCGGGTGAATGCCGCGCAGGGCCAGCCATGACTCCATCTCGAGGCGCATCGCGCTGCCGTGAACTGGCAAGAGCATGGGCGTGCCGTCGAGGCTTTGCGGATATCCAGCGTCGATGCTGTCGGCGAGGTTCGGGCTCGCGAACAGGCTGATTTCGCTCGTCATCAACAGGTCACAGCGGGCTTTGACGTCGGCGGACGAACCGACCGGATGATCGGACAGGACCAGCTCCAGGTGGTGCGTCGCGATGTGCCCGACCAGGCGCTCGGCTTCGTCCTCCTCGATGACCAGGCGCACCGGGAACCCTTCGACGTCCAGCGCCGCCATGAGCAGCCGCAAGGTGAGCAGCTTGGGCAGGTTGAAGCTGACGCCCACATGCATGTGGTGGATATGGGTGCCGCCTCCCTCGGAGCTGACGACGTCGATGAGCTCTTCGCCAAGCGTGAAGATGTCGTCGGCGTACGATTTGACCAGCTTGCCGCGCTCGGTGAGGGAGAGCCGGCGGTTGCGGCGGTCGAACAGCTCCTGGCCCAGCTGTTCTTCGAGCAAACGGATTTGTGCGCTCATTGTCGACGGGCTGAGCCGGAGCTTGCGCGCGGCCGCTGTCAACGAGCCTTCCAGCGCGGTGATCCAGAAATAGCGGAGGTGTTGGTAGTTCAGATGTGGGCGCATCGTTCGTTATTTCCAAAATGAAATGTAGAGATTTCGTGATAGACGAATCTGCAGCTACTCCTTAGGTTGCGTCAAGCGACAACGGCTGTGGCCCGACCTGTGGGCGGCGGCTGGTCGACGACCGAGCCCCGCGTCGTTCGCCCTCGCTGGAGGCCCACGTGCAGCTCGCTCAACGCACCCGAGATATCCTTGCGTCCCTTGTTGTTTTTCTCGTCGCGCTGCCGCTGTGCATCGGCGTCGCCATCGCGTCGGGGGTTCCGCCCGCGATGGGCCTGGTCAGCGGCATTATCGGCGGGCTCGTGGTCGGTTCGCTCGCCGGATCACCCCTGCAGGTCAGCGGTCCCGCGGCTGGCTTGGCCGTCATCGTCTACGAAATCGTGACCCAGCACGGTCTGGCTGCCCTCGCTCCGGTCGTGGTCCTCGCCGGGCTTCTGCAAATGCTCGCCGGGCGGCTCCAACTTGGCCGTTGGCTCCGCGCCGTAGCGCCACCAGTCGTTCACGCCATGCTCGCTGGCATCGGTGTGTTGATCCTCGGCGGTCAGCTCCACGTGCTCTTCGACGCCGCGCCGTCCGCTGGTGGTCTCGACAACTACATCAAGTTTCCGGGTTTGGTGCTCGACGTGCTCTTTGGCGACCTCGGCGCGCAGCTTGACGCGGGCATCGCCGGCGCCACCGCGCTTGTGCTCATCGGCGTCTGGAACCGGGTTCGCGCCAAGTCCACCTCCATCCTCCGCACCGTCCCGGCCGCCCTCGTCGCGGTGATTGGCGCGACGGCCGTGACCCAGCTTTTCGGGCTCGAGCTGACGCGGGTCACGGTCCCGAGCGTCGTCAGCGAGCTCATTGCGGTGCCCGACATCGGCATCTTCGCCCGCCTGCTTGAGCCCGCTGTGCTGCTTTCGTCGGTCGCCTTGTTCGTCATCGCCAGCGCAGAGGGCCTGCTTTGCGCTGCGGCTGTCGATCGTCTCCACGAAGGTGCGGCCAGCGACCTCGACAAGGAGCTCTTCGCCCAGGGAGCCGGCAACCTGTTCGCCGGCATTCTGGGTGGACTTCCTGTCACCGGCGTCATCGTGCGAAGCACCGCCAATATCGACGCTGGTGCGACGTCACGCGTCTCCGCGGTGCTGCATGGACTGTGGCTCATCGGCTTCGTGTTGGTGTTGCCCCACGTCCTGCAGCTCATTCCGGTCGCGGCCCTTGCCGCCATTCTCGTGTCGATCGGCTGGAAACTCATCGACGTTGATGTGATGCGCGACCTGCTCGCGAAGGACCGTGGTGACCTCGCCGTCTACGCCATCACGCTGGGCGCCATCGTCCTGACCAGCCTGTTGTACGGTCTCGCCATCGGCGTTGTCGCGTCGATGATGCGCCTGGCGTGGACTGCTTCACACCTGGAGATCGAGATCTCCGAGACCGATGAATTCGTGGAAGTCGACCTGCTCGGTGCCGGCACCTTCGTCCGCGTTCCCGAGCTCGCCGGCGCCCTGCGTGGCCTGCCGAAGGGACGCACCGTGCGCATTCACTTCGAGCATCTCGACTTCATCGACCACGCCGTGCTCGAGCTGGTCGAGGACTGGGAACAGGAATACGAGCGTCTTGGCGGCAAGGTCCTCATCGCGTGGCATGAACTGCGCCAGCGCACGGACCGTCGACTGCGACGTGCAGCTTGAACGGCGCGAGCTTCAACCGGGCCGCGTGCCCGTCGTCTCAACCGAGCGCCGGCTCGGGGAGGGCGACGTGCGCGCTCGAGCCGGCCGGGATCGCGAACGGCAGTGCGGCAGCACCCGCGGACCCTCGCGCCCCGCGAACTCCGATCGAACCTGGGGCGAGGTGGATCGTCGCTTGTTCCGCGTCATCGCGGTGGTAGGGTGGCTGCGTGGTCCAGGCGCTGGGAGTCGTCTCAGGTGGGTGAAAAGACGGTCATGGGCACGTCTTCCTGTTTGGGGGCGTTACCCACTCGGGTCCAGAACCGCGTTTGGTCTGGAGCTTGCACCGCCGAGAATCACGAGCCCTTTGACGTCGCGAGTACGAGAGCCTGAGAACGCGAGCCACGGAAGTCGCCCGGTGGGTCGGCGCCATATACCCTATGGGGGTATAGAGAAGGAGGCGGGTAGAAGATGGGTCGACTCACCACGATGCTTGCGGACCTGCGCCGGGTCCGACAGATCGCAAAAGCGGGTGTCGAGGCCGGTCTGGGGCATTACTTTTCGCGTCATGGGATCGCTTGGTGCAGTCCCCTGTGGTGTCGGTTCAAGTGCTTCGTGCTGCGCCGCCACTGTCCGCGGGTGGACCTGCCACGGACGCTGCGTGAGCTGTTCGAGAGACTCGGCCCAACGTTCATGAAGCTCGGACAGGTCCTGAGCATGCGCCCCGACTTTGTTCCCGCCGCGTTCGTCAGCGAGTTCCAGAAGCTACAAGAGCACGCGCCAGCGGTTCCCTTCGACGTTGTCGAACAGCAGATCGCAGCCGAGCTCAATGCACCACTGACCGACTTGTTTGCCGAGTTCGAGACCGAGCCGGTGGCGTCCGCTTCACTCGGGCAGGTGCACCGGGCGACGCTTCACAGCGGAGAGGTCGTCGCGGTCAAGATTCAGCGCCCCGGCATCGAGCCAGTCATCCGCGCCGATCTGCGGCTCCTCGCCTACATCGCGCGGCAGCTCGAGAAGCATAACGAGGCGATCGCGGCGTACCGCCCTACGCGAGCGGTCGCCACGCTCACCTCGTCGCTGCTCAAGGAGCTCGATTACGTCCACGAGGGACGCAACGCCGAGCGGTTCGCGTACAACTTCCGAGACGACGATGGCGTGAAGATCCCGAAGATCTTCTGGTCGCACACCACGCGGCGCGTCCTCACGATGGAGTTCATCGACGGGATCCGGATGGGCGACGCAGACCGCATCGACGACGCCGGCCTCGACGCCCACGCCGTCATGCAGAATTGCACCCGAGCCTGCCTGCTTCCGACGCTGGAGCACGGCTTCTTCCACGCGGATCCCCACCCCGGCAACGTCTTGGCCGTCGAGGGCAACCGCGTCTGCTACCTGGACTTCGGGATGGTGGGCTCGATCCCGCGCGAGACCCGCCTGCAGCTGCTGGTCTTCTTCCTGCACTTCGTTCACGAGGACCTGGACGCCGTGCTGGAGAGTCTGTCGGCGCTGGTCGAGACCGACGAGGCATCGGACCTGGAGGATTACAAAAACGAGGTTCTGTCGATGCTGATCCACTTCTTCCAGAACCCGCGCGACGCGGGCACGATGACGGAGACGTTCTACGAGATCCTCGCCTCGGCCGCGACGTACCGTGTCTACTTCCCGGGCGGGTTGATCATGCTGGCCAAGTCGATGGTGACCGGTGAGGCGATGTGCCGGATGACGCATAGGGACATGGACTACATCGAGGCCTCCCGCCCCGTAATCGAGCGCGTCTTCTCGCGCGAGCTCGGGATCGAGAGCATCTTCAGGAGCTACCGCCAGCTGGTGCCGCAGATTCTGTCCATGCTCAAGGGGCTGCCGCAGCTACTGATGACTCGCCACTGACGGCAACCCTGGCGACTTGGGAGCGGCGGGTGCTCGAGCCGCGCGAGTAGACGCATCCTCCCGGCTCCGCGAAACGCCCATCGTGCGCTGACGCCCGCCCACGAGCGCCCCGCGGGCGTCAGCACCCGAACGCGAACCCGAACGCGAACACCGACTCGCTCCTTGGGCCTCCTCAACGCCCACTGATCGGCGCGACCTGGCCGATCAACTGCGACGGTCGGCAACGGCGCCGGCGCTGCTGATCGGCGAGGGGACCAACCGACTCAACGCAGGCGAGAAGCGGCAGCGCTTCAACGAGGCGCGGGGCGAAGCGTGCGAGGGGCGGTGGCGGTGGAGCTGGCCGCGGCGCCTGGTCTGGTGCCTGCCGTCGAAGCCCAACCGCTGCTGGCGGCGGCCGACAAGGTCGCGGCCATGCTCACCGGCCTGATTCGCAAGCAAAGCGGCACCCCGTGCGGGTGTGGGTTCGGGTTCGGGTTCGGGTCGCTCGGACTCGGCCCATCGCTCAGTCCGTGAATTCCAATCGGGCCTGGCGGCAGGACGTCGGGGTTTGCGAGCCACGCGCCCTCGGTTGTACGGTGCCGCGGCACCGACCCCGCGGAGCCAGGCGTGACCGATCCAAACCACTGGCAAGATGTCTACGAAAGCAAATCAGCGGACGCCGTCAGCTGGTACCGGCCTCATCTCGACGTCTCGCTGCAGTTCATTGAACGCGCAGGCCTGCCGCTCGACGCCCGCATCGTCGACGTCGGCGGCGGCGCTTCGACTTTGGTCGACGACCTGCTCGCCGTCGGTCGCTCCAACCTCGCCGTGATCGATCTCGCGCAATCGGCCTTGGACACGGCTCAGCAACGTCTGGGGGACCGCGCTGCAGCTGTCGATTGGATCGCTGGGGACGTCACAACGCCGCTGCTGCCCGATGCGAGCGTCGATTTCTGGCACGACCGCGCGGTCTTTCACTTCCTCACCGACCCCGACGCCCGCGCCGCCTATCTCCGGGAGGTCCATCGCGTCGTCAAGCAGGACGGCCACGTGCTCGTTGCGACGTTCGGTCTCGATGGCCCCGAGCGCTGCAGCGGTCTGCCCGTAGCCCGCTACGACGCTGCCGGCATTCACGCGGTCTTCGGTGACGTGTTCGAAAAGCTCGGCGAGGCAACCGAGACGCATCAGACCCCCTGGGGCAGCGCGCAGGCGTTTGTGTACTGTTTTTGCCGGCGAAATTGAGCGATGTGCACCGCCAAATGGCGTAAATCGTCGTGCGGGTGCATAACTTCATAGCTGCGCGCGGATTTGCTAGTCTGTCCGCGCCTCAACGCCCTCGCTTCTCAAAAATGACCAGGAGCCCCGATGCGCCACCTCGTTCGTAGCGTTGTCCTCGCCGCCGCCGCAGTCGCCTTATTGGCCACGCCGCGCGCCGAAGCCCAGTCCAAAGTGCCCGGCACCTTCCTCGTCGAAGGCGTGCTGACCAGCGGTGGAGGCGGTCCGGCCGCCGACGGCAACTACGCCATTAAATTCGCCCTGTACGACAAGTCCGCCGGCGGCAAACAGCTGTGGGCAAGCAGCACCAAGACCGTCGCGGTCAAAGCCGGTCGTTTCTCAGTGCGCCTCGGCACGACCAAACCGATCGTCGGTTCCGCGCTCGCCAACGTGTCCAGCGTTTGGATGGGGATGAAGGTCGGCGCCGATCCCGAGTTCGCCAGGGCGCCGCTCAACGCCGTTCCCTACGCGATTCGCTCGGCATGGGCGCACAACATCGAGTGCAAGGGCTGCCTCAACAGCGGCCACATCGCCTCGGGCAGCATCAAGCCGACGTCGGTTGGGTTCGCCTATGCAGGCGCCGCCGACGGCATCAAGGGTGGCGACGCCAAGGTCGCGCGTTCGCTCAAGTGCACCGGCTGCGTGTCGGTCGCGCACATGAAGTTCGACAAGGACGTCAACCTCGGGCCGCGCTCGCTCGCCGCCGCCAAGCTCACCAGCTCCGGTGATGTCATCGCCGCCGGCACCATCGCGGGCAAGCAGTTTATCGGCGACGGCAGCAAGCTCACCGGCATCAAGACACCGGCCGGCGAATGCAAGAACAAGGGCGAAGTCGTCAAGGGCATCAACCCCGACGGTTCGCTCAAGTGCATCCAGGCCATGGACCCGGCCAACCTGCCCAAGGACGGCATCTCGGCCATCAGCAACGGTCTCGTCGCCAACCAGTTCATCGACATCATCAAGGGTGGTCAGAACAAGCCGATCCCCGATAACAGCCCGCCGGGCGTGCTCGACGCGATCGACTTCCCGGACATCGGCATCGCGCAGGAGCTCGAGGTCAACGTGCACGTCAAGAACAGCGACCTGAGCAACCTGGTCATCTGGCTGTTCCCGCCCAACGCGCCGAACCTGCCGGCCAACCGCACGCCGATCATCAAGGGCTACCCGGTCAACCCGTCGATCGACGCCAAGGTCTACCCGCACTACTTGCTGCACCGAAAGAACGGCAAGAAGGGCGCGACGATGAACACCAAGTTCCCGACCGCGACCAAGCCGCTCACCGGCGACATCCACAAGGACTGGCTCAACAAGAACATCAAGGGCAAGTGGCGCCTGCTCGTCACCGACACCGCCTACCTGAACAACAAGACGGACGGCGCCATTGTCGAGTGGAGCATCCGCATCAAGACGCTCAGCAACAAGCAGATCACGGTCAACGGCAACCAGTTCACGTCCGGCAAGCTCTACGGCAAGTACCAGGGCAGCGGCAAAGACGCCGCACCGCTCGAGGTCGGCGGCGACATGAACGTCGGCGGCACCGCGTACGGCAGCATGATCAACAGCCACCCGGTGTACGGCGAAGCGCGCAACTACACCGTCGTCATGATCCTCGACAAGGAGCACACCAAGACCAACAAGGTCTGCCCCGACGGCTTCACCTTCCTCAAGAGCTACGACTACCGCGCCAACGACGGCGACGTGATGGTCGGTGTCGGCACCAACGGCTCGCTGCTCATCGGCTCCCAAAACAGCTGGGGCTACGGCTACGACTACATGGCGATGCGGTTCGAGTGGAGCCACAGCCGCTCGATCTGCTACCGCACCTACAAGGCCCCGCGCGGTCGTCCGTTCGCTTCGGTTCTCGGCGCGTACCCGATCACCAGCAAGGGTCAATGCCCGACCGGCTACGAGTTCGTGAGCATCAACGACTGCAACGGCACCAACAACGACTACTGCAACGTCTACACCAACAAGAACGGCCTGATGATCGGCAACGCCGACAGCTACTCGTTTGGCAGCAACACCTCCAACGGCAGCATGGGCGGCCACCACGGCGGCGGTCGGTCGCACTACAACCACACGCGCGGCGTTTGCTGGAAGCTGTACGGCGTCGAAGGCACCCCGAAGGAGACCTGGAACGGCATGTTCACGATGGGCTTTGGTATGCACCCCAACAAGACGTGCCCGAAGGGCTTTCACGCACGCGCCACCAACGACATCGACCGCAACGACAACTGGTTCTACTCGACGTCGGGTCGCTACAGCCACTTCTTCGGCGGCTGGAACAGCTTCTGGCACGGCGGCAGCCGCTTCTACCACTCGTGGCGCCAGGACTACGTCAAGTACTACTGCTGGCAGTACTTCCCGATCACCGGAAAGCCCTCGTACGACATCCGCATGGCCCGCTACCAGTCGGGCGCCAACTCATGTCCGAAGGGCTGGATCGAGACCAACGGCAGCGACGTCAAGGGCTGGAACGACAACGGCTACATGCAGGCCGGCAGCCACAGCTTCTACCTCGGCGGCCTCAGCAGCTGGAGCTACGCGGATGTCCAAGAGGGATACTTGATCCCCCACGCGACCTCGTATTGGTCCAGCGCGCGAATGTGCATCAAGATCAACGGCGTGAAGTGGCCGTTCTGATCGGCGCCTGACTCACTTGGGTCGACAAATCATGCGAAACGTGGGCGGCGCCCCCAGGGTTGTCGGCCCGTTTCGTTTTGGCCGGTGCATCGCGCGCGTCGTCGTGTCGGCGATGGCGTTCAGCGCCCGAGTTCTCATGTTCCCGGCGTTCATGTTCCCGGCGTTCATGTTCGCGGTTTTTATGTGCACGGTGTCTTTCTGCAACGCCGCGAGCGCCGCCCCGAAAGGCTTCGTGCTGCAGACTTCGGCGACCGGATTGCAGCACTGGAAGAAGAACTACACCGGCGGCCAGCCCGACCACGTTATTGTCGTCGATCTCGCCAAGGCCCACCTGCGCAGCTTCCACGGCGGCATCAAAGACGCGGGCAGCGGCAAAGGCCCCCTCGGAGGTCCCAGCCCGACGTTTTCGCGGCTCTCCCTCGCCGGCCATTACAGCGCGGTCAAAGCCAAGCACGGCAACGTCTTCGCGGTGGTCAACGCGCAGTTCTTCGTGACCGCATCCAACCCAACACCGCTGGCATTTTCGGTGCGCAAAGACGGCAAGGTCCTCGCCGACGGCTATGGCATCAAGGCCGAGTTTCCCGGTCAGATCCGGCTGTTCCAGGCCCACGGACCGGCGAAATGGGCGCGGATCACCAACTTTTCGGAAGCAGAGCTCAAGGGCGGCGCGGCGCCCGAGATGGTCGCGGTGCTCGATGAGAACGCGAACAAGGGCGTCTACACCAAGACCGGGCGGACCTTCGTCGGGGTGCGCGACGCCAACAAGGACGGCAAGGGCGAAACCGCCTACCTGTTTTGCACCAAGTACACCAACCAAAAAGAGGCCGCGAAGGTGCTCAAGGACTTCGGCGCCACGTCGGTCGGCATGATGGACGGCGGCGGGTCGAGCCAGCTCATCGTCAAGGGCAAGTCGCAGGTCTACTCGTCGCGCACGATCCCGCACGTGCTCGCGGCGCTGTCCGGTCCCGCCCCCAAGCCGCCGGCGACCGGCCCCCAAATGGAGATTTGGAGCCACACGCACGCCAAGGACTTCCGCCCCGAGGGCAAGTCCAAGGGCATCGGCGACGCGCTGGTCGGCCAGACGTTTTTCGTCGACATCTTCGTGCGCTGCAAAGCATCGGGCGCCAAGACGCCGGACCACGTCCAGGTCGGCTTCTGGCTCCAGGCGCCTTGGCTGAAACCCGTCACGTACCGCATCCACAGCGATTGGCCGCACAAGGACACCAAGACGTGGTCCGTCAACGACTCCGACGGTTTCAAACACAACCCGAGCAAGAGCAAGCCTCCGGTCTCGGGCAAGATCGACATCTCGGCCATGTCACCGGGCGAGACCAAGCGCATCCGATTCACCGTGCGCGCCGCGGACTACAGCATCGCCAAGGTCGACCATCCCGATGTGCGGGCGTGGATCTGGCATGTCGGCGGCTACTACGGCGAACAGACCGGATGGGACGACAAGGTCGAGACCAACAAGGCTGGCAAACTGCTGCGTACCTACCGTCAGCACGACGTATGGGGCGACACGTTCTGGCGCTGGAATGGCGGCAAAACGCAGACCGAGGGCTGGGTCAAAGGCGGCGATATCGGCACGCTCGCGGTCAATGACCAGGACCATTGCCTGGCTGTGAAGGGCAGCGGTGGCGACCCGTGGATTCGGTCGGACACAGTCGCGTTCGCGGCCAAGGCGTTTGAGGGCTTTCGGCTCCGGGTGCGCAGCTACAAGGGCGCCAAGAAGAGCCAACTGCACTGGTTGACGAGCAAAGACGGCACATGGACAGGCAGCAAGTCCGCGCGGTTCCAGGTGCCGGGCGACGGCAAGTTTCACGACGTCATGGTGCGAACCAAGCACATCAAGTCGTGGACCGGCACGATCACCCGCCTGCGCATCGATCCGAGCCTCGGTAGCAAGCAGTGGTACGACATCGACTGGATGCGGGCTGACAAGAACGTGCCCGGGACCAGCGGCGACAAGGACCTCGACGGGTGGCTCGCCGTCGACGACTGCAATGACAGCAACGCCGCGATTCACCCCAAGGCCAAGGAAGCCTGCAACGGAAAGGACGACGACTGCGACGGCAAGACGGATGAGGCGGTGAAGAACGCGTGCGGCGGCTGCGGCGCGGTGCCCAAGGAAGCCTGCAACGGAAAGGACGACGACTGCGACGGCAAGACGGACGAAGGCTGTCCGACCAAGCCGCCACCTGGTGGCGCGGATGCCGGTGGTGCGGGCGAGGTCGATGCGGGTGGTACCGACCCCGCTGGCAGCGATGCGGGCAGTGCCGCTGATTCGGGGATGACGATCGACGCGGGTCAAGAGGCCGATGCAGCCGTATTTCAGGACGCTGGTGGCGCCGTGGCTGTGGACGCGATCGGAGCTCAGGACGTCGTCTGGCGGGCCGGCGATGCGACCGCGGCGCTTGATGTCGACGGTGTTGGGCTCGCGGGACGGCCCACGGCGACTACCGGTGAGGCGGGGCGGTCGTCATCCGGCTGCTCATCGTCTGCTGTGCCCGCTTCCGCGCCGATGGGCTGGCTGCTGTTGCTCGGACTTGGCGTGCCCGGCTTGTGGCGTCGTCGATCCGCGCAAAACGAAGCATTCAGCCGTTTGTCACGGCGCTCGTAACGTCGGTGCATTCCTTGCCCATCGGCAAGGCCCCCGATTCCTTCACCGCCTCGCAGTCGATCGGCGTCAAGAAGCCGTCCAGCGACACTTTGCCCAGCGTCTCATCGAGCAGGCAGCGGCAGCCCGGTTCGAGCGTCCCCTGCGTCTTTTCCCGCAGCTGCTTGGACAGGCTCTGCTTCGTCTCGGGCGTGGTCGACTTGTTGTTGGCGATGGTTTGCTGGCTGGACTGGTAGGCGTTGATCACCTTGTCGACGGCGGGTTCGAGCTTGTCGCAGGCATCCAGGACCGCCTGGGGCATCCCCACTTTCTTCCGCACATTCGCGCAGCAGGTGAGCATCCGCGAGCAGTTGGGCAGGTCGTTTTCTTTCAGCGGCGCCGCTTGGCCGTCGATGACCTTCTCGGCCGTGTCTTGCAGCTCCTGGCAGGCGAAGCCGGCGATGAGCACGGCCGCGGCAACGATCGCGCATGTGGTCTTGGTCAGGTTCAAGGGAGTCTCCAATGAGGCTGTTCAGGGGGCTTGTTGAGCGGTTTGGTCGCCGCGCGCTTGGACCGCTTCTCGAAACGCGCGCGCGGTGTCCTTGTCGAGCGGTCGCCACCGACCACGTGTGGTCTTGCGATTGATCTCGCCGGGGCCCAGCTGCAGCGACGTCACGTGTTTGCCCTGCTGCGAGAACACATGAGCGCGTCCCTTGCGGCCGAGCACGACGATGGTCTTGCGGTTGATGTCGTGGAGCAGCCGGTTGTCGGGGGCGTTCCTGGCCTCGCCGACGGCGGTAACTGTGGGACGTTTGCCGGAGCGATGGCGATGTTCTGCGTGGCGGGTGCGCCACTTGTGGCCCCGGAAGACGCGCTCGATATCGCGCTGCAGATCGGTCAATACGGCCATGGCGCCGGCGTGGGGATCGGTGTTTTCGGCGGCTTTTTCGCGTTTGCGCAGGTGGCGTGATTGCGCCTCGAGACGGTGGCGAGCTGCTGCGATGGCGCTGCGTAGGCCTTCTGCCGGGCTGTGCGCGCCCTCGGTGGCCAAGACGGCGGCGATGCCTTCCCACGACGTGCCCAGGAGGTTGAGCCGAAATCGCCCGCGCCGACCCGCATCGGGCATCTGCACGACCTGGACCGTCAACGCGACGCGGTCGTGGCCATCGCCGGGCGCGTAGGCCGCGGGCAGCAATCCGGCGACCACCTGGCCGACCACCGAAAGCGCATTGCCGGCGCCACCGAACTCGGGCAATACGTCGGGGCTCAGCGATGCGCCATCTTGCACCAGCGCGATGACCTGGGGCGTGTCGGCGAACACCTTGTGGATGCGGTCATCGCCGCGCTCGATGCACAGCTCGGCGAATCCGACCCATACGGGACGACCGGTTCCGTTGTATCCGGCGAACGTGGCGGCTGGCTGCGGCGGGACCGAGTGCCGGCAGCCCGGTTCGTCGCACTGAAAGCAGTAGACGTGGCCTTGGCGCCACCCGCCCGACGCCTTGAGCGCGTCATCGATGCGCGCGGTGATCGCCTTGACGAGGGCTTCGGCTGCCCCGCCGCGGTCTGCTCGACGCGTCGAAATCCCGAGCGCAACGTCGATGGTCTCAAGCGGCAGATCCCCGGCCAATCCGCGCTGTTTGGCGAGCTCGTCCACAAGTCGGTGCATCGCGCGCATCGCGTTTTCGGCGTTTTCGGCAACGAGGTCGCGTCCTGCCCTGACTTTGCGTTGTTTGTTGCGGGATCGATGGCGGGCGGCTCGTGCTTTGGGGCCTTTGCGCGCTGTCTTCCGCTTCGGTTTGTCCTCTTTGGCGATCCCTTTGCCTTTATCGACTGCTTTCGGGACGCGCCCGTCCGGATGCTTGTCGCGCCCGTCCGGATGCTTGTCGCGATCGTTTGCAGCCATTGCAGGGTTCTCCAACGACGTCTAGCAGACTGCGCCGTAAATCGTGTCGGTCATCGTGGGGGACCTGGCTGCAGTCTGCCGCGCGGAGCGCGAATTTGGGGTGAGGCCGGAAAAATGACACTTTTTTCGGTCGAGGGGGCTGTTT
>Ga0114933_10003313_pt1 | contig 15823 bp, 14 predicted proteins | sample 4SBtaG_FD_89691 | JGI IMG/M metagenome (GOLD analysis project Ga0114933, IMG submission 89691) | Deep subsurface microbial communities from Kolumbo volcano to uncover new lineages of life (NeLLi) - 4SBTROV12_W25 metaG | ecosystem: Environmental > Aquatic > Marine > Volcanic | place: Kolumbo... | reverse complement strand
GTCGCGCTCTCCCTCGCCGAGGAGAACGCGCGCCTGCGCCCCAACGCCGAAGCCCTGGCCGGGCTGGCCTCGGCGCAGCTGGCCAACGGCCACGACAGGGCAGCGCTCCGCACGATCGAGGCCGCCCTCGAGGGCCCCTTGCGGACCGCGGCCCTCCACCTGGTCGCCGCCGAGGTCCATGCCGCGAACGGGGAGGCGGACCGAGCGCAGGAACACCTCGACCGCGCGCTCGCGATCAACCCGCGCGCGCTGGACTGAGGGAGGCCGGGGAGGGTACACCTCCCTCGTGTCCCGGACCCACGCCCAGCTGATGAACGCCATCGCCGTCGAGCGCGAGCGTGCGGCCTTCGCCGAGCTCTTCGCGCACTTCGCGCCGCGGGTGAAGGCCTGGCTTCGCAAGCGAGGAGCCCCCGAGGGACAGGCCGAGGAGGTCGCCCAGGAGGTGATGCTCTTCGTCTGGCACCGCGCTGAGCGCTTCGATGCGACCCGCGCCTCGGTCAGCACCTGGATCTTCACCCTCGCCCGGAACAAGCACGTCGACCGCATCCGCAAGGAGCGTCGGCCGGAGCTCGAGCCCGAGGAGCTCCTCGTCAACCCCAAGCACAGCGTGGATCCGGACCGCGCCGCGCACCTGCTGGCGCGAAATCGGCGGCTCGAGGAGGCACTTTCTTCGCTGCCCGAGGAGCAGGCGGTGATCCTTCGCCGCAACTACTACGAAGACATCTCGCAACGAGCGATCGCCGACGAGGTCGGCCTGCCGGTGGGAACGGTCAAGAGCCGGACCCGACTGGCCTTCAAGAAACTCCGGGATGTCCTGGACCACGAGATCACCCTGTCGAAATGAGCCACCACGTCCCCGAAGAGCTGCTGCTCGCCTACGTCGCCGGGAACTCTCCCGAGGCGGTGTCGCTGGCCGTGACCGGGCACCTCGCTCGCTGCGCAGAGTGCCAGCTTCGCAGCCGTCTCCTCGAAGACGTCGGCGGCCTGCTGCTCGACGAGATGCCGGGGGAGCCGCTGTCGGAGGGCTCACTGGACGCCGTGCTGGCGCGCCTGGACGAGGAACCCGATCCGGACCCCACCCCCGCCGAGGTGCCGGGCTTCCTGGCCGGGCTTCCTCTGCCCGGGCCGCTGAAGCCCTACCTGGCCGGCGCGAAGGGGTGGAAGACGGTGCTCCCGGGCATCCGTCGCGTGGAGTTGCCGCTGGCGATGGGCGGGGTCCCCGTGAACCTCATGGCGCTGCGCGGTGGCATCACGATCCCCGAGCACGGCCACGAGGGCCTCGAGCTCAACCTGGTGCTCACGGGGGGCTTCGACTGCACCCTGGACGATGGCGAGTACCTGCCCGGCGATCTGTGCGTGCGCGACACCGACGACGTCCACACCCAGCACATCCACGCGGGCGAGGACTGCGTCGTCCTGGTTGTGCGCGGAGGCAAGCTGGTGCCGAAGAACCTCACCGGTCGCATCGGCCAGTGGCTGACGGGCTTCTGAGACGCGCTTAGTCTGGTCGTATGGGAATCCTCGACGACCTCCTCGCGAAGATCAGCAAGAGCGAAGCCGGGCAGAAGGCCGCGGGCATGGCCGCCGAGAAGGCAGCCGAAGCCTCGGCCGCTGCAGCCTCGAAGGCCGCGGAGGTCGCGCTCGACGAGTTCGCCGATGACTTCGAGAAGCACATGGTCGGTGACCTGGACGAGGTCGCCGAGATGGAGGCCGATCTCGAGGCGAAGGCGCGGGCCCGCGAGGAGGAGCGCGCCGCCAACTTCCGGCGCGTGCACGAGGAGCGCATGAGCCGGGAGGAGCGCGCGAAGAAGGAGCTCGAGGAGCTCAAGGCGAAGCTGAAGCGCGACTCCTGAGCCAGAGGCCCGCCGGGACGGACAGCGCACCGGCCGCGACGATCCAGGCGAGCAGCGCTCCCGCTGCGGGTCCGAAGGAGGGAATCCAGAAGCTCGCCAGGAGCGCGAAGGCCGAGACGCTCGTGCCGCCGAGCATCATCGGTCCGACGGCCCCCGCGGGCACCGCCTGACCCTGGCTGAGCCACAGCGAGACCATCGTGGTCGTGAAGATCGCTGGGAAGCAGGCGGCCATGCCCGCAACCAGGGGTCCACCCATTCCGGCGAGGATGACCGCAGCTGCGATGGCCGACGCAGCGAGCAGTCCTCGGGCGACCAGGACTCCGATGCCCACGCGGCGGGAGCCACGAGGTGCAGGGACGCCGGGGAGGCAGGCCACGACACCCACGAGCAACGCGGCGCAGGTCGCGGCGACGCCGACCGGCAGGGCGTCGAGGGTGATGCGGTCGAGCGCCACCACGGTCGTGGCCGCGCCGGCGCACCACGCCGCTAGCGCCAGCGCCAACACGACGGCCAGCTGCGCGTGCAGGCCCCAGCTCGGCAGCCGGGGTGGGAGCACCCTCCAGAGCCACAGGAACAGGGTGTTCAGCAGCATCGCCACCGGTGTCACGCGCAGCGCGTCCTGGAAGCCCTGCACGTCCTCGGCGGCGAGGTGGATGCCGATCGCCGCCGGCACGATCGTGCTCGGGAGGGTGCCGACGATGCCACCGACCACGCCGCCCCAGCGCTCGATGGCGACGGTCGCTCCGATGGCGACGAGGGCAGCCAGCAGGCCGGCGCCGAGGGCTTGGAGCAGCACGCCCCGGGCGTATCAGAGCCCCTCGCCGAAGACCACCCACACCCGGCCGGCTTCGCCGACCACGACGTCGCGCTGGGTGTCGTTGTTGTAGGCCCCACCGGCCAGCGAGGTCGGCGTTGCCTCGAGCTCCACGCTCGCGCTCTCCACCGTCTGGTTCGAGGTCCAGGGTCCGAGCTGGACCCACGCGCCCGTGCCGCCGATCAGCAAGGCGCCGTCGGACTGCCCGAGGATGGAGCCCACGGCGTCATAGGCGGAAGCGCCCTCGATGCGGCCGAAGTCGCCCAGCTGACCGGTCGAGGTCACCGGGCCGTAGACCATCACGACCGCCCCGACGTCGACGTCGGCGTCGCGGTCCATGCCGGGAATGCCCACAGCGACGTCCCCATAGCCGTCGCCGTTGGCGTCTCCGAGCGCCACCACCGTGGTGCCCGCCATCGCGGCGTTGTGGGGCCCGAGCAGCTGCCCGGCCATGTCCGCCAGGTCCTCGTTGCCCTCGGCAGGCCCCTCGACGATGTAGACCGCGCCGGCCTTCTCGGCCTGGGTGGAGTCCCAGTACGCGCCGACCAGGAGGTCGCCGATGCCATCCCCGGTCACGTCGCCGGCGGCCAGGGACTGCCCGGCACGCGCTCCGTTGGTGCCTTGAAGGCGGGCGTCCGAGCTCGCGAGCCCGGTGGTCGAGATCGGGCCGTGGAGGATGTAGGCCGCGCCCTTGCGGTCCGTTCCCGTGCCGAAGCGTGGGGCACCGACGGCCAGGTCTGGCGTGCCGTCGCCGTCGAAGTCCGCGGACGCCAAGGCCGTCCCGGCCTGGGACTGTCCCGCGGAGCCGCTCACCACGGCCTCGGCCCAGTTCGTTTCGACATCGCCGACCCCGCTGAGCTCGACGAGGTAGACGGCGCCCTCGGACCCGGACCGTCCGGGCGCGCCGGCGGCGATGGTCGGGCTGCCGTCTCCATCCAGGTCGCCCATGGACGCCAGGGAGCTCGCGAAGAGCTCGCCGGCCTGCGTCGATGTGACGCTGAAGTGGGCGTCGTCGGTGCTCAGCTCCCCGCGCAGGTCCGTCGCGAAGACGGAGAACCGGCCCATCCCGTCGTAGCTCGGAGACCCGACGACCAGGGCTCCCGGGGCCAGCACGGCCGTTTCGGCGAAGCCGGTCTCGGCCTCGCCCGTGATCACGATCGACGCGTGCTCGACGGTCGCGGTCTCCGACCAGCCGCAGGGCTCGCCGCTCTCGTCGCAGTTGTTGTCGATGGAGTCGTTGCAGATCTCCTCGGCGTCGGGATGCACGGCCTCGTTCTCGTCGTCGCAGTCGGTGTTGTCGGAGACGTAGCCCTCGGGGAGCTCGCACGCGGTCTCGGCCACGTCCGGATCGCCGAAGCCGTCCGAGTCCGCGTCCGCGTAGCCGGTCAGCTGGGTGCCCTCGTCGACGCTGCCGTCGCAGTCGTCGTCTGCGTTGTTGCAGATCTCCTCGGCGTCGCATGGGTCTTCGGAGTCCACGGGCGAGTCCACGGTGGTGGCCTCGGAGTCGTCCGGAGTGTCCGTTGGGTCGGGCGAGGTGCAGGCGAGCAGGATCCACATGGCGGCAGGATGCCACCGGCGGGGCTACGATTCGCGCCGTGCTGTTCTGGATGGCCTGCACATCGGAGCCGGTCGAGGTCGTCGCGGTCGACACGGCGCCCCCGGAGTGCGCCGATGGTCGGGAGACCTGTGACGGAAACGGGACCTGCTGGGTGCGGTTCTGCGACGGGCTCTTCTTGATGGGCTCCGAGGACGTCGAGGAGCTCGAGGCCCCTCCGCACAATGTCGTGGTGAGCGAGTTCGAGCTGAGTCGCCACGAGATGACCGCGGAGCAGCACCGCGTCTGTGCCCTCGAGGGCGCCTGCGAGCTGTGGCCCGAGGGCGAGCTCAGTGGGCGCTGCAACCAGGAGGACCCGACCGCGCGGCTGCCAGCCAACTGCCTCACCTGGGACATGGCTGGCGATCTCTGCAGCTGGGCCGGCGGTCGACTGCCCTCCGAAGCCGAGTGGGAGTACGCGGCGCGCAGCGGCCTCGACAACACCTACCCCTGGGGCGAGGAGGAGCCGACCTGTGACCACGCCGTCTTTCGGGACGGCGAGGGCTGCGGCCGACAGACGGAGCCGGTCTGCTCACGGCCCCAGGGCTTCACGGACCAGGGGGTCTGCGACATGTCGGGCAACGTCTTCGAGTGGGTCGAGGACTGGATGCACGACGGCTACCAGGGTGCCCCGGACGACGGCTCCGCCTGGGTCGATGGAGGCTCGCAGCTCTACCGCGTGATGCGCGGAGGAGGGATCGGCTCGGACGAGGACCTGAGCACGCGCAATCGGACCTTCCACGGGCCGGAGTTCTTCTACGGCGGCATGGGCGTGCGCTGCGCCCGGGACGTGCCCTAGGCAGCGGCGCCGGGGACTCAGCCGAGCAGGATGTCGCAGGCGGTCGGCCGGCCCATCTCGGCATCGCGAATGGCCTTCTCCGCCGAGGCCGCGTCGGAGTACAGCGCCGTCGCCGCCTTGTGGATGGTCTGTCGGATGACCGGCTGAATGCCCTTGGAGTGGACGGCCATCGCCGCCGCCATCGTGAGGATGAGCGTCACGTCGTCCGGGTGCAGGCGCCCCGCGCGGTTCCGGATCTCGGCCTCGGCAGCGCCCAGGAAGGCCCCGCGTCGCTGGCAGGCCGGGCCGATGATCTGCTCCAGATCCGTCTGGCAGTCCAGCGCGCGGTGCACCTCGTTGAGCGTGCGGCGTTCGCCCTCGTCCAGGTCGCCGTCGCACAGTCCTACGTAGAGCATCGTGATGATGCAAGCGAGGTGCTGGTTGTTCTGGGGCAGCTTGCGCGGCTTGGGCGCCGAGCGGGTGTCGAGCTTCTCGAGGATGTGCGCGATCTGCGAGTCGATGGCGCGGAAGCCGCGGGTGCTGAAGGCCTTGCCGCCGCTCGATCGCATGGCGACCAGATCGAGGGCCGCGAGCTCGATGGCCTTGAAGCGGATCGGGATCATCGGATGCGTCCGGATCCACTCGTGGCCCTGGCCGCGGTTGTCCATGTGGGCGGTGAGCTCGTCGTACTGCTGGCGGAAGGAGCGCAGCATCGCGTCCTCGCTGATGCCCGCCAGGCCGCTCGAGGTCTTGAAGAGCGCGGTCACGGCCTTGCCCAACGTGCCGCAGCACAGCATGCCGATGCGGTCGGCGCTGACCTCGGCGGCGCGGGACCAGGCCATCATGTTGCCGGCCGTGATCGGGTCCACCATGCCTTCCTTCTTCTGGAAGACCTCGTGGATGCTGAAGTTGCTGTGCTCGAAGATGACGTGGCCGAGCTCGTGCCCGATCACGAAGTTCAGCTCGTCGCGGTCGAAGTCCTTGAGGAGCGAGCTGTGGACGAGCAGATCGAAGCGGCTGCCGTGCGCCAGGATGTTCGCGTTGTACTCGGGGCTCTGGACGACGTAGAGGTCGCCGACCAGGTTCCCACCGAGCAGCTTCAGGCACTTCTGGTACTGCTGGTGGACGTCCGGGAGAAGATCCTCGGTGATGCGCACGGCGTCCCCGAGGAGGTGCCGCTTGCGCGCGTGGAACTGCTCGCGGACGACGTGGTCGCCCTTGTTCGTCAGCTCATCGCCCAGCGTCTGCCGAAGCCGGGAGAACAGGGTGGCTTCGTAGGAGAAGCGCAGGCCTTTGAGCTGATCGAGCATGGTTTCAGTCCTTGCTGCCGGCGACCCACTTCAGGCCCCACCCGTAGGTGCGGTCCGCGTCGACGTGGTCGTCATGGAAGGTGGCGCACTTCGTGACCTTCACGCTGCCATCGGCCAGGAAGTCGATCCAGCAGATTGCACAGAAGGTCCTCTGGTCGCTGACCTTTCCGAGCTCGACGATGAGCTCGGGACAGCCGGGCGCGTTGACCGTCACGACACCATCGGTCTGTGCCCAGTTCGCGGCGCCCTCGTAGATGTAGGTGAAGACCATCAGGCGGCGCAGGCCGGAGCGCTCCGCCAGGTTGACCTTGACGAACTCGCCGGCGTCCACGGCGCCCGTGCGGTCGTCGCCCAGGTGGTAGACCCAGGGGAACTCTTCGAAGCGACCCTGCTTGAGCAGTCCCTGGTTCAAGGGCTGCACGCAGAACTTGAAGGGCTCGTTGGTGTCCGGGTTGGCCACGTTGGTCTCGACGAAGACCCCAAGATCGAGGTCGATCTCGTCGTCGCCGCCGAAGAGCGAGGCGAAGAAGCCCTTCTTCTCCTCGGTCTTGGTGTTCCAGTTCAGGTTGATGACCAGCTCGTTGCCGCCCTTGCCGGCCACGACCTTGGGCTTGATGGCGAAGGAGTCGCCCTTCTGGGCCAGGGTCACCTTCGACTGGACCTGGAGCCCGGAGGCGCCGGGCAGATCCTTGCGGAACTTGTCCAGGTCCATGACCATCGAGTCGTTCACCAGCTCGGCGCCCATGAAACCGGACTTGAACTTGCAGATGACGGCGACGCAGCCCGCCTGGGCCGAGTCCAGGTTCACCGTGTGGCTCTCGCCACGATCGGTGACGACCTCGACGCGGGCGTCGTAGTCGCGGAAGACCTTCTGCTGCGGGTTCGAGGCGTCCGTGAAGTTCAACGCGCAGATGTAGAGCTCTTCGAAGTCGTCGAGCTTGGTGATGCGCAGGTCTTCCTGGTTGTCGCCGCCGGTCGCGCCGACGCCCTCGTCTCCGGAGAGCTGGATGAAGGGGAAGGCGTTGAGGTCACCGAGGCTGCCGCCGGCGTAGCCGTCGCTGTAGACGCCGCCCGTCCGACCATCCTTGGTCTTGTAGAACGCCATCAGGTCCAGGTCCACGGCCGAGGTCCAGATGAGCGAGACCTTCAGCTGCTTGAACGCACCGATCTGGGCGTTGGCGCCCTTCTGCTTCAGTTCCATGAGTCCTTCCTAGAGAAGCGGGATGTCCGTGGGGAACAGGCCACGCCAGACGACGAAGCCCAGCCACAGGGCGTAGAGAGAGAAGAGCGCGATGGCCTTGCCCTTGCCGATCTGCTTGCCGACCAGGAAGAGCGTGAGCACCACGCCGGTGGTGACGAGCAGACCCCAGCGGAGGATCTGGACGTCCGCGCTGTCGCCGTAGTTGGCCGACATGCCGATGTCCCCGTAGACCAGGCCGTAGACCAGCAGGGGCAGGCCGAGGGCCACGCAGATGTCGAAGATGTTCGAGCCGACCGCGTTCGCGACCGCGTCGTCGTAGTCCCCGTCCATGGCGTCGCGCACGGAGATGACCGTGTCGGGCACGCTCGTGGCCGCCGCGGCGAGGATGACCGTCGTGAAGAAGAGCGGCACGTCGAGCTGTGCGGCGGCCTCGACCACGGCCCAGGACAGGCCGTAGCAGGCGACGCTGATCACCGCGACCGCGCAGCCGAGCACGACCCAGGCACGGGTCGCGTTGAAGTCCTGGTTGTGGAACAGCAGGTTGTTGAAGTCGAAGGTCAAGAGCGCCTTCAGCTTGCTCTTCTCCTCGTCGTCGTCTTCATCGTCGTCGTCGTCGTCGTCCTCGTCTTCGCCACCCTGGGTCTTCATCTGCCACATGAGCACGCCGAAGTAGACGAGGTAGATCGCCATCAGGGCGCCACCCATCCACCACTTCAGCGTGCTGTCGCCGAGGAAGTAGATGAGGGCCAGCTCGGCGAGGATGAAGAAGAAGCCGTCGCGGATGACCGTGAAGCGGTCCAGCGAGATGTGGCTGACCCTCTGGTAGGAGCCGTCCTTCTGCTTCACGCCCTTGTACATGACGGCGAGGATGCAGAGCGCGGGGATGATGACCGCGTTGAAGACCGCGCTGCCCGCGCAGGTCGCGACGCCGCCCGTGAAGCCATCCTGGTCGTGGTACAGGAAGAGCAGGAAGCTCGTCGTGAGCAGCTCGGGGAGGCTGGACGCGATGGCGTTGATCGTGGCGCCTTGGACCCCTGGTGGCATGTTTCGGCCGAGGTAGCCGGAGGCATCCTCGAAGGGGTCGCAGGCGTACATGATCACGACGGACGCGACCACGACGACGCCCAACGCGAGAGCGAGCATCATGTGGGGTTCTCTTTGTAGAGCTAGAGGAGGGCTGCCAGGCGTTCGGGCAGGGTGACGCCCTCGTCTCCGAGGCGGACCAGGAGCGCGCGCTCGACCTCGTCGACCTGGCCGTCGCCCTCGATGCGCCCGAGAAGCCACTCGGCCTCGGCGGCGCCCAGGGTGCCAGCGCTGTCGTCGTCGGTCAGCAGGTGGTGGACGACGCCCTCGACGAAGGTGGCTTCCCACGCTGCGCAGTTGTCGCCGCCCGAGCAGGCGTCGTTGAGCTCGAAGAGGAAGTCCGCTTCGGCTCGGTCGACGTCCTCTCCCGAGCCGCCCCCCTGGCCGTAGATGACCGCCTTGATCATCACGATCTCGTCGTCGTCGATGACGCCGTCGTCGATGATGGCCGCCTTCAGCGAAGCGAGCGTGAAGGCGTTCAGGCTGTCGTGGCACTCGACCGCGTTGGCGGTCAGGGCCACGAGCAGGGCGAGCTCGGTCTCGTCGACCTGGCCGTCGCCCTCGATGTGTTCGATCAACCAGGCCGCTTCGTCTTCGTCGACCACCCCCGGGGACTCGTCGTCCTCGAGCAGGTGGGCGATGAGGGCCTCGACGAAGAGGACTCCCCAGGACTCGTCCGAGTCCGTCGCGCCGTCATTGAGCAGGAAGAGGAACTCGGCCTCCTCCCGATCGATGATGCCGTCGTCGAAGAGGCGTTCACGGATCTGCTCGACCTCGTCGGCGTCGATGACGCCGTCGTCGAGGATCTCCTGGGCCCAGCTGTCGAGCGAGCTCATGAGTTGATGATGTCCAGGAGCTGCTGGAGGTTCGTCAGACCCTTCAGCGTTCCGGCCTTGGACAGGTTCGTCAGCTTGCTGCCGACGGCGCCGTTCTCGATCGCCGCCAGGATGGCGGTGTTGCCGAAGGCTCCGGCGTCGAGCTTGACGTCGTGGCTGGTGCCCGAGTCGTCCATGACGTTCAGGTTCACGTCGCTGTCCGCGAAGCGGGCAGGCGCGCCCTTCTGGACCTGGCCGTAGTCCCAGCAGATGATCCAGACGGCCTTCATGTCGTCGAGCTTGGTGATGCGAAGCTGCTCTTCGTTGTCACCGCCCTCGTCGCCCTGGCCCTCGTCGCCCGAGAGCTGGATGTAGGGAAAGTCGTTCAGGTTCCCGAGGTCGCCGAAGTAGACCAGGCCGTACTGACCGTTCTGGCGCTGGTAGCAGGCCGCGAGGTCGAAGTCCGCCGCGGTCGTCCACTTCATGGTGACAAGGAGCTGCTTGAAGCTGCCGACGTTTGCAGCTTCACCCTTCTGCTTCAGTTCCATCCGTTCCTCCTGGCGTGCCGGCCAGAGATGCATGTGCACAGGACCCCTATGCAGGTGCAGAACGCCGAACAAGCCACAGGCTTACGCGATCCGACCGGACTGCCGATTTTCAGGGACTTGCCCCCGCTTTCGAGTCGGTTACGCCCGCCGGCCGCACCGTCCCCCGAGGTTCCCCAATGCTCTCGCGGATCCTGGCACTGCTGTGCCTGATGCTCTTCTCCGTCTCGGCGCAAGCGGCCGAGATCACCGGCCAGATCAAGGGCCAGGTCCAAGACACCTCCGGGATGGACGTCCCCGGGGTCACGATCGTCGTGACCTCCGAGGACCTCCTCGGCTCTCGCTCGGTGACCACCGACGACGGCGGGCGCTTCCTGGTCTCCGCGCTCCCGGTCGGCGTCTACCGGGTCGAAGCGACGATGCCGGGCTTCCACACCTCGGCGGCCGACGGCATCCGGCTGTCCATGGGCGGCACCGCCACTCTGGGCCTGACGCTCCGACCGGCGGTCGAGGAGACCGTCATCGTGGTCGAGGAGGACGTGCCGGTCGTGGACACCGAGTCCGTCCGGACCGGCCTGACGCTCTCGGCCGACCAGCTGAAGAACCTGCCCACCGCCGGGCGCGACTACCAGTCGGTCATCGGCCTGACCCCGGGCGTCGTCGGCGGAGGCAACGCCAACGTGCGCGGCTCCTTCGACAACCAGAACCAGTTCTACCTGGACGGCGTGAACATCACGGATCCCGTGACGAACACCTTCTCCGCGAACATGAACTACGACGCGATCAAGGAGGTCCAGGTCATCACCGGTGGCATGGACGCCGAGTATGGCCGCGCCGTCGGCGGCACGGTCAACGTCGTGACGAAGAGCGGCGGGAACGAGCTCGAGGCCACGACCAGCGCCCGCTACTCCGACCACCGCTTCCAGATCTACACGCCGCGCCCCTTCGACGACCCCGATGCGGAGCCGACCTACCTGGACACCCAGGTGGCCTTGAACGTCGGTGGGCCGATCATCAAGGACAAGGTCTGGTTCTTCGCCAGCGCCCAGATGGACCTCGCCCGCCGCTCCATCTACTTCGACAACGACGAGGTCGGACGGCCCGAGGGCGACGACCCCCGCACCCCCTGGGAAGACGAGATGAGCGAGGTGGCGCCTCGCGACTGGCGCTCCGGCTACCTCTTCGGAAAGCTCACCTTCCAGCCGAACTCGATGCACCGCGTCTGGGTCCACGGCCAGATGGACCCGACCAAGATCACGAACGTCGAGCAGAGCCCCTACACGCTGCCCTCGGCCGAGACGATCCAGGCCCAGGGCGGCTGGATCGGGAGCCTGGGACACATCTGGATGCCGACCGGCAAGGTCAACGTCGAGACCCAGTTGATGCTGATGAACAACCGCATCGACTACTACCCGGTGCTCTGGGACGCCTGTAAGGACTGGGCCGAGGACGGCAGCTGCGCCGACGACTTCGAAGAGGGTTGGTGGGCCAACGATCCCGACGGCTTCAGCTACGGCGAGGCGCCCTACGCCTACCTGACGACCCGCCAGCGGATCGCGCTCTCCAGCGCGCTGTCCTGGTTCGTCACCGCCGCCGGCGAGCACCGCTTCAAGCTCGGCGTCCAGGCCGACCGGCTCAGCGCCAAGACCATCGTGCCGGGCATCGACGGCGACGGCCTCGACTACTACGGCTACGGCGAGGGCGGACCGACGGATCTCGAGGGCTACAGCCCGATCCAGACCGTTCGCTACGACAACAACTGGGACGTCGGGTACACCGGCCAGATCCTCAGCGCCTTCGTCCAGGACGTCTGGCAGCCCGTCCCGCGCGTCACGCTGCGACCCGGCGTCCGCGTCGACCGGCCCTCGCTGCACGACGACTTCGGCAAGGTCATCTTCTCGGACGTGGCCGTGAGCCCGCGCTTCGGCGCCGCCTTCGACCTGCTCGGCGACGGTCGGACCAGCGTGCACGGCTACTACGGCCGCTTCACCGACCCCGGCTTCCTCGAGGTCAGCGACCTGCTCCGGCAGCGCTCCCAGGGCTACGGCGTCTACAACTGGGACGAGCAGAACGGCACCTGGAACGAGGAGCCCTCGCAGACCGGCGCCAGCACGTTCCTGGCCCACGACGACATGAAGCCGCCGACCTCGGACGAGTACGACATCGGCGTCACCCGGGCACTCGGCGACAGCTTCGCGCTGGACGTGAACTACACGGCCAAGCGGGCCCGCGGCTTCTTCGAGGACGACGAGGTCAACCTCATCTGGAACGAGGAGGGCACCCAGGTGCTCGGCGGTCGGAACGGCACCACCGAGTCCATCTTCCGGCTGCGGACCTCGCCCGATCGGTGGGTCAACTACGACAGCGTCGAGTTCAGCCTGACCGGTCGCCTCGATGACTGGTGGGTCCAGGGCAGCTACGTCTGGTCCAGGGCCTACGGAACGGCCAGCTCGCAGGGCGCCACGGCGGCCTATGACAACTACGCGCAGATCCCCCTCGAGGAGGGCTACCTGGCCCACGACCGCACCCACGCGGTCAAGCTCATCGGCACGCAGACCCGCGAGCAGGTGTGGGACCTCGGCCCCGTCGACGCCGGCTACCAGGTCGGCTGGAACTACCGCGTGGCCAGCGGCTTCCCCTACCGCAAGTCCTACTACAACGACTTCTACGGCAGCTGGGGCAACTACGCCGAGGTCGACGACGGCAGCCTGCGCATGCCCGTCTTCAGCCAGCTGGACCTCTCCGCCGGGCTCCTCTTCGAGTTCCGCGGGGCCAACTTCGCCCTGATGGGCGAGGGCTTCAACGTCTTCGACGACCGCGCCGTGACCTCGCTCGACACGACCTACGGGGACCGTGACGGCGAGGGCGTCTACACCGACGAGGACGGCGACCCCGTCTTCGGCACCCCGCTCACCTACCAGTCACCGCGGTGGTTCCGCGTCGGCATCCGGGGAGAGTTCTGATGTTGCTCCTGCTCGCTTGCACCTTCACCGAGACCGGCATCGACTCGACGACCCTTTCGGGCTCGATCCAGGTCCCCCAGGCGGCCCTCGACGAGGACCGTGACACCAAGGCCAACCCCCGCGACACCATCGCGGACGCCCAGGAGCTGGAGCTCTCGTGGCGCTGGGAGGCCGTCTCCGGCTCGCTCCGGACCTTCCCCGAGAGCGCCGACGAGGACAACCCGACGGACTCCGACTACTACGTCTTCAAGGCGCGGGCGGACGGCACCTTCACGGCGGTCTTCCACTACGGGCCCGATGGCACCGGAGCCGCCCCCGACGACCATGAGACCGGGCTCGACTCGGCTGCGGACTCAGGGGACTCGGCGGCGGACTCGGGGGACTCGGCGATCGACTCTGGCGAGACCGGGGACACGGGCCTTCCGCCCGACGCGCTGCTCTACAACCTCTTCGCCTACGACCTCTCCCAGGACGTCCACGTCCACGACCCCGAGGTCGACACCTACGAGTCCTCCATCGAGGTCCTCGCGGGGGGCTCGACCCAGGGGGCCGAGGGCGTCTACGAGCTCAGCTTCGAGGTCACCGCAGGCACCGAGTACGCCATCGGCGTGCTGCCGGTCCAGAACCTCGACGGCCTGAGCCAGGACTACCGGCTCGAGCTCTCGGGCTTCTCTCCCGAGGACGGCGGAGTCCTCGTCGGCGCCTACGTCGACGCCACCGACTATCTGGCGAAGGGCCCCCTCGTGGCGGGCGCCGATGTCACGGAGTGGGTGCTCCTCGACGACGGTCGCACCTGGGTCGGCACCTATACGATGGTCGGCTTCAAGGGCGTCCAGAGCGACCCCGAGGCTGTCAACGACTACGGCGAGACCTACGAGGCCCACACGGTCACCGAGGGCGCCGGCACCGTCTTCCTCGTCGCCGGCGACTTCAACAGCCTGAACCAGGGGCTGCCTGCCGGCACCCTGCACAACGCCGTCCCGATCCAGGTCGACCTCAACGCCGACCAGGAGAACGCCGCGGACGACGTGGTGCTGGACACCATCGCGCCCAAGGTCATCGGCTGGACCTTCGAGGAGGAGGAGCCCAACGACCTGGGCTGGACCGAGGAGGGCGAGATCGACGACGAGACCTGGGGGGCCGGCACCCCGCTGCCGATGGCCAACGGGGTCGGCTTCGTCGACATCATCACCGGCACCCTGGAGTACACCCAGGACGGCGGCGAGAGCTACGAGAACAACGAGAACGACGTCTTCGCGCTGACCGTGCCGGAGGAGATGTCCTTCGAGATGGTCACCACCTGGCCGACCGACCACAACATCGACGTGGTGCTCTTCGACAGCGCCGAGGCCGAGTACGCCTTCATCGGCTCCGGCTACCAGGTCGCCGACGTGAACCCCGAGGTCATGCCCCTGTCCCTGTGGGGCGTGACGCTCCAGCCGGACACCACGTACTACCTGGTCGTCTTCCCGTGGACGGGCGACGTCGGCCCGGTCGACTACACGATCGAGCTGGAGTGGCTCAGTCCCTGAGGAGGGGCACAGGGACGCAGGGACAGGGATACAGGGTTCGTCCGCAAGGTCAACCAATTTCACGCCGGTGCCTTGGGCTTGTGTCCGGCCGTCGGCTGGCCTACGGTCCTCCGTTGGAGGGAAGGCCGTGTCGGACCTCAGCTCGAATGTTCAACCCATCGACAAGGCAGGGGACGTCCTTCAGCTGAAGGAAGAGAAGCTCCTCAAGCTGGTCCGAGAGACCATCAAGGCGGGCAAGCACGACTTCGAGCTGCCTACCGAGTTCAAGGCGAGCTCCATCGAGCGGACGTGGTTGGTCACAGGCGCCGCGACCCTCGGAGTCCTCCTCTTCGCAGCATTCCTGGTCTGGTTCGGGTACTACCTGATGGTGCTCATCGTCGTTGCGGTCGGCGGCATGTTCGTCCACGGTCGCTACAAGGCGGGCGCCCGCGCGGCGGCGGCGCAACTCTCGGTTCGGCTGGACGCGGAGCGCGTCGTGGTCCTGTCCGATGGGAAGGCCACCTTCGACGCGGCTTGGAGCGACGTCTTCGCTGCACGACTGGGTTGGTACTCGTTGAACGATGTCCCTGCGATGACCGACATCGTGCTGGTCACCGAGTCAGAGCAGATCGCCGTGCTGGAGTTCGAAGCCTTCCCCGAGGAGGAGGCGCTGAAGGGGACACTGCTCAGGAAGCTCCTGGACCACAAGAAGATCAACCTCGCCGGCTGATCGCAGCGGTCCGGGGGCGCTCACTCGATCGTGACCTCGGCGTTGTTCGTCCTGCACGTCTCGCCGCGGTTGCACATGGTGACGCCCGCGTAGTCGTGGTCGCTGTCGTCCTCGTCCCAGACCTCGACCTCGTAGGGGCCGGTTGGATTCTGGGTGAGGAACTTCACGCTGCAGGTGTAGTCGTCGCGGCAGTAGTTGCCGCCGCCTTCGGATCGGAAGGACCGACCGTCGACGATGACGAAGGGCTCGGGTGCGGCGACGCCGAACATCGGCATGTCCCAGCTCGCGCCCGACGACTTGGAGGAGTCCATGCGGACGCGCACGGTCACCCACTCCTTCACGATGACCTCGACCTCGCCGCCGATGTTTCCGGCGCTGATCTCCATCTTGGTCGCGCCCGCCGAGAGGCCCACCAGGTCTCCGCCCTGAACCTTGGCGAGCGAGGAGTCCGCGAGCTTCGTCTTGATCGGGACGTCCGTGATCTCGGTGTCGGTGGTCGACATCACCTTGATCCCCATCGCGACCGGCGTCCCGACCTCGACGGTGAAGGTCCCGAAGGTGCTGTCGAGCTCGACGCGGTCGATGAGCCGGCAGCGGACGCCCGCTTGCTTCACCTGGCCGCCCCC
>Ga0114933_10003312_pt1 | contig 15824 bp, 1 predicted proteins | sample 4SBtaG_FD_89691 | JGI IMG/M metagenome (GOLD analysis project Ga0114933, IMG submission 89691) | Deep subsurface microbial communities from Kolumbo volcano to uncover new lineages of life (NeLLi) - 4SBTROV12_W25 metaG | ecosystem: Environmental > Aquatic > Marine > Volcanic | place: Kolumbo... | reverse complement strand
TTCGGGCACGTCGAAGTCAACGCAGGCCCAACAGCTTTGGAAGGGGATATTCGACATGTGGGAGAGAAGGAGTGTGAAGCGTATTTCACAGGATTAGGATATGGGTTTACTTCGGATGAATTTAGTGATCCATTTGGGTGTTTTATAAATCATGCAAATCCTGATAATTCTAAAGGATTTTATAATACCAAACAGACTACAACTACATGTTCATCAGGAAAAAATTGCATCCAAAAAGTTACAAAAACCCACAAATTCATCGAGGTGAGTACGGGGGCTCCGAAAGGGTTTGGTATGATGGTTCACGTAACTTCTGGAGACAACAGTAACACTGCGTCCGAAGCAGACTGTGAAGCATTAGCTGTATCACTCTCGAGTTGGTATGGTGGTGGCTATTTAACCGACCCTGCTGCTGCACAAGGGTGTCTATTTTATCCTGGTAATACGAAATATTATTGGAATCACGACCAGAATACAAATGCATGTGGTGCTGGCGGGTACCACTGTGTTCAAGGCAACCTAGAGGGTTACGTCTCGCAATCGGAGTGCGAACAATATGCAAACAGTAATGGTTTAACGTGGTTGGGAACATCAAATGCACCTTCTTGGCCATCTGGGTGTGTACACTACACTAGTGGTAATTCACAGATTTGGTTTAATTTACACAGTGGTAGTGGTACATGTCTTAACAATGTTCCATGCATCCAAAAAGCCGACTTCCACGCCAAATCCGTGCAAAGCATCGAGAAACAAGCTATTGACGCGATTATGAATGCAGAACTGCATCATGCTGATGATACAAATTTATTCGTTGAGGATTTTGAACATCCAAAGACTACATCCGATGATATACTCTACGAAAGGGGAGAAAATTACGATACCACGTCGTATGCATACGTGTACTCTACAATAACAAATGGTGAAGAGTGGCGACCGAAAGAGTTATTCGATACATTGGAAGAAGCAAAGGCATCTTGTTCCGCTGATTCTAGCAATTGTTTAGGAGTTTCCCATCGGGTAAATAATGGAATCGATTTATTTTTTCGTCATATGGGTAACAATCATCATGATTTAGCTGAATATACGGAAGGGGAATTTATAAGCAATTTGTATTTTCAACTTTTAGGCAAACCTTTCTTCGTTCGATTCGGAGCCATCAGGGACTTTGATGTGCAAAATTTAAAAAACTTATGCAATAGTTACCGTTCTTGTTTTGCTTACGGAAATTACGTGACATCGTACGATTCAGATTGGGAAGACGGTGGCAACGAGCTAGGTAACTACATTGCTCTATTTTACAAGCAATTTCACCTGCGACAATCAGGCGAATTGGAAATGGTGTACACGAGTTCAACTTTACAATTAATTTTGTCTGGACATCAAGATTTATCGGTATCACTAGAAGAATGTAGAGCGTATGCAGAAGCACACGATGTTACATTTGCCGAATATTATTACCCCCATGAAGTAGATGGATGTTGGGTCAATATTGGAACATCAGACGACAGGGTGAATCCAACAATAGTAAGCATAACTTATTCTGGTGATGTAGGGGCATCCAAACATTGTGGTTCTCAGTATAGAGCTTGCTTGAAGAAAACAAACTATGCACAAGTTACTAGTGGACAAAATGATGAAAGCGTATCGGAAGCAGAGTGCGGTGCGTACGGTCCTACGATAGGAGTTTCGGCTTTTAGCACAAGTGACAACGGTGCAGCTTTCCCTAAAGGATGCTACCTTTGGCATCCTCAACATTCATTACCAACCGTATATTTTGGAAAGGGTACGGAAAATGGAAATTGTGGCCATACTCATGGAACAAATACAATGGTCTGCATCCAAAAATCAGAATCAGAATATAACACCGTCGATACCCTATTTGAAGCGGTGGAAGGTTGCGAAGCATACGCGACATGCGAGGGAATTACAATGTATGAAGCGAAAAGCAACGATGTGACAACTGGCAGTGCTGATGTGTTAAATCTGGAATTTGATGATGTTGCCTTAAAATTTGAAGAAGGGGATATTTATACCGTAAGTGTACTAGCCCCCCTACAGGGTATGGAGCAAGACATATCGTCTTTGGGTAGTTTTCAGCACATGAGATCTACAGCAAATAAATTAATTTCATCAGATGCGGCACCAATTACTTTATTTGGACAATATGTGGAAGGTACTACATCCGTCGATCCATCTGTATGTACAACTAGCGGTTGGCAATTTGGTCAAAAGTACGATTTGGGCAATCATTTGTCAGCGCTTGTATGCACAAATACACTGAAGACGAATGGCTATGATCTAAGAACGATGTGTCTAAAAGGACACGAATACAAGGAGGAAGTGGTTCAAGTTAGTGCTGGTGTTAATGATGGGTCGATGACATACGACGAATGTGCACAATATAACATTGATATGGGATACAATGGTTTTAACACACAAACTAGCGACAGTAGACCAAAAGGGTGCTGGTTCTATGCAGCTGGTAGTTTGGTTTATTGGAATTACCATGCAACAGGCTCAATATGCAATGTAGGTCCATGCATCAAAAAAATAAGCTTTTGCCAACCCTGTGAGGTGGGTAAAAGGTTTCAAAGAGCATTAGTATCATCTACTGCTGGAAATCCTGATTTATCAGTGACGGAATATCAATGCAGAACATTTGCTAGAGATAACGGATATTCGTTTGAACTTTACGGAGCTACATCAGAACTAGCTGGTTGCTGGATAAATACAGCACATGATTCAGTGTACTTTACCACTATTGAAGTCCCTTCAGGAAAATCGTGTGATGCTACCGCTAGAGCATGTGCCAAACCTGGCGGCTCTAGTTTAGCATCTTCAGGTTGCGAGAATTGTCCAAATGGGAAATCCAGTTATGTATATGCAAACGAGTGTTTTGAATGTCCATTAGGAAAAACATCGGATGGTACAGCTTGCGAGGATTGTGTAGCTGGAAAATTTTCGGGTGCTTACACAGGGTGTAGCGATAGCAGCAAATACACCGATTTCGAATGTCTGTACGAGCTTAGCCAGTATGGCTATCATAATATGGATACAACTTTTGAGGAATGCAAACAACTCGCTGACATGGTAGATGATGATGGTATAAATATAATAGATTATCCAGAGGACTACCTCGGAAACCCTTGCCCTTCAAATGGTGATTATTGTCAACATTCGGCTAGTGGTGGTAGTTATGTCACTCCATACCCTCGTGGTTGTTCTATTACAGGTTCGTCCGTGACTTACAATTATGATCATCGTACTGAAGCTCAAACGTATGATGGAGGACCAAAATATGATCTTCAGCAAAAGACTTGCAATTATGTTACTGGTAGAAGGTGTGTAACAAGGAACTCGAATACATGGAGTGGAATAATAGAAGCTTGTAGCAATTGTTGGCAGGGGTATTATCAAGATGAGACAGGCAGTGTAGATTGGAAAGGAGGAGCTGAATATTGGCCATGGAGTGCTATTTTGACTGATTTTGGTTATTTACCTACAGCTTGTAAAACTTGTCCCGTTGGTTATTCGACTATTGGAGATACAAAAACTTCTTTGTCTGATTGCAATGTTTGTACAGCGAGTTACGAGAATGATCCCCCAGTACTTCAAGTTACGTCTGGAAGTCAAGCAGTATCGGGCAGTGCTCATTATGTGACGGAAAGTCAATGCCAGGCCTACAGTGATGCGCAGGGATATACGTGGGATGGGGACCCTTCAAGATTTTCCAACAATCATTTAAACCCAAGAGGATGCTATAGAAAAACATCAGGGAATAAGATGTATTGGAATACGGAAGCGACCACAGGAGATCTTTGTAGTTCTACAAAAAGATGCATCCAATTGGGAGATACTAATTGTGTGAAATGTGAGAATGGAAAGACCTCTACAGCAAACTCTGTTTGTGAAGATTGTCCAGTTGGGAAATTTGGTGACAACGGAATCTGTATACTTTGTGAAACCGTTGGTGGATATCAAGATGAAGAAGGGCAAGCAGCCTGCAAAAACTGTGACTTAGGATATGGTGATATAGACAGACCTATTATGGTGACAAGTTCAGGAACACCTGCTTCTGTTGGCGATGATACGTACGTAAATCAAGAGGAATGCTGGATGTATAAGTTACGTCAAGGTCAAGAGATAGGTTCGCCAATTTCCAGCCAATTACCACCTAATGGATGTTTCCATACCTCTGGTGGTAATATTATGTGGAATGATCAGGCTGGATCAGGAAGTTGCGGTGGCAACCACAATGACGAACAATGCGTCAAAAAAGGGACAGGACCGTGCGGAGCTTGTGCCAAAGGTAAATATGGAAAATTATACGATCTGTTGCAATATGATATCTTTGAAGACGGTTATACTGCGAAACTGGATGGTATATACAAGGACGATAACAACCAGTGGATAGCACCACTTATGACATTAGCGGAGTGTAAACGGATTGCGATAGAGAGTTCGATTCACAGTTTTGGTTCTTTTCAGTTTCATGAAACAACACTTGTAGCAAATGGACCCGCGCCGTTGGGATGCTATTCTGTACAATATGGAAATGGATACGCTAATAATGATGCTTCAGTTACTACATATCCTGGTTGTACCAGTAATTACAATTGTGTAGCGCATCGGTTGAGAACAGTAAAGTCAGGATACCCTATTGCGGCAGGTGATATGCGATATGTCTCGGTGACTGAATGTGAAAAGTATGCGGAACTCCACGGATATACGAAAGAAAACGGCGTCAATGGAAACACGTATAACAGTGCAGACTATCCAGCTGGATGTCATTTAAAAGATCCTTATGTATATTACAACAGTAATTATGACAACGGTGTGGCATGTGGAGCGGGAAGTGACTGCGTCCAAAGAGCTGTTTCTAGCATTTCTAAATGCCACGATTGTGCTGTTGGTAAGTTCACGACAGGGAAAGAAAATTTAAAACCAGTGGATTCGGGATTTCCAACAAAACAAGTATCGGCGGATGAATGCAGAGCTTATGCCGATAAAAACAATATACCATTTGCTTATTTGGGGGTACAGGACCTGTTTACAAGATTTTTTGCAGGAGCCAATTTCCAACTTACAGGTCAACCAACTTCTGACGGGTTGAGTATTAAAGCATGTAAACGATATGCGTATGTTCATAACAAGGGTTTTTATACACAGGATACAGTTAATAGACCGAAGGGATGTTGGTACTATGAGCCATCTGAACAAATATACTTTAATGAGTATGAGGGAACAGCCGCTGATTGTCATGCGACTAACAACCCCTGTATTAGGTCATACATCGATAATACAGCCTATCAAGAAGAAATATTAGCTGATGGGATAGGAACAGATTCATGGCATTATCATGCTGACTTTCCACAAGGATGTAGCATATCAATTTGCGAAACCGACGAATGCAAAACAATGTATCCAGACACAGAACACAATATTATTCCGTATGGATTTTTTGTACATTACATGGATACTAATGGCTACTATTTAGACACAACTAGACTTATAGGAAGCATAAATAGTAATAATCCTAGTCATCTTACGCATGAAGAGTGTCAAGAATATGCGGAAACATCGGGTATAGGATGGTTTCAATCCATCAATGTTAATAATTTACCACATGGTTGTATGGTATCACCAAACACCTACGATGTTTCGCAATGGTATCCCAGAGGAACGATTGTTCGATGGAATGCAGCAAACCCAACAACTGTCGGTTGTCATATGATATTAGGAAGCCATGCACATGCGTGCTTAAGAAAGGTAACAGAAAAAACTGAATGTGGATGGCAACATAAATCAGGTATGACAAGGGCGATCCATACACATAATCCTGATTCCACAGTAAAAACATACGAAGCACCACCAATGACTAGGTATGCCTGCCTTGAATACGGGCCAGCTATAGAACCCGAAGACTGTGATATGTGTCCTCCTGGCAAAACACACCTGTCCACATCCTATGCATCGAGTCTCGAGGATTGTGAATCATGTCCAGCTGGGAAATTTCAAGATGGTATCATAGGTGGAGGATTCGCGTTTGCACAAGGATCGCACCAATCATCAAATTCTCACACTAATATGGATGTCATAAGCTACGGTACCTTTTATATCCCATGGCATGTACACTTGACATTTGAAGAATGTGAATATCGATTATCCCATTATAATGTCTGGAAATACGATGATGGCCTATCACCCTATAAACATGGGACATTTCCAGTATTCCATAGTACACTCAGTGTCAGTTACACTGATTATGACCACTATCCAATGGGGTGTATGTGTTATACAAATGATGCTAAAAATAATTTTTACACTTGCGTGTATAATGTACCTGGTTCGTCCACTGGTTCGAAAACATTCGACACAACTAAAGGTAAAATCGGTAAATCTGCTGTCAGATCAACGTATAGGACCTATTCAGGTCAGTTCAAAACATGGTTTCATTTTTATCATAGCTCTAGTAGTAATCCATTTGTATATACTAATGGATGCAAAGATTGTCCAGTCGGAACATACAAAGAAACTACTGGCCAGAATAAGTTTATGGTACAAATGGAAGGTTTTGTTTTATTTGCATTAGGTATAGAAGATTGCCGCGAGTATGCAAGTTTGAAAAGCCTTCATTTTGAATTAATGACTTCGGGTGCATATATGTCAATTGGTTGTTTTGAATATCTGAATGAAGGAGCAGGTATTCACAAAGTTTTCTACGTAACCTCAAATCCGAGGAAATACGATCCGAATGGAGCCCTACAGTATATACTTCGGGATTGTGATTATATTAATAGACAAAACATTCTATTACACTCTGGAGAAACAGGTCACGCAAAAACAAAATGTATCATAAGAGATCCTACTACGTACTGGTGGAAAGATCTAAAAGGCACTAAGTATGATGTACACGAGACAGATCTTTTGAGCGAAGGAGAATGTCGTTTATTTGCTAGAGAAATGGGATTGAGTTATAGGACAGACAGGTATTTTGAGTATTATCATATGGCTTATAAAGCTTTACCTAAAGGATGCCTGTTTTTACATATAGAGAAGGTGGCATTCTACAATCCTCTTGACACAGGTGTTAAGTGTTATGTTGCTGGTGATCCTACAGCACCACCTGGTAATGATAATTGGGCACAGTATTCGATGAATGCAAATGGCAATCCCCGTTTGACATACACTAGCGAAGAATGTGAGGACATGCTCTCGGTCTCTCCTTCTTGGCTGGGGATACTCTCACTGCCTAATCAGCCTGAGGGATGTATACAATACGCGGTAGATGGAAATTGGAAAACTTCGTACAATACATGGACTAGTAATCCTCCTGTCAAATGTGGAACGGAATTAAACAACAACCTTCAGTATTGTTTTGAAAAATTGGGTGAAGGTAATGCAGGTAAACACAATCTTTTTCAATCTTATGAACATTACAATGCTTACAGAGATAACCATCCAACATGCATTGTAAAAAATGAACTAGGGACATTCAGCAACAGTGGTCCCAGTATTGTAGATGAAACGATAAGTTCAAAAGTTCCTAGTGATATAAACTATCAGGGTGTAGACAAGATCAGCTTATCTCATTCTGATACCTGTAGATTGTGTCCTAGTGGCAGAACGCATGCAGAGACTGCAATAGACGATGCGTTTACATGCACATCGTGTTCAGCTGGGAAGTATATATCAAGTTCAAAGTTTCAAGTCACTAGCAGCTCTGACTCGCATCACTATACTATGCTCAACGGTATCCTTACATACGAGGAATGTAGGGATTTTTGGATGGATGGGAGTACCTATCATGGTTATGAGAAACATCTGTTTCACATTCTGCCATATGCATATAGGCATGCATATCCTAAGGGATGTTTTTATCATGTGGAGTACAACACAGTATATTATAATTTTTACGGTATACCTTCTGGTTGTAGGGTTAGTAACTCTAACCCTAACCCTAACTCGGTATATCAGTCAACAGAAGCTATACAGTGTGTTACCAGAATACCAGTTAGCTCAGGAGTATGCACCACTTGTCCAGGTGGAAGGTTTCGAATGAAAGGGGCAAATATATATAGACCGATGAAAGGGCATCGAACTAGTGTGTCATACCCCAAAACAAGTTATTATTTACTGACTAATCTGGAATGTATGAGTTTGTTTGGTAGGAATAGTGGACCTGGTTTAATTGGACCACACAACATAGTTTTTGATAAACCTAGTTGGGAAGATGGGAATTGGCACATGTCTACTTCTGCTTCCAATGGTGAACCTGAAGGTTGTAATATATATGCTGATAATGAAAGGGGGTATACCTTTCTCCGTGAAGACGACGCAAATGGTCAACCAACGGTGTGGTTTAACACAAAACGCCGTCCTGGTCAAGCGGTCAATCAAGACGTTTTTTATGAACACGATCCATCCGCATTCCTATACCCGACTAGGGCATATCCAATAATAAAGTATAGAGGGTGGGATGGTCGGCAAGTGTCGAATGAATGTATCAGGTGTTCAACTAACTCAGCGCACTATCATACAGGGGCAGAACATTCTTTCGCAGGAAATTGTATAAGTTGTATGCATGCCGTTTATAAAAATTTTGAGTATGATGGAGAAGGTCAGAGTTTATATCTTCCGTCACAAAACGACATTGCAGGTATCACAGGCGATGGTGGAAATAGTTTCAGTGGCTGGATGTACGGGTATGCAAGATATGCTTACCCAGGTGATACAGTATGCAAGTCATGCCCAGCTGGATCATTTCAAGATAAAGATTGGCATAATTCGTATTTCAAAATGTCGGGTCTACCAGAAACGGCGTCGGGACTAGCTGTGAGTTACTTCCATTGTATGAAGACTAGTAAAATATATGGCGGTGGCTGGACTGTTGTTCACGACACAACTCTACCTACAGGTTGTGTATTTCAAGCGAATACTTGTGCAGGTGGTGCTGTAGGAGAAACGGATCCATTTTTTATGAACCAGTGGGGAACTTCAACAGTTAACAGAGCACAAGATTCAAGGGTTTGGAATACGGCAAACGCGGGTGTTGCATGCAGTGAAACTAATAGTTGCCTAACATGGGGAAAACGGGCGTGGTATACCACCCATATGCCAGATGCAGCGGGTGAAGAAAATTATTGGCACACCTGCGTTAAATGTCCAGGTGGCAGATCTACTTACAGAAATTCACCTAAAATAATCAATGATTGTTACCAGATATATTGGTATATTAACAATGTTGGTTGTACTTCGGGGTGCCAATATTGGACGGGGACTACGGCGGTGGCTGACGCAGCCAATTATATAGAGGCGAATGATAGATGCGAATTGCAAAGAGATGAAGTACAGAAGTGTATATATGAAGATGATTATCACGCAGATAGTATCCCAGGTGGTTCGTGGCCTAACATGATCTGTCCATCCGCAGGTGCTGCATATCCAGACCCTTGTAGTTACGGAGAATGGGCAACAGAAAAAAGGTGCGACAAAGGTAGTTGTGCCTGTGGAGGGTGTGATCCAGTGTATGCTAACAGTTGTTATAACTATCAATACGACCGTTGTGTATGTGGTGCTTGTGGTAGTACTAATCCTAACGGATGTCATGGTGCAAGGTTATAAATAATTTATTTTATAATTTATATTTTTTACATAATAACATTTTATCTTTTATTCTGCCAAAGCTGTGGGTCCTTATGTCCATTTGTGTAACAAGCTCAAACAATTTAGAGATTGGTTCGCCAGTATCCTGATCAACACAAAATATATACTCCTCTTTCGATTGGAATAACTCGTATTTATCTGTATCATCTGTTCGAAGTTGCTGTGCTTCAACTTCAATACCACGAGGATCGTCTCTATCGGATGGTTCAATAGTTGGAGGTTTGCGGCTCTTAACACATAAAGGTACATAATCAGTTACATCGGGTCCATCCATAAATGCTTTCATCCTTGCTTTTTGACAAGAACTTTGGATGGATGCGAGTGATAAAAAAACAACCAAATAAAAAAGCAATTTCATATTATATATTATCATACGTGTATTTTATATACGGATTTCATAAAGACGTATAAACCTGTATATTTAGTGTTCTAAAAGGATGATACGGGCGTGTTTATTTTTTATATTAGTACAAACTTCTCGCTCCTATGTTCAATTGCCCGACCCAATCCAATATATAAATAAACAAACCACAAATGCACTTCGGAATTGGCATCTACAAGATAGTGGTATAATAGATTGTCCGTATTATCCATCCAAAACAGATTTTCAAGCATACGTCAATACCATTTATGGATTCAAACTTGGCGAAGTAAGTAGCGGGCCACCTGATTTGAGTGTGTCTTCAACAGAATGTCAAGACCACGCGGATAGTGTAGGCGGAGGATTTTCAGGCATAAATAGCTGGACTCAGTACCCTAGTGGATGTGTATTAGCAGTTGGTTTAAATGCGTTTTTGTTTAATACAAACACCAATTCGCTTCCATGTGGTAATATTGATAGTGGTGGTAGTACTCAAAGAAATTGCATCCAGAAAGGCCCAGCAAAATCCGTCCGCACGATCATCGATGCCACGTTGCCCCATGGCGCATTGTACAAACCAGGATATTACCAACGAGCAACAGGAAGTCCTGATATGAGTGTGAGCATTCAGAAATGTTCAACCTTAGGGATAGGTTCATTTACATCGGTAGTGTATTGGGATGCGTATCCATCTGGATGTGTAATCAACGCAGCTGATGCCCGTTATTTCAATATTGGAACAGGTGATTGTGGTTATGATGGGTTTAAATGCATTCAGAAGAATGACCCATACTACGAACAATTGTCAGGGAGTCCAGATTTGAGTGTGTCCTTGAGTGAATGTCAAGCGTATGCAGAAAGTACAGGTCAAACATGGGACTCTGCAACTTCAGAAATTCATTGGAGTGCAGTCCCAAAAGGTTGTTACATTTGTGGGTCTATCAGTTGCACTGGAAACTACGAAAACTTAATACAATACAACACTAACGGGGCAGGGATAAATTGCAATCCTGCTAATCGTCCTGGAGAAAACTGCATCCAAAAAGGTATTCCCTTCTTCTTCAACGTGCCACCGATGCTGGAAGAGGTATCCGATTTTAGCACACCATTATCTAGCAGCGATGAAAAGTATGTAACGGAACCCGAATGTGCGGAGTTTGCAGCTGTCATGGGCGCACAATACGCAACAGCTAATTATGGAGCAGATCCAGCAGGGTGTTTTCGAATGCCTAGTGGAAGCACATATTTTAATACGTACACAGGAAGTACAAACTTGTGTGGTTGGAGCTCAAAAGCATGCGTCCAAAAAAAGTATAGCTCATTGTTGGGGTTTCAAAAGCAAGCATGTACAGCTTCGACAAACTGCGTGTGTCAAAACCATGTGGCAACCAGTGGGTCTCAAAAATACACGTACGGCAAGCTGCAATATAACTTTGAAACCCCGTGGAATACAGATTCGGCAAAATCATACAACAATTACGTAACCAGAAATACATACCTCACGCACCAATTAGGGACTTGTGCATATAAGATGAATAAGGCCAACGGATATTGTTATGATCCCCAGCATTCCACCGTATCATCATTCTCATACGATTTATGGGGAGACCCTAATAATATGGGAACCCAATTTAGTACATCTTCAATAGAAGACATAACGACAGCTTGTGCAACTGGGTGTTCGCAAAATAACGATGAAGGGTGGGATTCACAAGCTTTTTCCGTGTTTACATACCCAAATGCACATTACGGTAGGTGTTTTTGTATGAAATATACGTATGATGAATGCATAACCATGCCTGGTGCAAGTTATAGTCTTGCTTCTAACTGGGACTATTATGAACTAGTCCCAACAGCACAATACTACACTCAGGAAGAGTGCGACTTTGTAGGTGGTATCTTCAACAGCACCTCCGATAACAACCTCGAACGCCATTTTGACGTGTTGGACGTAGGGGTTGTATCTGCTCAAGAGGACAACGAAGAGTCGGAGAAAAATTCAACTTATTTGACGGACATATACGCCATACCCACTGATCAATTCGCGTTGCCTACCGATTCTATAGTTTCTTACAGTAGGACGTATTTCAGAGAATTTGTAGGGAAAGAAACCGCACTGTCTGATCGTAATAAAGCATTGGCAGATTGTACAGCGAAATGCAAAGCCAACGACGATTGCAGCTACATTAGTTTAAAAGCAAACAATGAATGCATGCTTTACCGAAAATGCGAACAGACGACGAACGATATTGTGGAATCCTTCAAAGAGGTAAGCAGTGGTATGCCTGATATGAGTTTGTCACAGAGTGAGTGTCAAAGTTACATGGATAGTTTGGGATATGGCATAACAGTAGAAGCTAATAGTGCACCAAATGGATGTTCAATAAATTATAATAACCCTGATCCACAGAAAGGGTTTTTTAATACAAATACTGTCGCATATTCATGCCAAGGTGTGACAATGCCATGCATCCAAAAGTCCTACACCGAATCCACCGATGTCGATACGTACCGTAAAGTAGGATTTCATGCGACCAAAGAATCGAGCAATGGATTGACTGAAAAGGGGGTATACCACGATGCAGCTACGGAAACGTTCTTGTGCAAAAATTACAACGATGGAATACGATTGCACAATTTTTTCTTCAATAGAGAAGACACTAATACCATTTTGTCAGGATCTACATTCAACCATTTGCATGCATTGACTGATATTTGGCCAGCGCAAAAATATGTTCATTTTGATAATGATATTTGGATATCCAATCACCCCACTAAAACATTCCTCAAATATCATACCGACATAGAATCGTACGTTGGATATTTACAAGATACAAATGCTGATACTACTAGTATCGGTCCACGTTATGGTTTCTTGCAAAACGGACAAACATGCGACTACATTTTAGAAAGACAAGATTGTATCAATTTTGCAAATGTACAATTATATAATGTTGGGGACATGGATTTAGCTGGGAAAGAAATGTATTACACACATACAGATCAAGATGACCAACAATGTCGTTACCCACTTATAGATGCTAGCGTCCAAACAGACAATATCGACGAAGCAAAGTGCAACGAGTACAGAGAATTGTACAACTATGTAGGAGAAACGCTGTCAACCAATCAAAAACCTATTGGTTGTTCAGTGTTTATTGATTCTACTGGACAAGCTATACCAGAAGTTACATTCAATAATTACGGGGCAGCTGTAGATATTGCAGTATTGCAAACAGCTGCGTTGGAGGAAGGTAAATCACATAACTTCGTTTGTTATGGCAATCCAAATAGGTTTAATCCAAAAGGTTGTTATTTAGATACGAAAAACAATTTACACTACAATGCAGATACACAGTTTTCGGAATGTAGTAACGAAAAACAATGTCTATGTTCGTATGCCGTAGGTGTATTCGATATCAATGGAGGTATCAAAGAGGCATCCAACGAAGAATTGTGTGCTAGTGTATGCGCCGACACGGAAAATTGCAATTATCTACAGTTACATGACGACGTGTGTTATGGATTAGATGCATGCGATACCACAAACACCTACGAATGGTCACTCCAACACGATTGGACATACTGCACTAATGCATATCCAGATACAGGTGATGGTATCATGACCATATCACCTTACTACCAGAAAACTTCTGGTGTGCCAGACGCGTCCATGACATACCCCGATTGTCAAGTGTATGCAACTGAAATTGGTTCTACGGATTTTGGTTCTAATGTTAATAATCCAGGCCCTGGTTGTGTAGTTGATACTAATAAAGCCGTTCGATACAATCCATCAAGTTGTCACAATTCGGATCCAAATCAGTGCCTGTGTAGTGCTAGCAATATTTGCATACAACGATCCGAATCCGTCTTTCAAGAGCAGCTAGATGAATGTGCAAACAAATGTGGTGCAGAAGGTTACACCAGCGAATACGTGTACGTGAGAAAGGCATACAATAAAAACAATTATGATTATACAAAAGAATGTGCAGCTGCTAACTGCAATACTAACTTCGCTGACCTTCCCCCTTTCACAGCATCGAGTCTTCGTGAGTGTTTTTATTTATGGGGGGGTGCAGAAGAACCTAATGAAGTTTCATTTGATCCACTAACTGGGAATTGTTGGAAAGAACAACAATGGGGTTATCCTTATTATACGAATGCGGTCGATGCTGATTATCAGGACAAACAAATGAAATGTTACTGTTTACCCGATTCTTGCCCATCCGCAACCATGTATCAAAATTTTACCCTCAAACCATGGAATCAAATTTACAATCGAAGAGTGATCACAGAAGCCACCACTACAAGCAAAGTATTTAAGATAAAAGGTAAACACTCTGCTTTTGAATTGTTTCCATACACAGGTTTTTGGGATTGCGATGCTGTTCGATTTACGGAAGTTGCAACAACTCAGGATTGCTCCGCTCATGCTAGATCACTGCATCATTTCGTGTATTCTTACAATGCGGAAACAAAGGTATGCATTGTATACACCCACTATGTACAAGATGCACACGAACAGCTGTTACAAATGGGAGAAAATGCAGAATGGTGCTACAAAGGCAACGAGTTGCGCGGATACGATGGCTTTATTATAAGATATGGAACGTGCTCCGACGACATCACAGGAAGAGATGTGGTCGTGCATCGAAATTGCGACATGGCCGTCAAAGATGCATTGAATGGCTCGCAATGCTTGACGTGGGAGGTTGCGGAAAGCCACTACTACGAAGTGGATTCTGGACCAGCTGCTACATTGGGTGTGGAGGTGACTTCAGGGACTCCAGTTGAATTAGGAAGTGCGGAGTACATGACGGTAGAAGAGTGCGAAGCCCTTGCAATCAGTGAAAACAAAAATCACCAGATGGGGTGGCCACTTTCATGGGGGGATACACAGTCAGGTTGTAGTTTTCACCCAGATAATAATTATTATTTCTTCAATTCCCACGATAACGATTTAAGTTGTAATGTTATTGGTAGACCATGCATCCAAAAGAGTCCGACTTATGCTGCATATGTCTCTGAAGCGGAGTGCCAATTATACGCATCTTCTGTAAATAAGGCAATGAGCCCAGTATCCATAACCGATGGATCAAATTGGGTTAATGGGTGTCAAGCAGATAGTAGTAATGTGTATTGGAATGCATACACCACCTCGACAAAACAGTGTGACACCGCTACCAATATCAACTGCATCCAAAAAAGCACCAATCACAGTGTTCCGATCACGGCGGAATTTCGAAAAGGTACATTGCCCAATACCTACTACGAAAATGTTGTCGAAGCCAACGAAGCTTGTATGACTTCCTCCGAATGCAATTATATCTACCACGACACTCATTTCTCTGCACATGGTCGATATGCACTGTATCGATCATTGCATTACGTGAAAGGTGAACAACAGTTTGACGGTAGGTTTGCTAGGAAAGGAAGTTGCTCTTTAAGCCATACCATCTACGAGGAAAAGTCTAGCGGTTCACCCGCCAACGGACCAATGCTTTACGTAACTTCTGGAGAACCCGCAAAGGGTCCGTATATGGCAGTTAGCTCTGGAGAACCAGCGAGTGATCCGTATATGGCAGTCAACTCTGGAAGTCCAGCGGTAATTGGAGATAGTAAATATGTTTCTGAAGCGGAGTGCCAATTATACGCATCTTCTGTAAATAAGGCAATGAGCCCAGTATCCATAACCGATGGATCAAATTGGATTAATGGGTGTCAAGCAGATAGTAGTAATGTGTATTGGAATGCATACACCACCTCGACAAAACAGTGTGACACCGCTACCAAT
>Ga0114933_10003311_pt1 | contig 15826 bp, 9 predicted proteins | sample 4SBtaG_FD_89691 | JGI IMG/M metagenome (GOLD analysis project Ga0114933, IMG submission 89691) | Deep subsurface microbial communities from Kolumbo volcano to uncover new lineages of life (NeLLi) - 4SBTROV12_W25 metaG | ecosystem: Environmental > Aquatic > Marine > Volcanic | place: Kolumbo... | reverse complement strand
CTGATTGCTGCTGAGCTGATTGCTGACGGAGCTGTTCTAATTGACTACGTAGCTCTTCCGTCTCTCGCCTTAGTTCTTCTTGACGCCAGCGCTCCTCCTCAGTCAGAGCCTGTTGTTGGTTAGCCTGACGGGCCAGACTTTCTTGCCGATTCGCAAGCTCCCGTAGCTTGGCAATTGCCTCATCCACCTCGGCTTCTGGCGTATCAAAAGAGGTAGGCGACTCTGTTTCATACTGATTCTTTTCGAGGTCCATCTCAAGCTCAAAAAGTTCGGCTAAATCACGACCAGCAAAACCACCAGGTCCACCTCCACCACCTTGTTGAGAAGACACCTGGATATCTGTAAAAACTGCCTCGGCCTTTAATAAATATTGCAAGGCTTCCTGTTCAGAAGGAACCGCATCATCAAATTCTAAATCTACCAAACGCTCCGCTGCAGGTATCATAGCCTCAGCAGCACTCTCAAGGCTTTGTACAAAAATCTGAATCTGCTCATCAACACTCGTTAGCTGCCGAGCTCGAGTACGATTGGCAAGTGTCCGAGCCTGATCTGCAAGAGTTCTCTGTAATTCAGACAACATCTGCGCGTTATCCTGGAGTTGCTGTTCATCCTGGAAACCAGTCTGTTCCTCTTTTTCCCTTATTAAATTCCACGTCGCAAGTAGTATTTCTTTTTGACGCTGAGAAATTTCATTCTGTTGTTGACCGCCACCGCCACCGCCACCGCCACCGCTCTGCATAGACTGCGAATAACTGCGATCAAAGGGTTGCACCTCGACAAAAAATAAATCCGTACGCTCAGACGTATCCCGATCATGCGCTTCTGCGTAATAGGAAATAAGGTCTCCTGGCACAAGGTTTGTAGTAATTGTCTCGTTGTTCGTTTCACTTGCTGTTAATAAATCTAACAAGTCACTCGAACCAACTGTCTTCCCCATCTCCTCAAGATAGAGAATCTCTTCACTCAACGTATAAGTACCACCTGCATCTAGCTCCACAACATTCCAATCACCACCATTAACGGCATAATGCAATTCTAGTCTGTCTAAACTGAAATCATCAGTAGCTTCAACTCGTATAGATACTTCTTCAATGTTGCTAGCCTTCCAGTCACGTCCAGGCTTCATAACCTTGACGACTGGCTTATTGTCGGGAACAACATCAATAAAGTAATCGTCTGAGAGCCTCACTGGATCAGAATTAAAGAAAGTGGATACGTAGTACTCACCATCCTCTTCAACCTCTAGGGTAGTCGTTGCAATAGGTCCTGCAGTCACCATAGATAATGTTTGTCCGTTAACATTCAGTTCAGCGCCATCGAGGGGTTGGTCTGTTGTTACCTCAACCTCAACTCGCGTGCCTGCTACCGCACGAATATCTCCACCCACACTCACCACCTCAGACTCTAACTCCGTCCATCTTGGATAATGGTATGTCAACCTAACATTACTGACTCTTGGAAGATCAACTACCTCAATTGAATATTCCGCACTGTGTACACCTGCAGAAACCACGTAGTAACGGAATGGTTCACGAATTCCAAAAAAAGTGAATTCAAAGCCATCATCTTCACTAGTCAGCATAGGAGCAGTTTCCCACTCTTCATTTCCCTCAAAAAGAGCAAATACTTGGGCCCCAGACGGATCAAAGCCCTCAGCATTAGCATCAACAAAAAGATCGCCCCCTCTTCGTACAGCACTGTCACCTGGGTTTACAGTAATTCTTTGTGGTGGCAACGTGTCAGACAGGGCCCATCCAGCCCAAAGATGGCGAGCACCATATCTCCAATTATCTGGCCCAAAAGAACCGACCCAAACAAGCACTGCAAGTGCGATAAAACCAAAAACTGCAGGGACTGTTATCTCCCAGCTAGGGATTCTTAATGAGACAGGTATCTTTCGCGCAAAAGCCAAAGCATCTTCAGCCAGAAGGCCAAGAAATGGAGAACGCTGTTCCAAGTTCTCATCATTTTGAGACGAAAGTTGATCATAGGTTTCAATACGACCATCAAAATCCGGAGCTCTCTTTTCTATCTCAGGAATACCACGGGTCGAACGTAAGACTCGCAAGGGGTATACGAAAAGTGCTATTAAGATTACGGCCAACAAAAACACCAATGCCACACGAGCCCCACCCATGAGTCCGGGAGGAAAGGCTTGGCGCGTTCCGATAAAAACTGCCAATAAAGTAACTACTAATGCAGTAAAACATAGTGCCGCTAGGCCTCGAGCGACAATTAATGTTCTTAAGCGCTGACGAAACTCACCAAGGTATTGTTCAAGTTGTGTTCGTGGGGTCATGCTGCAATTCCTCTTCGCACACTAAGATGCCAGTTTCCGACCCAGGATTCCACGATAACTAGAGCCAAAAGCAAAAAGATGATCAAGGGCCAGAGATCTGTGGATGCATCATCAACGATTTCCATGCTTCCTCCTGCATCTTGTACAGGCCCTGAACCAAGCTCACTCCATCGAATAAATCCGTTATCAGGCATTGAAGTCACATCCGACTCCTGTGCATCTATATTGACTGCTACAGACTCGGTTTGCCCCGAAGCCAATACCTCATAAAAGCCAATTTGATCAACAATTACCTCGCCACCCGCACCTGCGCCCGCTAAACCAAGAGCTGTTTCTCCATCAGGCCTAAATATCTGTCCACCAGAAAACCCCATTGACCGAGATGAGAGAGTGCCGCCTAATCTGGCAACAGTACTAATACGGTCATCGCCTGCCATATACGAAGAAAGCTGTGCCATAAATGGAACAAATACCGGCTGTAAAGGCAAATCATTCCATTCTCTATCTAGAGAGGAAGTAAAAATCAGGGCACGTCCCTCGCCTATAGGATGCTCTATGAGCAATGGCGAACCATCCTCAAGCCGCATAAGAACCGTATCAGATGACTGAGTCTCTACTGGAATATGGCGATAAAACCTCGCTGATCTTAGCCCTTCTAACTGTCTAAGTACTGAATGTGAACTGTCCACATTTCCAACAGATAGAAATCCTCCATCCTCAACCCTGAACTGCGAGAAAGAACCGAGACTATGTCCGGTTATTGGCACAGAATTTAGGCCTGCTGAACGCTGGGACAACGCCATAAAAACAGCCCCACCAGATTCTACGTAATCACTGAGAACCACAGAATCATTCTCTACTAATACACCAGCATCAGCGATTACGATAAATACGTAATTTTCAAGAGATTGGTTAGTCAGTTCCACTGGTGAAATTTGCTGAATCTCATAGACCTGAGCAGCTAACGTCTGGAGCGCTGATGTCAAAAATAATGAGGTGCTATCCCGATTATTACTACTGACCAAAAGAATAGGCCGAGGTATAGGCTGTTTCACAACCAAGTATCGCTCATCATCTAACGTTAGTTCATCGTTAGGGCTTAGCTCTGCAACAACTTGATTTATTCCAGTAGAAAGGTCTACCCCAATAAAATTGACTTGTGCAGTCTGACCCGCTCCAACAGAAACATTTTGTGTTGCAACCTCTGTTCCGTTTAGTCGCAATGTAACGGTTCGCTCTACATCCTGTTCAGAATATCCACGAAGGCTAGCAGTTAATTCACCTGATAATGCTGACCAGACAAGTCCGTCTAAAGCCCAGTTTTCTTCTCCCGCGACCGATATGTTATGAACTACCAATTCTAATGAAGTACGAGGGGCTAAATCAGCAAAACGCGTGGGCAAGGCGCTCTGTTGTGCGTCTGTGATGATATGTAAGACCACTGGCAACTCTGCTCCACGAAGCAAACTTTCCATCGAACTCATCAATTGCCCATAATCAACACGAAAAGGACCTGGCTCAGCAATATTTATAGCCTGACGAATTGGAGCACGCTCAAGTGAAGGTTCTGCAAGAATCTCAATAATCCTATCAGCAGCAACCACCTGAACAACATCAGAATTATCCAGATCATTGATGATTGTGTCGGCTGTTGCTTGAGCGCGTTCCCAGCGATTGCCAAGGGACATAGATGCAGAGCGATCCATAACAATTACATTAAGTCTTGCAGTTTCAGCTACTATGTTTTGAAGACTCCCTTCTAAAGCAAGCCCAGCAAATCCCAGAGCTAAGAGGGACAACACACCAACCCTTAGCGAAAACAACAACAAATATTTTAACTTCTTAGCTAAAACACGTCTTGGCTCGCCTGGCTCCAGAAACATTACCGAACTGAAGGGTTGTCGGTTTGGATTCTCAGAAGACAAGCGATGTAACCAAATCGGCACACCAATAGCCAATAGGCCAAAAAGGAATGCGGGAGCGAGCAGGGTCATCTGCCTCGACCCTGACGAAACAGCAAATAATTTTTTAAAGCAATATCAAGTGGATCAGTTGTGTTGACTAACACATGATCTGTTCCCACCCCGGAAGCACTGCTATGAATAGTATCAATATGCTCTTGAAGTTTGTTTCTGTATCGAGAACGCATAAACGTCGGTGATACTTCCATAGCCTCACCAGTTTCCATATCCTCCATTAATGCAGATTCTCGCAATTCCGGATCAAGCTCCTGCGGATCAAGCAGTTGAAACAATGCAACATCTTGCCCCTGATAAGCTAGCGGTTGAACGCCCTTTATCATTGCTTCTGGATCACAATAAAAATCAGAAATAACGACTACTAATCCTCTCCCACGCTCGAACTGATGAAACTTTTCAAATGGCACGTTTAAATTAGTACCCGTTCCAGGTGAAGCACGGTCAATCGCATGCAATATGCCACTTAAACTTCCAAGTCGTGACGACGCTGGGCGATATTCGCGAACTTCTTCGTCAAAAACTATCAAACCAACCGCATCATGCTGCTGAGCTGCAAGGTAGGCCAATGTTGCAGCCAGAAACTTTGCATACTGCAATTTTGAAACTGGCCCAGAGCTATATCCCATAGACGCACTGGAATCGAGAAGTATCACTAGTCTGGTATTAGTCTCCCCCAGATACCTTTTAATATACGTGCGCTCAGTCCTAGCATAAACATTCCAATCTACAAAACGAGGATCATCACCTTCCGCATAGGCTTTATATTCAGCAAACTCCTGGCTGAATCCAAAAAAAGGTGAACGATGAAGGCCATTAAGAAATCCGTGAACGGCCGCACGTGCAACTAGTTCAAGGTTTGATAGACTGGCTAACACCTCAGGATGGAGAAGGTTTTGAATATCTCCTGACTCTCTTCTAGCTATTCCAGGCACAGCCAAACCTTACCCTGTTTTTGATGTACGGCCGGTGTCATCAACCGTCTCAGTTAGCTGAGTCAAAATATCATCCACGCTTACTTTATCTGATTCAGCGAAGTAATTTGTAAGGACACGGTGTCTCATAACAGGTAATACAAGAGCTGCAATATCATCCTGAGTCACGTGATAACGGCCCATCATCAAAGCCCTAGCCTTAGCGGCCAAAGATAGAAACATCGTTGCACGCACACTAGCCCCATATTGCACATAACGTTTTACAATTTCTGGCGCTATCGGGTCATCAGGGCGCGTCGAACGAACCAGGTTCACAGCAAAACGACTTACGGTATCGGATATTGGGACTTGGCGAACAAGCGCTTGGAACTGCAGGATTTGTTCTGGCGTAGTAACAGCGCCTACCTCTGGAACATCCATCCGAGTCGTAAACCGCTCAACAACAGCAAGCTCATCATCATCGCTGAGATAATCCAAAATGACATTAAACAAAAATCGATCCAATTGCGCCTCTGGAAGTGGATAAGTCCCCTCCAGTTCAATTGGGTTTTGTGTCGCTAAAACAAAAAATGGGGGGGCTATCTGATGCACACTACCGCGAACTGTCACCGTTTTCTCCTGCATGGCTTCTAGCAGTGCAGACTGGGTTTTAGGAGGTGTTCGGTTTATCTCATCCGCTAATAAAACATTAGCGAAAAGTGGTCCAGGCACAAACGTCCAAGTTCTACGACCATTAGCGTCTTCTTCAATAATATCGGTACCCGTCACATCAGTAGGCATCAAGTCTGGCGTGAACTGAATACGCTTAAATGAAAGGCCTAGAGCAGAAGCAAGCGTTCTTACAAGTAATGTTTTTGCTGTACCCGGCATTCCGGTAATCAGACAATGTCCACCTACCAAAAGTGTCATTAAAAGGTTGTCTACAACCTCCTCTTGTCCAATGATGACCTTACCTACCTCAATACGAATACTCTCTAAAGAACCCTTAAATGTCTCAATCAAGGTTCGGGCTTCTTCAGTATCAAGCTGGCTAACTGTTTCAGAACTCAACGTAGGATCTCCAATAGCAATTGCTGGGCCTCCCTATAATGAGGGGCGGTTTCCAAAGCATACAATAAATGTTCTCTAGTCTTTTCTTCGTTTTCAAGTTGTCTATAGGCCGTCGCCAATCGATAGTGAGCGGCTGCCTCATCGTGGGGCTTCATCGCTAGCAATGACGAGTACTCGCGCAACGCAAGCTCCCCCTTTTCGGACTCAAGCAACCAGTCGCCAAGCTTGGTATGGAGAGACTCATCTAGCGGCGCAGAAAAAATCACATCATTTAAAACAGCAATCGCATCATCGGGACGATTTGACTGATATAACCAGTCTGCGAGCTGATGTAAAACTCTAGGCTCGTAACCACCGAGTCTCCAATATTCCTCTAACCTGTCAATCGCAGCCCCTGCCTGCCCTAACTCTTCATGTGCCTTAGCATTTAGGATATAGACATCGCCCTCCTCAACATAGCCAGGATATAGTTGTATTGAGGCAGAGCTCAATGCTAATACACGATTCCAATCACCTTCATTGGCAGCCTCGTGAGCTAATTGTGTTTGCTCTTTCCAATCATCTAACACATTGAGTGTAGGCCGAAATGCAGACTCAATAAATGAATTAAAGCCTAAATCAAATTGACTTGGAGTCACGCCTAATCCTTCCTCAATAGCTTCACCAGTATCAGCGCCATCCCGATATAACTGAAGCAAATCAACAAGTCCCTGTTGTCCCCAGTCACGTTCAATGTACTGACATATCAGCCCCGCCTGCATATAGGAAACCATAATCTGTCCCTGGTATTCAGGACGAATGAATCCTCTATCAATATCTAAGATAGATAGAAACTTTTCCTCTTTCATTGCATCAAGAACATGCATTGGAATGTGGCGGCCTGGCCTGGGTCCAGTAGACCATTCCTCAAATACCGATACACCCTCACTAAACCACCTAGGAACTAGATGATTTGTTGCTTCCAGTGTGAATACATGTGCCATCTCATGCCAAAGAGTCGTGCCCCAATGAAACTCACCTTCACCTCGACCTGATGGACTATCCATTGCTACAAGGTACCCAAATGCCACACCCAAAAGCCCAATGCCGGGCAATCCAGATGTCCTAACGGCAAAATCATCGTGATCTGGATATAACTCAGCCACCACTGGTTCGCGTAGCTCAAACTGATAACGTTTTGTAAATGCTTGGATACTGTCTGCCACAAGCTTGGTCACATAGGCCTCGATAATTGGCGCCTCATCATTATGCAGGCGTAAAATCATTCCTGGCCTATCATCAAGCAAGGTATCACTGTCCAGGGGTGGTAAATCTCTGTGTAAAACCTGAAAATTCTCTAGGCTATCGATAAGTCGCAAAGTATTTACGATCTGAGCACTGTAAGGATCTCCCTGGTATGCAAGAGACAGATGGTGTTGCGCTTCATCAACGCGATTCTGTCGAAGCAAGTTAATGCCAAGTTCAGTATGCGCAGACCAGAGATTGGGCTGTATTCGCACAGCATCAAAAAGCAGTGTTATAGCCTCCCGATAGCGTCTTGTAATTACATAAAAATGTGCTGGTATTGCAAAAATTTCTCCGTATTGTGGATTAAAATCTAAAGCCCGTTGAGTCCACTCGCTCTCAGTTACACCTCTTAGAAGATCAGAAGATGCCTTAAGAGCGTAGACCTCTAAAGGAGGGAGGTTTTTTATCTCAGCTATTCTAAGCGCCTCATCTAGAGACTCGTTTGCCGCTTCCAGCGAGCCATCCTCGAGACTCATACGAGCTCTCAATAATTGAGCTTCGAGCTGCAATGAGTCCGCCTCTAGTACAGCCTCAACCAGGGCATTAGCTCTATCCTCAAACCGACCAGTAGCAACCGTTGCTAAACCAAGTTTTGCTGGCAAGTATTCTGAATTGAGTTCTAGCGCCTCCTGAAAAAGCTTAATAGCATCACTATTTTGATGAGTCATTAGAAATAGACGTGCCCAACGAGTCCTGGCACGCGGAGATTCAGGGTCAATTTCTACGGCCGTTCTAAAATAGGCATTAGCAGCTTGTAGGTCACCCATCTGCCAAGCTGCTTCTGCCCTAATGAGAGCATCTGCGCTATCCGTTAAAAGAGATGCATAGCAACTGTTGGCTTCAAAACGCTGGCCACTGTGCAATAGCTCATCACAAACTCTCAGTGCAGGGTCTCTATCTGCAGAATAGTCGAAGGACTGAGCGCCAGCCTGGTGAATACCAATAAAACATAGACTTACTATTATAAAAAACTGTTTCACTTCTCAGTCAATTCCACGAATCTCATCTATCTCGCGCTGAACCAACGCTAATTCCAAAAGCAAACCTTGAAGCTCATCAAAATAAACCACACTGTCCATATTTTCTCGACTCTGGCGCAGGGCCCCTATCTCACCCTCCAACGCATTCAACTGATCCATAAGAACCTCAAGCTCTGCAGTAGTTGCAATTCGTTCCTTAAGAAGAGAAACATTTAAGGTTGCAGACATTTCACCTACAAGCGCTGGATGTTCTGTTGCTAATAGGCCTTCACTTTCATAGCTGTCTGCAACCTTACTTGCAGCAAAATCAAATGCCTCTTGAACAGTAATTGCACCATTTTTATTGATGTCTGCTTCATTACTTGAAAGTGCAGCTGACCAATACATACCAAAACGGGTGGCATTACGTTCACCCGCACTCTTTGTTGCCGTAATGAGGGTACGCCCTTCGGTCAACCATGAGTCGAGCACAGCGCCACTTGCGCTAGTCGCATTTACAACTACTTGTCGACTTGCTGGTATATCTTTCAACAAAGAAGAAAGCGTCTCACCATCAATATCTGGACCCGGCAAATTAAACTTGTACTGTTCGCCATCATGAGTGCCATGCCCGACAAGAAAGACTGCAAGCTGATCAGTAGACATTACTACCTCAGATAATCTCTGCAACTCTAAAATCAGAGCATCACGGTTCGCACTGTCCCCTTTTAGAAGAGAAATTCTGGAATCATCACCATTTGAGCGGCGCGCCGCCTGGACCATGGATTCAACCTGCAATTCAAAGCGCTCTTCATAACGCGGCTCTCCACCCAAACCAGCAACAATTAGGTAATACAGCTCAGCTTTTGCACTGCTTGTTAAACAAAACGTAGTAACAAAAAAACACGTCAAAGCAGCTCTCATAAACGTCCCCAATACAATCTCAACATCCACTCCCCAGCCTTGAGCAACATAAGTAGTAGAAAGTTGAATGGCATATTCCAGAGATCAAGTAACTCACGCTCAAGAATTCCAGCTTCAGAAAACTGGATAGCTTCAGAAAGCTGGTCTACATCGTTTAAAGTGAAATATCTTCCACCGCTTAGAGCAGAAATTCTATCTAGTAACAGCCTATTTTGTTCAATTTGAAAATGCTCGGATACCCCATTTGCTCGCCGCACTGCGGCCTGAGCAGTACCTAGAGATTGTTCGCCTATATCAGCTGTAGCTTCAAACTGGTAAAGCCCAGTCTCATCAGCTTGCACTGTGGCTTCATATGCACCAGCCTCGCCTGGAATGGGACTCATTTCAATTGTTGAAGGAGCAGAGAAGTCCCGTCTTACCATAAGAGAAACTGCTGCATTAGGTACGGGCTCAAAAGACCCTCCCTGAACTTGTGCACGTAAGGTTATCTCATCCCTATCTCCATAAAAATTCCGTCCTGCAGTAAGACTAACTGTACTAGGTGTTGCTGAAACAAGAGCCCGCAAAACCTGACGCCAGAAGATCTCATGCCTTTGGTCCTCAGAAGGCAGTTGCATTTGCCAACGCCAAGTTCCACCACTGGCAAGAATATACGCGCCACCTCTCCCGAAACGCTGCTGGACTAGTAGCGGCTGCTGTGTCCCCCTAACATCTGCTTCAAGCAAAGTTATTGCACCAGGTTTTACCTGACCTAGGTACTGAAAATCGGCGATTTCAGGCATCTCAGCCCAAAGCTGGAGATTCTCTTCAGCATCAGAATCAAGGATTGTTAGAAGTGACTCCTCGCCCTCAGACGTCAAAGACACTTTCACTGGAACTCGAACAAAACTCGCTGCATTAATATCGGGAAGCTGTGCAGGCAACACTTCTGCAACAACGCTATTACCCCAGCCGCCATCAGCAAGTCCTCTGCGCCCACCTAACATGAGAAGACTGCCACCCCGTTCACTAACAAATTCTTGGATCCAACCCTGTTGCTCCTCAGTGAGTTCAGCAGCAGCAAAACTACCAATAATCAAAGCGTCATAAACAAAAAGATCTTCGCGCGTCTCTGGAAAACCATTTTCCAACTCCTCCTGACTTTCAATTCCCTGACGGTAAAACTTGTTCGGGGTAGTTCGTAGAAGGCTTGCCAGTCTGATTGGTGAATCCTCTTCCAAGGCTCGACGTATAAATTTATATTCCCAGCGAGGTTCCCCTTCTACATAAAGGATGCGTCGGCGATCCTCTGGTACTTGGATTGTTCTGTACTGTGTATTGTTTATTGTGTTGCTCTCCCCCGTGAGAGGGTCCAAAACAAACCGCAAATCTCTAACACCAGCCTCTCCAATATCAAACTCGACCCAATGCATGGTGAGATCAACCCCTGATACAAGCTCTATTTCCTCAGAGGCTAAAATAGAATCCCCATCGTATATTCGGAGTCGAGTTTGAGCGGGTACTGAATGTCTTACGCTAATCTGGGCACTAACACGCGAACCCACCATGGCCTGAGCTGTTAGTGATACCTCTTGGAGTTCAATATCCTCAGCAATTACTTCACGTCCAACACCCACCGTATGAACAGGCACTCCATAACCACTAATTTCTGCGAGCTGAGCGTCGGTCAATGTCTCTGAATTATCAACTCCATCGCTAACAAGGACGACAGCCCCGAGCGCTGAAGAACGCGCCTCTCGAAGTACATTAACCAGCGCATCGCCAATATGCGTAGCATCTCCAGGCGCAGGTACCTCAGTAAGATCTTCTATCTCTTCCAGTTCTGAGGAAAATGCATACAATCTTGTTTCTAAACTGCTAGACAGTTCAGTTAAAACCCCTCCACTTAGAGATGTGACTGCTTGTTGCAATCTGGAAGCTTCGCCCTGTCCATAGCTCATGCTAGCCGAGGTATCTAACACAACTGCAACTGAATTCTCTTGAGGACTAAGCGTTTGGGTAGAAAGTGAAGGCTGCCACAAGATAGTCAATAAGACTGCAATCATCGATACCTGAAAAAAACCTAAGGCCAACAGTTTGCCTGGGTGTAACACGCCCTTCCGCTGCATAAGGCTATAACCAATAGCCATTGCTGCGCTCAACGTTAATACTACCAACACCCAGAGAGGCCATTCCCGGGCAAACAAAAACTCGCTGTTTTCAAATGTTGTACGCGAATATTTAAATAAGAACTCAAACAATTTTTTATTTCTTTTATCTAAAAGGGCCCTGTTCCTATATAAGGGCTAAATTAAACCTTAGGGAACAACAAAAACATTTCTTAACCGATCATATCACCATGGAACAGCTCTTGAGACATTGCCTTATTCATTTAGAATGAATAAGGCTAAAGGTAACTAAATACACTGATCAGTCAAAACTCATACGCCATGCTATCTTGTCTTTGAATATGAATATGGAAAAGCCCCTATCCTTGGTAATTCTAGCTATATTAGCCTGGTCTCATGAAACTCTCAGCCAAGAGGCATTAACAGAGCGCTACTTCCCTAGTCATGAATTTCAATTCTCCCGACTCATGTACTCAGGAGGCAACTGCCTTGGTCTTGGCTATGGGTGGGGAAGTGATGAGTGCGTTGATTGGCCACATGCCGAACACTATTTCATGCAAGGCCTAACCAGGCTAACCAGAGTCAATGGAGCAATAGTCAGTAGTCACGACGGTAACGGTGGACACAGAATAAGCCTTCAGAATGATTCTTTATTTGATTTTCCATGGCTATATGCGGTTGAAGTTGGGGCCTGGCGGCTTAATGAAATGCAAGCAGAACGATTAAGAGAATACCTTTTACGAGGTGGGTTCTTAGTGGTAGATGATTTTCATGGGGCCCTGGAATGGTCTAGTTTTCTCGCCTCCATGATGCGTGTTTTGCCTAATCGACCAATTATTGAAATCCCGGAAACTGATGAGGTCATGCACGTGCTCTATGATTTGGATAAAAACACACGAATTCCTGGGATATATCCTCTAATGAATGGACGGATGTGGGAAAAAGGTGGTGTAAATCCCCACTGGCGCGGAATCTATGATGATGAAGGACGCTTAATGGTTGCTATCAATTTTAATATGGATCTTGGAGATGCTTGGGAACACGCAGATACACCAGGTTATCCCGAACCCATGACCGCTATGGCCTACCGTTTTGCAGTCAACTACGTCATTTATTCTATGACACATTGAAATAAAGACTTTTCAAACAAGGGCGGTACGCACATCAGCTAAACGCTCTGGCGTACCTATATCTTTCCATAAACCATCGAAGACAATTCCATGAAGAGCACGATTTTTCACTGCTGCGTCAAAAACCGGACGTAGTGGCCTAATTCCCGGATCAATTCCTTGAAAAAACGTGCTATCGAGCAAACTAATTCCGCTATAGGTTAAAAAAGGTGGTTGTTGAACAAGCTCACCTGATACGGTTAGACCAAAATCACCCATCGGGTGATGAGCTGGATTAGGCACCAAAACCAAACAACCTGATTTCTTAACTGAGAGGAGAACCTGAAAATCAAAGTCAGTCACAACATCGGTACTAACCACCATAAATGGCTTTGAACCGAGCAATGGTAACGCCTTGATAATACCACCGGCTGTCTCTAGTGGCTCTGGTCCCTCATCGCTGTAGGAGATTGTTTGACCCCACTCGGTTACTTCTCCCACAGCATGCCTGATTTTATCCCCACAGTGAGACAAATTAATAACAACTTCAGTGATTCCAGACCTAGCAAGATTTCTAAGATGACGATGAATAAGGGTCTCATTCCCAAGAGACAAAAGCGGTTTTGGATAAGACTCTGTTAGTGTCCCCATCCTCTTACCTCGACCTGCTGCTAACAACATTGCTTTCATGCAAACCTCTTTGTTATCAATTTTAAAATAGGCTTGCTAGTTACTTTGTAATTCCACAAAAATATCAAGCATATCTTTTAAATAGTTATAAAGCAGTTGGGTTCCAAACCCTCTAATGCATTGAAGACCTAGAAAAACTATGCCATTGTAGCCGCCTTTGTTGCGCTCAAACTTGTGGCCTTCCAGAAAAATTTTATTCTGTTTTCGTCGTTCTACCTTGCCCCGCCCTTAGCGTTGGCACAACAGATGTGCTTGCCCGATGTTTTTAGCCCAGAAACACTACCCAAAGCACTTGATATTTCCTCTGAGGAACAACGCTTAACGATAACAACCGGGCAAATAGACCTATCAAACGAGAACCAGATCGAACTTTTTGATCAAGTGACTTTTGAGTATGGGAATCGCAGCATCTCTGCCGACCGCGCAACTTTTTTTCCTAAAACACAAGATGTTGAAGTTCGTGGAACAGTTACTTATGAAGACCCAGAAGTCACGGTGTATGGAAATGACGCCGAAGTAAACGCACAGGAAGACGTAATCTCTTTCAACGGCGGGGGATTTACTTTACCAAACCGCGCTGCGCGAGGATCAGCTGATACGATCACAATTGAGAATAACAATGAAATTCTGTTGGATAAGGTAAACTTTACTACTTGCCCTGAAGCACGCGCTGACTGGGAACTTCTAGCTCGCGAATTAGATATTGATATTGATGAAGGATATGGGACAGCGCGTGGTGTGCGGCTGCGCTTCAAAGGCGTCCCAATTTTTGCCGCGCCTTACATGACTTTCCCCATAGATGATCGACGTAAGAGTGGATTATTGACACCTGATATCTCCAATAGAGATAGAACTGGTGTCGACATTTCTATGCCCTACTACTTAAATTTGGCGCCCAACTATGACATTACAGTGACACCACGTTATATGCGGGAACGTGGTACCCAAGTCACTTCCGAATTTCGTTACCTATCTGCAAGCACTGAAGGGACTTTTGATTTTGAATATCTCCCAGAAGACACAAAACTTGATCTATCTCGAAGCTACCTAAACATCAATCAGGAAACAAATTTAGGCTTAGGCTGGAGGATGGTCACAAACATTCAGCATGTCTCAGACGTTAACTACTTCGAGGATCTGGGAAATAGTCTAAGCGTGGCCAGTCAAACACACTTGAATCGTTATGTTGATTTCAGTTATCGAGCTCAAAATTGGTCATTAGCAGCAAAAATGCAGAATTATCAAACAATAGACCCTCTCATAGATGATCAGAACGAGCCATACAAACGAGTTCCTCAGTTTTTATTTTCAGGTCGTTGGGATAAAAATAACGTCCGCTTTACATCAGAAAATGAACTTGTGAATTTCGATAGGCATGTTGGCACCACCGGTTGGCGAATGGATCTAGCAGAAGAAATTTCCTTCCCTATTATTCGACCAGGAATGTTTTTAACCCCTGCCCTAGGGCTACGACAAACCAATTATTGGTTAAATGAAAAGACCCCTAATATGGAGACCGAATTCTCAAGAACTCTGCCTATTGCCAGTGTCGATGCTGGACTAACTTTTGACCGCCTGATCGGAGAGACTAAACGGTGGACACAAACCATAGAGCCTAGAATGCTCTATGTGCATGTGCCATTTGAAGACCAAACTGGTCTTCCTATGTTTGATACCATCGAACCCACATTTAATTTAGTACAACTTTTTAGAAAGTATCGTTACATTGGGCCTGACCGCATAGCCGATGCTGACCGACTTAGCTATGGAGTAACAACGAGACTTATAGATAATAATACTGGGCAGGAGATGCTTTCGGGCACGTTAGGACGTACACACCATTTCAGCCCTCAGAATATAACCTTACCAGGACAATCACCAGGTTCAACTAATGACTCTGACTACATTGCAGAAGTAGCTTTTAACCTCCGATCCTCTTGGCGTCTAGGCCTAGAAAACCAATGGGATAGTCAAACCAAAAAGACCGTGCGATCAGAAACGCGGATACAGTACAGACCAGAACCCGATCGATTAATAGGCCTAGCCTACCGATATCAGGATGGTCTATTGAAACAGGGAGATATCTCTTTAGTCTGGCCCATAGGGCAAGCTTGGCGGGTGATTGCTCAAACAAGCTACTCTTTGTTAGATCGAAAACCACTCCAAAGACATCTTGGCTGGGAGTACGCCTCCTGTTGCTGGCGTTTACGATTCATGGCTAAGAACTACATCAGTCGCAGAACCGGTGAATCTGATAGTTCATTTTCAATTCAGTTCCAACTGAGAGGTTTCACAGATGAGAGCGAATCTCCCGAAGAGCTCTTAGACCGTGGTATTCTTGGGTACCAACAATTCGATAATATCCCCTAAATACCAGTGAAAAAAATTACTCTACTCTTATCAATGATGATGGCTCTCTTTTTAGGGACTCATCAAGCTTTTCCACAAACTCGCGAACTTGGCGGCACTGGAGAACTTTTAGACGGAGT
>Ga0114933_10003310_pt1 | contig 15829 bp, 11 predicted proteins | sample 4SBtaG_FD_89691 | JGI IMG/M metagenome (GOLD analysis project Ga0114933, IMG submission 89691) | Deep subsurface microbial communities from Kolumbo volcano to uncover new lineages of life (NeLLi) - 4SBTROV12_W25 metaG | ecosystem: Environmental > Aquatic > Marine > Volcanic | place: Kolumbo... | reverse complement strand
CCCTGCGCGAACGAGGACCCCAAGGCCCGCTTCAAGATCGACTTCGTCGAGCAGGACATCAACGACGTCGTCAAGTACTTCGCCGAGATCAGCTGCCGGAACTTCATCCTGGGCGACGAGCTCAACGGCAAGGTCACCATCATCTCGCACAAGGAGGTGCCCTTCTGGTCGGCCTACGCGGCCTTCGAGAGCGCCCTCGAGGTCAGCGGGTACACCACGGTTCTGGTCGGTGACTCCTACAAGATCGTGCAGACGAGCAAGGCCGCCCAGCACCCGCTCAAGGTCTACGAGGGCGACAACATCCCCTACTCGGACACCTTCGTCACCCAGATCTTCCAGCTCGACAACGTCTCGGTCGGGGACATCTCCACCGTGGCAAAGGACCTCGCCGGCGGTCAGGCCAAGATCCTCGCCTACGCCCCCACGAACACGCTCATCGTGACGGACTCGGCCGTGAACATCCGCCGGATGTGGAAGGTCGTCTCCCAGCTCGACGTCGCGGCGCCCAAGGCCGAGCTCCAGATCGTCCAGATCGAGAACGCCGAGGCCACCGACATCAAGACCCTCATCGAGGAGATCTACGGCTCCGAGGACAGCTCCGGCTCCAGCGCCTCCAGCTCCAGCAGCAGCTCGGATTCGAGCTCTCGAAGCCGGCGCCGCCGCCGCTCACGGACCAAGGAGGACACGCCCTCGAGCGCCTCGTCGAACACCGTCGGCAAGGAAGGCAAGTACATCGAGAAGATCGTCGCGGACGAGCGCAGCAACAAGCTGATCATCCTGGCGAACGCCACCGCCATGGAGGCCGTGCTCAAGCTCATCGACGAGCTCGACAAGGACGTCGACCCCCGCAGCCGGGCCCAGATCCACGTGCTCTACCTCGAGCACGCAAAGGCCGAGGACGTGGCCCAGGTGCTCTCGAACCTGTCCCAGGACACGAGCAGCAGCAGCAGCCGCAACAGCCGGAACACGCGGAACACGCGGACGAGCAACAACCGCCGCGCCCTGCCCGGTCGGGACAACCGCGAGCCCGAGACCGGCAGCGAGAGCTCGGGGAGCGCCACCGCGCTGTTGGACGACGGGGTGCGCATCACCGCGGACGAGAACACGAACTCCCTGGTCATCGTGGCCTCGCCCGAGGCCTTCGAGATCATCGAACAGGTCATCGAACAGCTCGACATCCGGCGCAAGCAGGTCTTCGTCGAGGTCGTGATCATGGAGCTCGCCTCCGAGGACACCCTCGAGCTCGGGGTCGGACTGCACGGGGGCAAGCCCGGCGACTCCAGCTTCGGCTACGGCGCGCTGTCGATGGGCACCAGCACCATCTTCGGGCCCGCCTCGGCCGACCTGGTGAGCGGCCTCGCGATGGGCGTCTTTGGGGACTCGATCTCCGTCACCACCGACGCCGGCACCTTCGACGTGCCCGCCTTCGGCATCGCGCTGTCGGCGCTCCAGGCGAACTCGAGCGTGAACATCCTCTCGACGCCGAACGTGCTGACGCTGGACAACGAGGAAGCCAAGATCGTCGTCGGTCGGAACATCCCCTTCCCGACGAGCCAGGGGCGGGACAGCAACAACAACCCCATCGTCAGCTACCAGCGCGAGGACGTGGCCATCACCCTGAAGGTGACGCCTCAGATCAACGAGTCCGACTACGTCACCCTGGAGCTCTTCCAGGAGGTCACGGACATCGAGGAGGACAGCCAGGGCCTCGACGTCACCAGCGCCGGCTTCATCACCTCCAAGCGCTCCGCCGAGACCACCGTCCTGGTCAAGGACAACCAGACCATCGTCATCGGCGGGCTGATGGGCGCCACGGACACCGAGGTCGAGACCAAGATCCCGGTGCTCGGTGATCTGCCGCTCATCGGGGCGCTCTTCCGTGGCAAGCGCAAGGTCTCCCGCAAGACGAACCTGCTCATCTTCCTGACCCCGCACGTCATCAGCAGTCCCGCGGATCTGGAGGAGGTCTACCGGGTCAAGGTCGCCCAGCGCGAGGAGTTCCTGCGCCGCTTCTACGGCAAGGACGAGGTCGAGCAGCTGCAAGAGCTGAACGACCTGCTCGCCGGCTCGATGAACGTCATCGACGAGCCCTCGATGTACCGCACGAAGATCTCGACCGAGGCGGGCGCCACGGTCATCGGGGAGGTGCCCGAGGAGACCGACGTCGACGTCGACGTCGAGGACGAGCGCGACGGCGGCATGCTCCGCGACGCCGACACCCTCGATCCGCTGCCCGAGGACCTCGGCGAGGACCTCCCGGACGAGGAGTTCTAGGTGGCCATTCGTCGTCGAGCCCTGGATGAAGTGCTGCTCGAGCGGGGCATCGGTGCGGACCGCGTCGCCGAGACGCGCAAGACCGCCGAGAAGTCAGGCAGCACCTTCGTCGAGGCCGTCCAGCGCGCCCCGGTCCCCCAGGCCGAGGTCAGCCGCGGCATCGCCTCATTGACCGGCTTGCCGCTCCTGGAACAGGTTGATCCGGAGCGGGTCGACATCGAGTTGGTCCGTCGGTTGCCCATGGGCCTCGCCCGCGAGCAGGGAGTGCTCCCGCTCTGGCGCCACGAGGACACCGTCGTGGCGGGAATCGCCTCGCCCTCGGGGCTCTCCGCCGTGGACGACCTGCGGGTGGTCTTCGGCTGCCCGATCGAGGCCGTCCTGGTCCCCGCCGACGTGCTCCGCGAAGCCATCGGCAAGGCCTTCGACAAGGCCGCCCGCTCCGCCGAGGCCGTGCTCTCCGAGGTCCGAGAGGAGCAGGACGACGGCGCCGTCGACTTGAACCTCGAGGAGGACATCCTCGACGATCCGAACCAGGCGCCGATCATCCGCTTCGTGAACTCGCTGTTGACCCAGGCCATCAAGGACCGGGCCAGCGACATCCACATCGAGCCCTTCGAGAAGGAGCTCGCGGTCCGCTTCCGCATCGACGGCGTGCTCTACGAGATCGTGAAGCCGCCGCCGCGCCTGCAGGCCTCGATCGTCTCCCGCATCAAGATCATGGCGGGCCTGAACATCGCCGAGAAGCGCATCCCCCAGGACGGTCGAATCCGCATCCGCATGGCCGGGCGCGAGGTCGACCTGCGCGTCTCGACCTTGCCTGTCCGCCACGGCGAGCGGGTGGTCATGCGTATCCTCGAGAAGGGCACGGTCTTCAGCCTGGACGCCGTCGGCATGTCCCAGGGTGCGCTGGACATCTTCCGCTCCTACATCAAGCGGCCCCACGGCATCATCCTGGTCACCGGCCCGACCGGCTCTGGAAAGACCACGACGCTCTACTCGGCGCTGTCGGAGATCAACGCACCCGATCTGAACATCCTCACCATCGAGGACCCGATCGAGTACGAGCTCCGAGGCATCGGCCAGACCCAGGTCAACCCGAAGATCGACCTGACCTTCGCCTCGGCCCTGCGCGCGCACCTTCGCCAGGACCCGGACGTCATCCTCGTCGGTGAGATCCGGGACAAGGAGACCGCCGACAACGCGGTGCAGGCTTCGCTCACCGGTCACCTCGTCTTCAGCACACTCCACACGAACGACTCGCCCGGCGCCTTCCCTCGCCTGACCGAGATGGGCGTCGAGGAGTTCCTGGTCGCGTCTTCGCTCTTGATGGTCCTGGCCCAGCGGCTGGTCCGTCGTCTGTGTCAGGACTGCAAGGAGGAGTACACGCCGTCTCTGCCGGAGCTGCGGGACCTCGAGCTGAGCGCATCGGACGTCGTGGGCCACACGGTCTACCGGGCCAAAGGCTGTCCCGTCTGCCTGAACACGGGCTACCGCGGCCGGACGGGCATCTACGAGATCCTGGTCGTCAACGACGCGGTCAAGGACTGTGTCATGTCCGGCGCGGACGGCGGCAAGATCAAGAAGGTCGCGGTCGCCGAGGGCATGAAGACCCTGCGCGACGACGGCATCCGCAAGGCCCTCGAGGGGCAGACGTCCTTCGAGGAGGTCATGCGCGTCACCCAGGAGGACAGCCGCTAGATGGCCGTCTTCGAGTACCGAGGCTTCGATGCGGGCGGCAAGGCCGTCCAGGGCATCATCGACGCGGAGGCGGTGAAGACCGCCCGCGCCAAGCTGCGCAAGCAGGGTGTGTTCCCCACGGACATCGAGGAGCAGAAGTCCGGGGGCTCGGCGACCAAGGGCAAGGGGCTCTCGGTCGAGGTCGACTTCTCCAAGCTCTTCGGCCGCTCGGGCATCTCGACCAGCGAGCTGTCGACCATGACGTCACAGCTGTCGACCTTGATCAACGCGGGCATCCCGATGATCGAGGCCCTGACCGCGATGATCGACCAGGTCGAGAACGAGACCGCGCGGGTGGTGCTGGCCGAGGTCCGGGACAAGGTCAACGAGGGCGACAGCCTGGGCAAGGCCATGGAGGCCTACCCCCACATCTTCAACGATCTGTACGTGAACATGGTCAAGGCCGGCGAGCAGTCCGGGGCCCTCGACGTCGTGCTCGCGCGGCTCACCGAGTACACTGAAGCGAGCGTGAAGCTCCGCGGCAAGATCGTCAGCGCGATGATCTACCCGGTGCTGATGAGCCTGGTCGGTCTGGGCATCGTCTCGGGCCTGTTCATCTTCGTGATCCCGAAGATCCGCAAGGTCTTCGACAGCTTCGGCGCCGATCTGCCCTTCGTGACCGATGTCCTGCTCAGCATCTCCGACTTCGTGTCGGGCTGGTGGTGGGCCATCGCCATCGTGAGCGTGGCGGTCGGCTTCGGCTTCCGTCACTGGAAGAACAAGAGCGTGGAGAACCAGGAGAAGCTCGACGGGCTGATCCTGCGCATGCCGCTCTTCGGACGCATCAACCGCATCGTGGCCGTCAGCCGCTTCTGCCGCACGATGGCCACGCTCCTGTCCTCGGGCGTTCCGATCCTGACCGCCATGAACATCGTGGCCACGGTCGTCCAGAACAAGGTCATGGAGCAGGCCATTCGGGACGCGGCGAAGAACGTCACCGAGGGCCAGTCCCTCGCCGTGCCGCTGAAGGCGAGCGGCCACTTTCCCCCGATGGTGACGCACATGATCGCCATCGGCGAGAAGACCGGCGACCTCGAGCCGATGCTCGACAAGGTCGCAGACGCCTACGAGATCGAGGTCGACAACACCGTCAACGCGCTGACCTCGCTGCTCGAACCCCTCCTCATCATCGGCATGGGCGGCGTGGTGGCCTTCGTGGCCCTCGCCATCCTGCTGCCGATGCTCAACATCTCCAACCTGGCTGGGTAGTCACATGAAGAACAACAGTCTCTTTCTCAACACGATTCGGTCTCAGCGGGGTCTGACCCTGGTCGAGATCATGGTGGTCATCGCCATCCTCGGCAGCCTGATGGCCATCGTCGGTTTCCAGGTCGTCGGCAAGCTCGACGAGGCCAACTGCGAGACCACGAAGATCTCTATGGGCACGGCGGACCAGGGCCTCCAGGCCTATGCCGCCAAGCACAAGGGCAAGTTCCCCTCGACCTCGGACGGCCTCGAGTCGGCCGCCAAGTACTTCGGCACCGGCGAGGTCCCCAAGGACGGCTGGCAGAACGAGTTCCAGTACTTCTCGCCCGGCACGACGAGCGGCAAGGACTACGAGCTGATCAGCCTGGCCAAGGACGGCTCCGAGGGCGGTGAAGGCCCGAACGCCGACATCAAGAGCTGGGAGCTCTCCGACGGCACCTGCGACTGGTAGAGCTGTGCTTCGCGACCACCTCGACATCCTGCTCATCGGCCTCTTCGGAAGCCTGCTCGCCGCGGTCCCGGTCGCGTGGATCGTGATGGGTGTGCTGTGAGCTTGCTGCGCCGGGCCTTCACCCTGCTCGAGTTGATGGTGGTCATCGCCATCATCGGGGTGGTGTTGCTCGTCTCGATCCCCGCGGTGAGCAACGCGCTCGCGCTGCAGCAGACGGGCTTCACGAACGAGCTCGCACAGACCTACCGCTTCCTGCACGACGAAGCGGCCATGCGGAACGTCACCTTCCGCATCGTCTACGACCTCGACAAGCAGCTCTACACCATCGAGGCCGGCGACCCGAACACGCTCATCTTCACCAACCCGGAGGACCTCCAGGACTACGAGGAGGAGCAGGCCGAGAAGATGAGCGAGTACACCCAGCGCGAGCTCGAGGAGGGCGGCGACGAAGAGCTGAACAAGCTGATGGAGAAGCGCTTCTCGGGCCTCGAGGACGACGCTCTGAACACCACCGTCGAGGTCCCCCGCGGCTCGGTCATCCAGTGGGTCTACACCCCGCAGTACGGCGAGCCCGTCGAGATGGAGCGGGACCTGCGCGAGGCCACCGAGGAGGAGCTCGAGGACCTCGACGAAGAAGACCGCAACCTGGTGTACAGCTACATCTTCCCCAACGGCTTCACAGAGCACACCGTCATCCGCGTCCAGGACGAGGACGACGCCGACGACGGCATGACCATCGAGGTCGAGCCCCTGACCGGCCGCGTCGTCGTCACGGACGAGATCATCGAGCCCGAAGACTCCTTCGAATGGATCCCCGAAGAGGGTCCGGCCTTGGACCTGTGATGCGACGAGGCTTCTCGCTGCTCGAGGTCATGATCGCGATGGCGATCCTGGCGGGTTCGTTGTTCGTGCTCGTGAACAGCCAGACCACCGCGTACGTCATGACGCTCGAAGCACAGAAGATGCAGACGGCGACGATGTTGGCGAAGGAGAAGATGTCGCAGACGCTGTTGATGGTCGAGTCCAAGGGCTTCCAGGAGGGCACCATCGAGGAGGAGGGCGACTTCAGCCAGGGGCTCTTCGGTGGCTTCGAGGCCGGCGGCCTCGACGGCCAGTGGGAGGAGCTGAACGACGACGCCTTCGAGGGCTACTTCTGGGTCTACACCGTGCGCGAGGTCGAGCTGAACCTCGACGGGGACATCGCCGGCATGGCCGGTGACCTGGCCGGCTCCGGCTACTGGGGCGACCAGGACGAGACACAGACCTCGACGGACGACCAGGACGATCAGGGCATGGGCCTCGACGACCTGGGCGTCTCCCAGGACATGCTCACGGACTACCTCTCGCCCTACATCCGCGAGGTCCGCGTGCTCGTGTGGTGGGGCCAGGACGACTACGAGGAGTCCGGGGACTACGTCGAGCTCGTCACCCACATCGTCAACCCGACCGGCCAGGTCGTCCCCGCGGCGCCCCAGCTGTGAGGCGCGCGATGACCCTCGTCGAGGTCATGGTGGCGCTGGGCATCCTGGCGGCCATCGGCACCATCGCGGTGATGACCCTGTCGAATACGCTGCAGGCGCGCGAGATCCTGAGCGAGAACGACGATCACCAGCAGTCCGTGCGGGTCGCACTCGACACGATCACGCGCGAGCTCGAGCTGGCGTACCTGACCTACAACACCCAGGTCCCGAACAGCTACATGACGGTCTTCGTCGCCCGCGACGAGAGCCCGATCGATACGCTCTGGTTCGCGAGCCTCTCACACCAGCGCCTCTACCGGAACTCGCGGGAATCCGACCAGACCGAGATCAGCATCTGGGCCGAGGACGACCCGACCATGGACGGGGCCTATGTGTTGATGCACCGGGAGGCCCCGCGCATCGACCACGAGCCGGACGAGGGCGGCGTCATCTACCCCCTTGCCTATGGCGTGAAGCGCTTCACGATCCGGTTTTTGGACTCGGACACCTGCGAGTGGGCGGACGAGTGGGACTCGAACTCCACCGAGCAGTCCGGTCGCCTTCCGCGGGCGGCCCAGGTCGTGCTGGGTGTGATGGGCCCCGACCCGGACGACCCCGACAACGAGGAGCTGATCGAGCGCTCCTACGCCACCACGGTGCTCCTACAGTACGGCAAGCGGGCGCGCTGTGACCTCTTCGCTGGGCAGGGCGAAGAAGACCAGAACGTCGGCGCGGGCACCGGTCCGGCCGACGGCGCTGCAGGCGGGCTCACCCAGTGAAGCTGACCCGCCGCCACGGTCGAGGACGCCGCACCAACCAGCGTGGCATCGCCATGCTGATGGTCATCACGACGCTGATGTTCCTGGTCGTGCTCGTGACCGAGATCGCCTATTCCTCGCGGGTCCGCTTCCTGAAGACCGCGCACTCTCGCGACGAGATCGCCGCCGACTACCTCGCACAGTCCGGCATCGCGATCTACCGACTCATCCTGGTCGCGAACAAGCAGCTCGGCGAGTCGATGGGCGACACGATGAGCGGCATGGCGCCGGGCTTCAACTTCGGCGATGCGCTCTGGCAGATGGTCCCCGCCATCAACACCGGGCTCTTGCGCATGTTCTTCGTCTCCGGCGGCAGCGTCGACGACGACGAGCTCCAGGACTTCGCCGAACAGGGCCTGACCGAGGAGCAGCGAGACGAGAGCCGGGAGAGCAGCCGCTTCTCGGACAAGTCGTTCTTGGACTTCGACGGGGACTTCGCCGCGGAGATCGGCGACGAGGACCGCAAGATCAACGTGAACCGCCTCGGCAAGAGCTGTGACGGGGTCTGCACGCTGGCGACCCTGCAGCTCGATCCGATCGCGATCCAGCTCTACGGGCTGATGTCCGGCGAGGCCCACGACCAGTGGTTCTACGACCGCGACATCGAGCGCTGGGAGCTCATCGCGGACATGGCCGACTGGATCGACCAGGACACGAACCGCATCTGGCGCGGCGGCTACGAGGACAACCTCTACAACAGCCTGGACTCCCCGTATCTGTCGAAGAACGCACGCTTCGACACGAAAGAGGAGATCCGCCTGGTCGAGGGCTGGCAGGACGACGTCTACGAGCGCTTCGGCGACGAGGTGACCGTCTTCGGAGCCGGCAAGATCAACATCAACACCGCCTCCGACGACATGCTGAAGGGGCTGTTCAAGGCCTACCTGCAGCCGACCGTCACGGACTCGGAGGCCGACCGCCTGCTCCAGCACATGCGGGACCAGACCATGATCGTGGACTTCACGAAGCCCAAGGAGTTCACGGACTGGATCACGGACATGACGAACTACGAAGTGCGCGAGGGGATGGACTTGACCAGTGAGATCAAGACCAGCTCCGAGACCTTCTTGATCGAGAGCACCGGAATGGTCGGTGACTCCAGCGCGACCGCGGTCTGCGTCCTGGACTTCTCGAGCAGCAAGGTCGGACGAATCAAGTACTGGAGGATCGACTGATGGCCACTCTCGTTGGCATCGATCTCGGATCCCATACGGTCAAGCTGGCCGTTCTGGAAGGACGTCTCGGAAAGGTCCAGGTGCGCGACTACCGCGTACGGACCGTACCCGAGGGTGAAGACGGCATCGGAGCCCGCCTCGCGGCGGCCGCCGGGCTGCTGTCGGAGCTCTCGCTCGAGGACACGACCACCTACGCCGTGGGCATCCCGGCAGAGACCGTGTCGGTTCGGAATGTGCGCCTTCCATTCTCCGCGGGCGACCGCATCGAGAAGACGCTGTCGTTCGAGCTCGAGGGCTACGTGCCCTTCGACCTCGACGACTTCGTGCTCGACCATCGCGTGCATCCGGTCGACTCCGGGAGCCGCGTGCTCTGCGCGCTGGCACCTCGCGAGGGCATCGCCGGAAGGCTCGAGGCGCTCTCGGCCATCGGGGTCGATCCCAAGCACGTGGTGCTCGACGCCGACGTGCTGGCCGCCTTCGGGGACGGGGTCGGGGTCCAGGCGGTGGTGGACATCGGGCACGAGCGCACCCTGGTCTCGGTGGTCCAGGGAAGCGAGCACCTGGGCGTCCGAGCGATCTCGCTGGGCGGCAAGGGGCTGACCCAGGCCCTGGTCGATCACCAGGGCCTCTCCTGGTCCGACGCCGAGGGGGCCAAGCACGCCGCGCGGCTCTCGAACGCGGTCCAGGCCGAGGTCGAGTGGGAGGACGAGGACCTCACCGAGCCCGGCTCGCTGCGCCAGAAGGCCCCGGGCGAGGACCTCTCCGCGGTGGTGCGCAAGGCCGCGACGCCGTTGTTGGCCCACCTGCGGGCGACCCTGATCGCGATGGAGGACGAGCTGGGCTGCGGCATCGACGAGGTCCTGCTCGTCGGTGGCGGCGCGGCCCTCGGCGGCCTGCCGGTGGTGCTCTCCGAGGACCTCGGCGTCCCCGTGCGGCGGGCGGAGATCTCGGCCGAGGCCGACGACCTCGGTGACCCGGGGCGCTTCGCCCTGGCGCATGCCCTGGCGCTGCGCGCTGCCGGACTGAGCGGTGGCCAGGAGCTCCAGTTCCGCAAGGAGGAGTTCGCCTACAAGGGCGACATCGCCACGATGCGCACGGCGCTCGGCTTCGGGGCCGTCGCGGCCTTGATGTTCTGCGTGGTCGGAACGGGCCTGTTCGGCTTCCGGTACGTCCAGTACCAGGGCCAGATCGGTGAGGTCGAGGGCCAGATCAGCGAGGTCGTGACCGGCGCCTTCCCAGACGTCAGCGCGGACAAGGCCTCGGACGCCACGATGGCCAAGGCCATCATGCTGGAGAAGACCAGCGAGGTCGTCGAGAAGGTCGACGCGCTGGGCGCGACCGTCGGTGGCGAGCCGCCGACCCTGACCGTGCTGCGGGACCTGTCCAAGGCGCTGCCCGAGGCGACGGACGCCACGATCAACGTGAGCGACCTGACCATCAGCTCCACCGGCGTGAACTTCAAGGCGGAGACCTCGGGCTACGAGGCCGCCGCGACCATCGAGTCCGCGTTGAAGGAAGAGGAGCTCTTCCTGAACGCCAAGAAGGCGGACGAACGAAAGATCCCGGACGGCATCAGCTTCTCGATGTCGATCCCCTTCGAGGAAGAGGAGGTGGACGGATGAGCAACCTTCGTCGCCGCATCGAGGGCATCACCGCCCGCTTCGACGCCGTCCTGGACGGCATGTCCGCCCGGGATCGCAAGCTCCTGATGGGACTGGGCGCCTTCGCCCTGCTCGTGCTGATCGGGGGCGGCTTCTCCTTGATGAGCTCCAGCCTCGACGGCCTGGACGCGCAGCTGCAGCAGCGCCGCGCGGACCTGGCCTACGTGAAGCAGCTCGACACCGACTACGCGACCGCGAGCGTTCAGCTCGAGGCCATCGAGGAGGAGCTCCGCAAGCACGAGGACACCTCGCTGTCGGCCTTCATGGAACAGGCTGCGGGCAAGGCGGGTATTCGTGAGCGTCTGGACTCGGTCCGGGAGAACTCGGTCGTGGAGCTCGGCTCGCTCGTGCAGAAGAACAACAGCGTCTCGTTGACCCGCATCACCCTGGACCAGGCGGTGACCTTCCTCTACGAGATCGAAGCCACCGGCTACCCGCTGCGGGTGTCGAACGCGAACTTCAAGGTCGTGAAGGTCAAGGGCGACAAGATGCTGAACCTCAAGCTCGAGGTCGCCGCCTACGCCCTGCTCGAGACGGAGGAGGGCTGATGCAGAAGCTCATCCTCGGCGTCCTCGGCGTGCTCTGGTCTGCCGCCTTCTTTGTCCTGGGCCTGCACCTCACCTTCCCCTCAGACGAGCTGCGTGACCAGCTCGTCTACCAGGTCGACAGCCAGACGCGCGGCGACATGCTGCTGGACCTGGCGGACACCTCGCCCTGGCGGGTGACCGGTGTGACCCTCGAGGAGCCCAAGCTCTATGCGGTGCCCAAGGGGCGTCGCGGCGAGGAGCCTGTGCCCGAGCTGCTCGTCCAGATGGACAGCCTCTCCGCGCGCGCGCTGCCCTCGAAGCTCCTGGGTGGGACCATCGGGGTCGCCTACGACGCCGAGCTCTACGGCGGCGACGTGGTCGGCACCCTCGTCCAGGACGACACCGTCAGCACGATCGACGCCGAGATCGACGGCGTCGACCTGGCCCGGTACCCCTTCGACTTCGAAGGCGGCAGCCTGGACATGAGCGGCACCATAGAGGGCGTGATCGACGTCGTCTTCGACGGCTCTGATGTCGACAAGTCCAAGGGCAAGCTGGAGCTCGAGTTTCCGGACCTGGCGATCGGCGAGGGCAGCCAGGCGGGAGGCTTCGACCTGCCGCCGATGACCTTCTCCGTCGCGAAGCTGGCCTTCGACATCGACGACGGCGTGGCCACCCTCGACGAGGGCGAGTTCTCCAGCGACGTCCTCGAGGCCGAGATCTCCGGCGAGATCGAGCTGTCCATGCCCTTGAAGCGCAGCCGGCTGGCCCTCGACGTCGAGCTTCGGCTGCTCGACGAGAAGCTCGCGACGCTGGCTGATCTCTACGGCGACATGAAGCGCGCCAAGACCGAGGACGGCGCCTACCTGGGCTCTGCCATCGGGACGATGGAGCGGCCCAGCTGGCGCTGGACGCGTGCGAGCTCGAGCAGCTCGCGGGCCTCGACCCTGCGAACGCCGCGCGTGGACTTCGATCCGGTAGAGACCGAGGACGACGCCGAGGCCCGCCGGGCGGAGCGCCAGGAGCGCATCCGGGAGCGCCGGGAGCGCCTGGAGGCCGAGCAGGGCGAGGAGGGCCGCCGCGTCCGCCCCTCGGACGACGAGTACGACGACGAGGAGTATGACGACGAGGAGTTCGAGGACGACGAGGAATACGAAGACGACGAGGAGTTCCTCGAGGAGGAGTTCGAGCGCGCTTCGCCCCCTCGACGACTGCCCGGAGCGCACGATCCCCTGTCGGGTGGCGGTGGCCCCATCGGCCTGCCCGAGCCAGACTACGAAGACGTGCCCCCGCCCGACTTCAGCAACGACCTCCGGCCCGAGGACATGGACTAGCTCAACGGGTCCCTAGTCCTTCGCGGCCTTCGCCCGCTTGATCTCGCCCATCAACATGTCGACCCCGGCGAAGTCCGGGCTGCGCTTCTGGATGCGCTTGCAGCGCGCTTCGGCGCGGGCGAACTCGCCCTTCTCGCGCTCGGCGGTGGCCAGGTAGAGCTGGATCGCGTCGTCGCCGTTGTCGAACTGGTCGGACAGCCGCAGCATCTCCATCCCGTCGTCCCGCATCTTGGCGGCCTCGGCGTCGTTCTTGTGCTCGGCCAGGCGCCACATCGACCAGCCGTAGAAGCCCATGAACTTCGCGTTGTTCAGGTCGGTCTTGTAGGCCGTGCGGAAGCAGCGCACCGCGGTGTCCCAGTCCTTGGCCGCCATCGCCTGCTGCCCGGCCAGGAACGCCTGGTCCTCCCGGGTGCCCTTGATGGCGGTCTCGGCGACGGGGCGAGCTCGCTCGGCCGACCGAGTGACCATCGCGGCGATGTCGAGGGCGAGGCGGTGCGCCTCCTCCGGCAAGCTGTCGTCGTTCGCGATGTCCTGGTAGCGCTGGCGCATGCGCGCGGCCGCGGCCTTCACCTGGGATCGGTCCTCGGTGGGCGGGATGCCGAGCACGGTCCAGTCGTCCGAGCGCTCCAGGTGCTCCTTCTCCCGCCGGAGACGCTTGAGCTCCATCTGCTCTCGCATCGACCCGCGCGCTGCGCGGCGCTTGGGCGCCGGTTCGTCCAGGGTCGGCTCCCGGTCGAGGGTCTTCTCGGCGGTGATCTCCTCGTCCAGGCTCAGGCCCGCGGCTCGCAGCTCCTCGTCGGCCAGGTCGTCGTCCATGCGCAGACGACCCGTTCGGCGCTTCGGCGCCTCCTTGAGCTCGGGCTCCGGCTCGGGCTCGGGCTGCCTCAGCAGGATCGGCTTGGTGACCTTGGCCTCGCGGACCTCGGCGAACTTCAGGAGCCCCATGCACTCCAGAGCGGACATCTCAGCGCTCAGGCGCTCGGGGTTGTCGACGCCGATGGCTGAGATCAGGTCCTTGAGCCCGATGTAGCCGTCCGCCGACTGGGCGATGCGCTTGATGTCCTTGTGGACCGGCAGCTCGTCCAGGGCGTGCGGCCAGGCGCAGTCCTCGAGCGCCTTCTTGCCGGAGAAGCGCAGGAACTGCGGCTCGGCGAGCTCCTTCGCGGCCTTCCACAACAGATCGGTGAACTTCTGGCGGCGCGGATTGTGCTCGCTCCGGGTCTCCGCGAAGCTCAGGGTGAGCGTCGACTCCAGAGACTCCTTCGCGAAGATCTCGCTCATCACGTCCGCCGGGGCGCCGTCTGCGAAGAGCGCGGTCCCCGGGTGGTCCTGGGCCTTGAGGGTGCCGGTCTGGCGTCGCGCCCAGATCTTCGTCAGCGTGCGCAGGATGCCGACGTTCAGGACCCGCGGGCGTTGGATGACCGGCTCCTCGGGCGGAGCACTGATCCGGGCTGCTCGGCTCACCGGCGGAGCCAGCGGAGGGGGCTTCTCCGGCAGGCGCTCCCGCCGTCGAGGCTCCGGGGGCGGCGGCTCGGGCTCCTTGGCTCCCCACTCGGGGTTCTTCTCCCAGGGCGCGACCGGGCGCTCCTCTGCCTGCGCTGCCTCCGCTGCCGCTTCTTCTTGCTCGTCGCGCTCCGGTTCCTCAGGGAGCAGCGCGGCGCCGAGGTCCTCGTCGGTCATCTCCGAGACGCGGGGCAGCGTGGGGTCGTCCCGGACCGGGCGGGAGGTGCGCGCCTTGACCTCGGGGCGATCCATGCCCCAGTTCGGGTCCTTGTCCCAGGGAGCGACGGGCTTCTCGGCCACCTCGTCCGAGGGCTTGGGGTGCGTGCCCGGCTCGGTGTCCACGACCGAGTGGATCATCTCGGCGAACTGGAGCATCGGGATCGGCCGGACCAGGACCTCGCTCGCTCCAAACGACGCTGCGAGGTCCAGGATGTCGGGCTTCTCGGGCGAGCGCTCGGTCAGGAGGAAGGTGTGCGCCGGCGCCTTCAGCACCTGGCAGATGCCCTCGAGCGCACGGGTCGCCCCCCCGGAGGGCAGGTCGGCGTCCACAACGAGCACGTTGGGCTGGTTCGCGAGCGCCGAGGCGCGGGCACCGTCGGGGTCGTTCGTCGCAGACACAGCGAAGCCGTCCGGCACCAGCTGATTGCGCAGGAGCCGAGCGAAGCCAACGTTGTCGTCGACGATCAGGACGTGCACGCCCCGGGACCTCCTCGCGCTGGCCGAAACTACCACTGACCGCCGCGAGAGCGCGAGTTACCGCGGCGTGGATGCCCAGCCTCGCCCTCGCCCCCACGCCTTCGCCCGCGGCCGTGTTTCACGCCCTGCGCGGCGAGCCGGATCGGGTCTGGATCGACGAGGGGGCCCGGGGCTTCTTCTGCTGGGGTGCGAGCGAGGTCATCCGGGGTGGCCAAGGCGCCTTCGATCGCGCCCGGGGCGCAATGCGAAGCGGATCCGCACATCCCCTGGGCTTCCGCTCCGGGCTGGTCGGCTGGCTCGGCTACGAGGCCGGACGGTGGTGCGAGCGCATGCCCGAGCCGCGCGGCCCGCGGCGTCTGGACGACCTGAGGTTGGCGCGCTTCGAGGGGGCCTTGCACTACGTCGGGGACCGCTGGATCGCGATCGGGGAGGCGCCGTACTTGCGTGCGGCCGATGCCCTCGTCGGATCCGCTGTCGAGCCCGATCCATGCCCCCCGACGGGGCGCCTCGTCGATGTGGGCGATCCGGGAGGGTTTCTCCAGGGTGTCGTTGCCGTCCTGGAGCACATCGCGCGGGGCGATTGCTACCAGGTCAACCTCGCCCGGCGCCTCGTCGTCGAAGGCATCGAGGACGCCGACGCCGCCTATCTGCGCCTCCGTCGGCGCAGCCCGGCCAGCCACGGCGCATTCCTCGCGGCCGACGGGGCGTCGATCCTGTCGAACTCGCCGGAGCTCTTCCTCCGCCTGCGCGGCGACCGCATCGAGAGCCGCCCGATCAAGGGCACGCGCGAGCTCGGGAGAGCCCTCGAGCTGGTCGAGGACCCCAAGGAGCGGGCGGAACTGACGATGATCGTCGACCTGGTTCGCAACGACCTCGGCCGGGTCTGCGTGCCGGGATCCGTCCGGGCCGAGGCGCGCCGTCTCCGAGAGCTGCCGACCCTGCTCCACGCCGAGCAGGCCGTGCACGGGCAGCTCCGGGGCGATGCCT
>Ga0114933_10003309_pt1 | contig 15832 bp, 16 predicted proteins | sample 4SBtaG_FD_89691 | JGI IMG/M metagenome (GOLD analysis project Ga0114933, IMG submission 89691) | Deep subsurface microbial communities from Kolumbo volcano to uncover new lineages of life (NeLLi) - 4SBTROV12_W25 metaG | ecosystem: Environmental > Aquatic > Marine > Volcanic | place: Kolumbo... | reverse complement strand
CATTTAAAAACAGGAGGAGGGAGCGTTTTTAGGTTTTTTTTTAATTCTGAATCCAGGAAAAACTCCTTAATCAGGGATTCCTTAATATGTCAAGAAAGATCTTGATAACTTCTTGATGTAGATTTTTTTGATTTCAAAGCGACATCTTGGCAATCAATTCGATAAAAATATCATTTGCTATTGCTTGCCATCAAATAGGAAAAGCGCTTAATCTACTCTCTTATGTCTTTTCTTAAGAATAAAGTTTTTGGAAGTACGCTACTTGTAGCTGGAACTCAGATCGGTGCTGGAATGCTAGCGCTTCCCATCAGTACGGGAGCAACAGGCTTTAAAAATTCGATCCTACTTTTTCTTACCTGCTTTGCTTTTATGCTCGTCTCACTATTACTTCTTTTGGAAGCCAATCTTTTTTCAAAAGACTCAAACGTAAATCTGATTTCGATGGTAAAAAGCAGACTTGGCCCTATTGGACAAATGGTCGCTTGGTTCTCCTTTTTGCTCCTGCTCTACTCGGTAGTAGCCGCCTACCTCTCTGCTGGAGGTTCCTTGATTAACCAGGCAATAGAATCGAGCTTTCAGACAACCCTCTCCCCAAACACCGGTGTCTGGATATTTCTAATCGTTTTTGGATTTCTAGTTGTTTTTGGAACGAAAGGAATCGATTGGGTAAATCGCATTTGTGTGCTGGGACTTTTCACTTGCTTTTTCTCCCTTGCCTTCTTTGTAAGCCCTCTGATCAACCTGGATTCTCTAGAATCCGGAGAATCTAAATACCTATGGGTGAGCATTCCTATCGTTGTTCTCTCCTTTACCTCCCACATCATTGTTCCATCTCTTCGAACCTACCTTAAAGGAAATGTACGAGATCTAAAGATAGCCCTCGTTGTAGGGAGCTTTATTCCACTCGTTTTCTATCTTCTCTGGGAGTTTCTCATCTTTGGACTTCTCCCTGAAACGGGTCCCAATGGTCTCGATACAATAGCAAAACAAGCGCAACCAATTGCAGCACTCACCAACGCACTTTATGCATTTTTGAAAATTACATGGGTGCCTGTCATCGTCGGTCTTTTTTCCTTCTTTGCTCTTATTACCTCCTTTTTTGGTGTCTCACTTAGCCTGTTCGACTTTTTAGCAGATGGCTTTCGCATCAAAAAGACGATAAGCGGTAAAATTTCACTTCTCCTTACGATGTTTATCATTCCCCTCTTCTTTGTTATCTACTATCCCCAAGGATTTCTGGTAGCTCTTGGCTATGCAGGAGTCTTTGTCGCGATTCTATACGGAGTTTTACCTGCTCTTATGGTCTGGCATGGTAGATATATTGAAAAAAGAAAGGAGAAATTCAAGGTCTTCGGAGGAAAACCTCTGCTTTTATTTATGATTACTCTATCTCTTGGAATCATCTTTCTACAAGTTGCCTCGACTCAAGGTTGGCTGCCCACTCCATTTGTAAACTAGTTCCATAAAACTTTCTCGTGTATGATTCCTCTTCACATTCGAGGTGATCTATGAAATTACTCCTATCCCTTCTACTTACATCCAGCCTTCTTTTTGCAGATGATTCTCAAACCGAACTAGAAGAGACAAATGAAGAGATAGCTCAATTAGACAAGAGCTTAATAGAAGAGCCTGTATACACCATAGAATTTGAGCTTCCTAAGCCCAGGCTGAAACTAAATGATAAAAGTCCCCTTCTCGCTGCAACACTATCAATTGTTCCCGGCCTCGGAAATTTCTACTTAGGAGACCTTGAGACCAGCAGTTTCATCCTAACTTCTTTAGGAACAGCTGTAGCTGGAATGTATACACCAAGCTCTTTCATTAATGAGACAAGCTCCCTTACAATCCAAACGGTGTGGGCATATAGCTTCTACTCATCCTACCGGGATGCAAGAAAGTATAGCGAGAGCGCCAGCTACACATATCAAATGCCTACAGACTCTTTTGCAGATATTGCACTCGCTCCTTTTTGCCCTAGTATCCTAAAAAAGCCCGAAGTCTGGGGAGCCGTATTAGTTGATTTAGCCCTAGCTATCACTCTCGTACACTTCACATCACCCCATGATGCTCATATTCAGCTCTCAATAGATCCCGAGATGAACCCTCTATTCGCTTTTCCCGTAGGGATTAGTGAAGAGACCTTTTTTCGCGGCTTTCTGCTCCCTTTCTTCTCTGAATATTTCACGCCTACAGGAGGAATTATCCTCTCATCTTTAGCATTTGGTGCAGCGCATATTCCAAATGCTAGGAACATGTCAAATAAAGAGGCTAGAGGCTATTATGCCGTTAACATCCCCCTAATCACTCTATCAGGCGCATACCTTGGGTGGCTCACCTACAAAAACAATTCCTTGAAGGAGGCCGTAGCCTTCCATTCTTGGTATGACTTTACTGTCTTCAGTCTAGTTAGTTTAGTAGAATTAGCCGAACAAACCATCAGAACAGGAAAGCCTAGCTTTGCCTTCTCTTTTGACTTTTAGGTGGTTAATCTGTTACAGATGAAATTATGAAAATATCAGGCATCAACCCTTCTTCTTTTCCAGCTGGAGACTCTTCTAAATGGACACAGCTTTTAAAGCTCTTCGAAGATATTAGAAAACTCCAAGAAGATATGAAAGAGCACCCTGGAAATGCGATGAAGGATATCGATCAGATGATCCAAGATGCAAAAGAAATGCACAAACTAGCAAAAGAGCTTCCCCCTCCAGCAGACTGTCCTCATTTTGCTGAGCAAGTGGGACAGCTTGTCAAATCGCTCGAAAATATCCGTTCAGATTATCTTAATGATATCTCTCACAATCCAGATTTGAGCCGTGAATGGAACTCCTTCAACGGGGATATGATGGAAATCTTCCATGTGATTGCTCAAGGCTAATATTAAAGCTCTTGACCTGTTCAATCTGTAATCATGGGATTCACGGTATTCGCATCAATGTACAAAGTAGCAGCGCCCGATTTATCGGACAGGGTAAACTCTTTACTATCTAATGGCTTGATCTTGAAAATAGCTCTCTCATCATTATAATTTTCGAGAGTCATCTCAATTACGACCGGTCTTCCTCTATCAATAATCAAAACAGCATTAGGTGGATCTGCTTTAAAGCTATCCTTTCCCTGATCCCATGCCTTTAAAAAATCATGAATATAGACCTTGCCTGCCTTTCTATCCGGCCTGTCGGAAAACCAGATCACAGTATCATGCATCTCGTCTAAAACAAGCTTATATCCCCTCTTATCATCTCCTACTACCATGCTCTTTGGCGCCTGAAGAACGTGCAGTACTCTCTCTTTTTTCGAACATGCTGTAACAGTTAGCATTAAAAGTGCTATTGCTATCAGTTTTTTCATCTATTTACCCTCTCCTATTTGACTGCAACATATCCTTTGCTCTTTTTTCAGTAAATGCTAGAGTTGAAGACCATTATTTAAATTTAAGGTATTTTTCTTGTGAAATTTCTTATTCAATTCTTTGGCGCATCCTCTCTATTTAGCGCGCACCGCTTGAAGTCATGCTTATTGAGATGAAAAATAAAACACCTATCATAGGAGTTGCAACTATTCTCATCAAAGATGGCACGGTTCTTCTCGGAAAGAGAAAAGGCTCTCACAGTGAAGGTACTTGGGCTATGCCTGGTGGCCACCTGGAGATGAACGAAACGCCCATCGAATGCGCAAAAAGAGAGCTGCTTGAAGAAACCGGTCTTATAGCACACGCATGTGAAGAAGGTGGTTGGGCATATGACCAAATCGAGGGCAAGCTCTACATTACGCTCTTTTTTCAGATTACCGATTTTGAAGGATCGCCTCAGCTACTAGAGCCTCATAAATGCGAAGGTTGGCACTGGTTTTTCCTAGATGATCTTCCCTCCCCTTTATTTAAATCGGTAGAATCCCTGATCCAAAATGCTGGATCTTTAACTCCTAATAAGGACCTCATTCCATGATTAACAAATTACTCCCCCTCTTATTAACTGCGAGCATCTTAAGCGCAAATGAGCCCCGCGTAGTTAAACTTACCCCTCCCAAAATCTCCCAGGAGACAATGCGTACATGACAGATGGTGAGTCACAGGAATTGAACCAAGTTGCCTTCAAAAGAATGTTTGATCGCAATCTAGAATTCTTCTATGGAAAAAACTTAAAATAAATTTTACTACCTCCTTTTTTCTCAATCTAATATCCTAGATAAAGGAGGTAGAAATGAAAATTCTGCTCACAGGTGCAAATGGTTATATAGGCTCTAGGCTTATTCCCCTACTTCTAAAAGCTGATCATGAACTCTATCTCCTAGTTAGAGATCCGAATAGACTTCGCTTGAGTGATGTTGATCATAAAAGAGTTCATATTATCCAAGGAGACCTACTCAAACCAGAGACGCTCAAAAATATTCCTAAAGATCTGGATGCAGCCTACTATCTTGTTCATTCTATGTCCAAATCGAGTGAAAACTTTGATACTCTAGATCTAAATGCAGCTAGAAATTTCATAAAAACCATCGATCAATCAGGATGTAAACAGATCATCTATCTAAGTGGTCTTCAGAATTAGAAAAATCTCTCCAAACACCTTCAATCAAGGTTGGAAGTAGAGAAGACTCTTCAAAAGGGAAAATCTCCTGTTACCACTCTAAGAGCAGCCATTATTATTGGGTCTGGTAGCGCCGCTTTCGAAATTATACGTGATCTTGTGGAAAAACTCCCTGTCATGATTGCTCCTAAGTGGCTGAAAAGTAAGTGTCAGCCGATTGCTGTCCGTGACCTTCTTTTCTATCTTGTAGGCGTATTAGGAAAAGACGAATGCTTTGAAAAATCCTTTGATGTTGGCGGACCTGATATTCTCACCTATCACGATATGCTTCTACAAATGGCAGAATGCAGAGACCTCAAACGCTGGATCATCCAAGTTCCTGTACTTACTCCTAAGCTCTCCTCCTACTGGCTTTTTCTTGTTACCTCTACAAACTTCGCCCTTGCTACTTCCCTCATTGAAAGCTTAAAAAATGACGCCATTTGTAAAGATAAAGCTATCGATAAAATTCTTCCTAGAAAGTGCATATCTTATAAAGAATCAATCGTTAAAGCATTCGACAAAATCAACCAAGAAAGTGTGATTTCAAGCTGGAAAGATAGCATCTCTTCAGGAAATCTCCCCCCAGATTTCGCAGAGCATATTAAAATGCCTGATGAGGGCTGCGTAAAAATAATCATTGAAAGAAGCTTTACCGGTGACCCACTTAAGGTCTTCCAATGCTTCACCCGAATAGGTGGAAAAAACGGCTGGTATTTCATGAACTGGGCTTGGAAGATCCGAGGCTATATTGACAAGCTCATCGGCGGCGTTGGACTCCGAGGCGGCAGAGTCCCAAGAAAAGAGCTCAAAATTGGCGATCCGCTCGATTTTTGGCGCGTTCTTTTTATCGACTCAGAAAAATACCGCCTACTGCTCCTAGCTGAAATGAAACTTCCAGGAGAAGCATGGCTTGAGTTTTCAATCAAAAAAAACAATTCTGAATATCTCTTTATTCAGACAATAACCTTTCGTCCGCGCGGTCTTTTTGGTAGAATCTACTGGTATACTCTCTACTTACCTCACGTCCTACTTTTAAAAGGTCTCTCACGTGAAGTTATTAAAAGGTCATTCGCTTAAAGCAGCCTTTGTCCCTTCGAAAAAGTCTTTCTTTGCAAGCAACTCACCACTTCTCTGAGAGATTCTGTCGATGATATCTGAAGTAGATACACCTGATTGATTCTTTTGATGATGTGGTGGAAGAGGTCATTTTTAACTGTTCGGGGTTGGGTGCAAAAGCATTCTTGGCGGCACATTTATTCCTATCGAAGCGTACATGACAGATGAGGAGTCCCAAGAATTGAACCAAGTTGCCTTCAAGAGAATATTTGATCGCAATCTAGAATTCTTCTATGGGAGCACTTCAGAGTAAAAAATTTCACCTCCCTTTTTTCTCCAAATCTATTAACAAAAGAAGGAGTTTTAAAAAACTAAAACGCATCTACTTAACAAGTGCTTTTTTTATTTGGTTTTAAATATTAATTATACCTTTCTTACCTTGCTGTATATTGTAGAATTAGGTTATATTGATTCATCAATAACAAAGGACAATTTATGGCAGCTCAAAATGTAACTAATTCCTTGACTACGTCTAATGAAGCTTCACCTTCTAACTCAAATTCTTGATTCTCATCTATTTTGAAGCTTGGAGCCGTTGCTTGTTTTGCCGCACTTACAGCAAAAAAAATCTACGACATTTTTCAAAATAAACCTGATGAACCTAAACCATTTCCCCATGTACCTTCTGGACTCAGCCTGCAAGCCCGCAAGTACCTATCTTCAGCTACTCCAGTTGGAGGAGAAGTTACAGATCCTAAGCTATGGGCTCTTTTCAGGAAGGGATTTAGAGAAGCTACCATTGATGTAAGCAATCGAGATAAAGAAGCCCATATTGCTAAATCAGAAGACATACAAATAGGCGGCGTTCCTGTTTTAGTAGCAACCCCAAAAAACTATGAAGAAAACTCTAAAGTACTCGTCTATCTTCATGGAGGAGCTTGGACCTTAGGAGCCCCTGACCATCTTTATCAAATTTTCGCACCCATTTCTAATGCGCTTTCATTGAAAACCTACGCAATTAATTATCGATTGGCACCTGAGAACCCTTTTCCAGCAGGGCTCGATGACTGTCTCAATGTTTATGAGGAACTTTTAAAAACCCATAAAGCTAAGGATATCTTCTTCTTTGGAGATTCTGCTGGTGCAAATTTATGCATCGCAACAATTTTGAAAGCTAGAAATCAAGGTCTTGACATGCCAGCTGCTGTTGGTTTAAATTCTCCTGTTGTAGATGCTGAGAAAAATAGTGGTAGTCATTATACCCTTGCTCATAGAGATCCAAAACTACTTTTTGAAAAAAGCATCGCTCCCTCTCTTAAAGCTTATATTGCTTCTCAAAACCCCCAAGACCCCTTAATTTCTGTAATTAATGGAGATTTTACAAAAGGATTTCCTCCTTGTACTATTCATGTAGGATCAAGAGAGATCTTATTAGGAGATGCTGCTCGGTTACATGAGAAATTATCTGTATCAGGATGTGACTCATCTCTATATGTATTTGATGGTCTATGGCATGGTGTTCAAGAACATGGATTTCCTGAATCTGAACGAACAATGAAAATCATGGCTAGATTTTTTTCTTCATGCCAAAAAATGTAAATTTGACTATCACCCTTTTTCACATTTAGAAAAAGGGTGGTAAATGAGCTACTCTGTCTCTCTTAAAGCAGCTTTTGTCCCTTCGAAAAAGTCTTTCTTTGCAAGCGACTCACCACTTCTCTGAGAGATTCTATCGATGATATCTGAAGTAGATACTCCTGAAGTGTTAGGAACCAAGCGAAAAATTTCCCTTTCAATGGCTGGCAAATACTGTTCTCTTGCCTCTTCTTCATTAAAGTCATCGCCATGCACAACAATATCAATGTCATACTTATCTAATAGCTCATCTGTCACGCCAAGCGGGCAGTCTTCAACCACCATATCCACATATCTACAACCTGAAATTACTCGTGCTCTCTCATTTTCATCCATGATAGGCTCTCTTTTATAGCTAGATACGACCGCGTCGCTAAGTACACCAACAATTAAATAGTCGCCTAAAGCTCTTGCCTTTTGGAAAAATTCGACATGACCTGAATGAAATAGATCTCCTACAACATCGACATAAACTATAACAGGTTTCTTCTCCTCTTCTGCATGCCCAGCTATGGAATAAAGTGCGCAAAACAAGAAAACAATTTTTTTCATACAAGATCTCCTAAATTTTTTTTCGAGATAAAATACCTTATTTTTCGATAAAGTAAAAGAGATGAATCAGATACCCATTGTTCCCTACGATCCTAAGTGGCCATCCTATTTTGAAGCCGAGTCGAAACGCATCCGAAGCGCACTAAAAAAGGAATGCGTAGCGATTCACCATATTGGCTCGACCTCTGTCAAAGGTCTAACAGGAAAACCGATCGTCGATATGATCGTGGAGACAGACAATCTAAATGATGCAGCGCTTCTTCTTGAGTCTTTAGGATACAATCTTAAAGGCGAGCTTAACATCCCCTTTCGCCCCTTTTTTGATAAGCAAGAGAACAGTCACAAATACAACCTTCATCTTTTTGAGAAAGGTAATCCCGAAATTGCCCTCAACCTTCTCTTTCGTGACTATCTGCGTGAGCACAAGGAAGAGCGCGAGGAATATGGCAAGCTCAAACTATCTCTTGCCCCGAAGATAAAAGAGGGCAGAAAAACCAATGCAAAAGTCAGTGAATATACTTTAGAAAAGGACAAGTTCATCAAAAAGATTCTGCAAAAAGCAGGTCTAAAAGGGCTATTTGTCCGCTTTTGCACCCATCATGATGAATTTGATGCCGCAAAAGATCTCCGTGATAAATATTTCCCCGGAAAACTTCTTAATTTCTCTTCTAAACACTTTCACCATTTCATGCTCTATTCAGCAACAGAAATCATTGGATATGCTCAGGTAGAGGTCAAACAAGATCAGAGCGGGGTTCTTCATATCTTTGCACTATCTGAGAAAGGTCATGCAGAATTTTTCATCAATACTATCTTAAAATGGCTAGCAAAAATCGGAGTTACCGAGATCAAGAATAATATTCATTAAGCTCTTCATACAGCCTATCGATCTCTTTTTCAATCTCGCCATACTTTTCCATTAACTCTAGCCCCGTATCTCCGCCCTCAATTAAACGAAGCCTCTCTTTCTGCTCCTCTTCGAGCTTTTCAATCCTTTTCTCAAGATTTGAAATCTGTCTCTTTTTTTCTTTTCTTTTCTCATAAGAGTGACCTCCGCCCTTCTTTTCAGATAGAGCCTTCTCCTCTTCCCAACCCACCTTTGCCATGAAATGATCAAAACCTCCCAAAAAGACTCTCTGAGACCTCTTTTCGCAAACAATCAACTGATCAAAAGCAATTCTTTTCAAAATCATCTCACTGTGTGTCACAATAATGACAGACCCCGAAAAGTTTTCGACCGCACTTACAAGAGCGTCGATCGACTCAATATCTAAGTGGTGCGTAGGTTCATCTAAAAGAAGCAAATTGCACGGTTTTGCAATGATTTTACCCAACAAAACCCTACTCTTCTCTCCCCCAGATAAGAGCTCAATCTTCTTTGAGGCATCATCGCCGCTAAAGAGCATCAAACCTGCAATGCCTTTTACCTCTGAGACCGATAGCTCCGAGTTTGCAAAACCAATCTCTTCTTCAACAGTGCACTTAGGATTCAATTGATCGATATTTGTCTGACCAAAATAGCCCACTTCCAAATTGTCCGGTTTTTTGACATTTCCTTTTTGCGGCATCAAATGACCACTTAAAAGCTTTAATATCGTCGATTTTCCCCTCCCATTTTTTCCAATCACAGCAATCCGCTGGTTTTTCAAAAGCTCGAGAGAAAACCCCTCTACTAAAGGCTTCTCTGTGTAGCTAAATGAAACACCTGTTGCCTCTAACATCTTCTTTCCGGGAAAGGGCGCCTCTGAAAAGGCGAACCTGAGGCTCGCCATCTGATTTAACTTCTCCAAAACGGGGTCTTTAGCCAGCTGCTTCAATTTTGACTGGGCCTGAGCTGCTTTCGTTGCCTTTGAACCGAAGCGTTTCACAAATTTTTCAACATGCTCTCGCTTCTTTTCCATCTTTACGCGGGTCTTTTCATGAACCTCTTCATCCATCAAAACTTTTTCAAAATAGTTCCTTGTGCCTCCGCCAATTTTACGAAGCTTGCCCCCATGAAAACCCATTGTATGCGTGGAGACCTCATCTAGAAAGTCTCGATCGTGAGATACGATAATCAGAGCGCCCTTCCAGTCTTTCAACACCTTTTTCAGCCACCTGATGGAAAGAATATCGAGATAGTTAGTAGGTTCATCGAGAAGAAGAAAATCGGGCTGTCTCAAAAGAGCCTTTGCGAGGTGAAGCCTCAGCTGAAAGCCGCCGGAAAAACTTCCTGGTTCTTCATGAAAATCTTTCACTGAAAACCCAAGGCCTAAAAGTGCTCTCTCTACTTTATAGATCGCATCTTTTTCCCCAACAGGTAAGCCCCTTGCGCCTTCTTTTAAGAGAGTGTCCTCTTCGAAGCTGATATGCTGAGATAGATAGCCAACGCTTGTTCCCCTAGAAAAGGAAATCACACCGCTATCTGCCTCAAGCTCTCCTGACAAAACCCGAAAAAGCGTCGACTTACCCGATCCGTTCCTGCCAACAAGAGCGCATCTCTCCCTCTCTTGAATCACAAAAGAGACATCCTCAAACAAAGCCTTTGACGCAAAAGAAATGGAAATATTTTTACATTGTAACATGTTTCAATCAGCGCTTATCGCGCAAAACCCCTTGCATCATAAAATAAAGACGGTGGAAGCGATGGTGCGTCTGTACATCATCCCAAGCGCCGCCATTTGCGCTCGTGAACTTATCAATTAAAGCATCTTTTTGAGCCTCACTTAAGCCCGCAGAATTCTCCAGCTTTTGCCTCATATAGCCTGCAAAATGCACCCTTCCAAAACTATGAACCACATTATCTAAAGATCTCCTATATTCCTGATACATTCTTTCCCTAAAAGGCGAAAAACTTTTCCAAACCAAATAGAATAAACCCGAAAAAAGATTGCGCACCTCCCGCTCTACAGGACTAAAGCCTAAATTGATAAAAGCGCCATAGAACTTGCTTGTGTGAATATCTAAAGAGTAGGCCTCCATAATTTTCCAGCGCATGAAAATATTTTGATAGCAAACTCTTGCGATCTCTCTTCGTCTATCCAAAAGCTTTCCTTCAACCATCATGTCAAAGTCGTCCGCAATTTCCACACTTCTCTTCTCAATGTTTCCATAGATGATCTGTCTGCTCGCTCTTAAAATTCCCTCGCCGCAATAGTCTCCCGCTTCCACTGCCATTTTCAAAAGAAGATCTTCCCTCTCTCTCATCAAAAGCTCAGCTCGTCTATCTACCGCTACAATTCGAACACATTCTAAAAGATAGCGACATCTGCTCTTTTTCAACCGCCCAATTTCATCTTCTAGTCCTTTGATATAGTGTAAAATTTTTGCCGAATCATCCCTTGAGCGATCTAAATGGGCTTGTGTTCCCTTAATTCTCTTTTCACCCTTCAATACTTGCACTAAACAGACCAACTGCTTACGTACCCAGTCTTTTGCAAACTGCTCCTTACTGGAGTTCCCCGAAACCTGCTCAATATAGTGATCAATTCTATCTGCAAAATTATTTTTCTCTGGATATCGCTCTCTTAAAAACTCAATAAAGTGCTCATCTCTTTTGAGCTTATTCATCAAAAGACCATAGTCCCACTGAACCCGATCAAAAAGCGCTAAATAGTCATCAAAATTTCTGTCCTGAGGCAAATCCCCGCCGCATATTACCTCTTTGCTGCAATGTGCAGGATTGATCTCAAAATCCCCATCGTCCCCATCTAATATCCGGTTTATCTCTGCAAACGAAAGATCCGCCCTCTCTACAACCTCCGCATCGATCTCTTCAAGGTTGGGACCACCTACAATTTTCTGAAAAACCCTATCGACCTTTCCCATTAAAAAGTTCTGAGCTCTCGGGAAACACCCAACAACCGTCACAACTCCCATAACCCCCAGCATGCCGCCTGCCATCATCAGCCCCGCGCCGCTTACAAGAGGAAAATAGCTCTCAAAAAATAGACTGACCCTATCTGGCAAATACCCAGAACCCACCAACTTCCTCACGCCGAAAGCAACTAAAGCACCAACCCCAAATGCACTTCCTCCCAATCGTACCAAAGCACAAACGCTCACAACAAAAGCTGCCTGAATCACCTCGCTTGCATATCTTGCATAAATGCTAAAAGCTCTCCCAACTCCTGCACTTACTTCCTCCGGAAGTCGAATAGGCAAAACCTCCCAATCATTGATGCGTTTCATGGTCTTATCAAAATCACCAGCCATGTAAAGAGCTGCTAAATACTGAATGGGATAGATAACAAACGGAAGAACTTTGAGAAAAACCTGCATCGTTTTAAGAGCAGGCGCACACTTTACAACCTCATCGAAAGCGCCTCTTAAAAAAACGGCCTGAAAAAAAAGAGGTCTTGAGGCCAAATAGTAGTTTCCTCCCTGTTTAACATCATCACCAAAAGATTTCATTCCGACGGATGCACCAGCTAAACTAAAACCGCTTAACCAAGGAGATAGAGAATTTACCATAAAAAGACCTCGCAAAGAGTCTAAGACACAAAAAAAAATATTGCATTAACTTTTATGCAAAGATCTGTAAAATCAACCTATATGAAACTACTATTTCTTCTCTTACCTATCCTCCTATTTTCTCAAAACGACTCGCCTTACATACCTTGGTTTACAGGTCCATTTCTCTCACCAACACCTACCAATCCCGATCCTGCACATCCTGCTATTCAACCAGGCTTCACTGTCCGAACAAACTACGGCAATTACAACTCCAATTGGGAAGTCAAAACAAATGACCCCATCGTCTCCATAAATCCCTACTTAGATTTCAATATGGGCATTACCAAAAACATCGGCTTAGAAATTTATGTTATCTACCGTTCTGTCTTTCAAAACGGCAATAACTTCAACCACTTTCAAGACACACTCCTCTTCTTCGGTTATCAAATCTCTAACAACAAAAAAGACTCCTGGATACCTGACACAAGACTTGACCTTGCAGCCTCCCTCCCATCCGGAAAATACCAAAAGCTCGACCCCCAAAAAAACAGCATCGACTCGACAGGATCCGGTTCTTATGAAATCGGTCCCCTATTCACAGTCCGAAAGCTCTTCTATCTAACCAAAAACCAGATCCACATCCAAGGAAGCATAAACTATCTCTTTCCAACCAAAGTAAAAGTAAAGGGTTTCAACTCCTACGGTGGAGGCTATAAAACCCGTGGAAAAGTAAGACCAGGTCAGCTCCTAAACGCCTTCTTCTCAGCAGAGCTTTCTCTCACCCAACGTTGGGGCATCATCTTTGAAACACTCTTTCGCTATCAACAAAGATCGACCTTCTCCGGCACTCCCGGACTAACTCCCGCCGGCAAACCTACTACAGTAGGTCTTCCCTCCTCTTTCCGAATCAGTTTCGCACCCGAGCTTGAATACAACATTTCAGCCAAAAACGGCATCCTAACCGGCATCTGGTTTTCGGTCGCAGGCCAAAACACCTCAGCCTTCGCAACCTACTTCCTCTCCTATGTCCACCAGTTCTAAACCCACCTAGTTAGCGATCAACCCTCAGAAGCTTCCCTACATACATTTAATCGAGAAAATCAGCTCTCTTATTTTTTGAGAAACTCTTCTTCTTTTTCTGAAGAACAATCTAAAAACACCTCAAAAATGTAGTTGGAATCTATCTGAATATGAAATTCATTTCCAAGATAAGCAAATATACCCCTTGTTCTTTTCTACGTCGTTTTAGAAAAATATTGAATAATTTTTAAAGCTATGAAATATTCAATGAAGAATAAATTTTAAGCGACAGAATGAAAATCATATGACAAAAAAAATAATCCTTTCAGGTTGCGCATTATTTACAATAATTGCCTATCCCCTCTTAGCTTCAAACTTTCCTACAATGGTTCAATGTTCGAAATGTGGGAAATGGAATGTAGCTGGACTCACCTGCTCTAACTGTAAGTAATACGACTCATCGCGGCTTTTAGCTACGAGTTTTATACATATTCTAGCTCTAGATCTGTTAAAGGTTCCTATTGAAACTCTAATTGCTGAGCTGAAATATTTATATTTATTTTGTCTATTAAATTTTCTAAATTGGCAAATCCAAAACACCCAGTCCTATAGTTTTGAGTGTTTCAAAAACTAATACCGCTAGAAACAAAACAAAAACTAACAAAACAACAACTTTCCCCCCGGGAACAATTCTAGTTGTCGTTTCACGGCACACATACCTCAATTTCCATACCATCAAAGAAGGGATAATACCAAATAATATCACCGCAAGTATTCCTCCTACCACTTCTAATAAAGAGTAGAATACGTTTGGGATAGTCTGAGAAAGAGCTAAACAGGGCATAAAAACCAAAAGTGAGATCCAAAAATCAGATAAATTCACCTTGGAGCTATATCGACTCATCTTAAAAAACTTTAGCACGCTAAGAGACTGTGTTAGAAGAGATGTTGAAATAGCAAAGAAAGCAAAATAACTTGCTAAAATAGAAAGAGTCCTGCTTGAAGAGATTCGTGCTAGTGAGGAAGTAATGATATCTCCATTAAGGTAGCTTTGAAATATACTAGTATCTCCGTGTAACGGAACAATAAGAAGACTCTTCATAACCCATAAAAAATAAAAAACAAAAGGAATGAGCCCACCAAAAACGATCATTTTAACCATTTGGCCTACATTATCATTAGTGTATTCTCTCAATGTAGGAATCATATTATGAAAACCAAATGATGTGATTAAAAAAGGAACGGCTAAATAGAGCATTCTCCAATTCTGATAAAAAAGATATTCCGTATGATAGAGCTCGCTGTCGCCCTGATACATCAAGGAAAAATAAGCCAAAAACAATACAAACATCATTATTTTGTTCAAGTGATCTACAAATTTTGTCCCTAAAGAAATGACACATGCAGAAGAAACAGCGAGAAATAATGGACCCCACATATTTACTACAGGAAACTTTAGACTTTGAAAAGTAGAATTTAAAAACTCTCCTCCTTTCGCCAAATAACAAATAATTAAAGAGAAAAACAAAAATAAAAAAGAAGTATTCACCACCTTTTTCCCCCATTTTCCTAATGTTTGTTCTACAAGTAAAAGAAGATCATAGGATCCCTTGTTAGTAACCATTGCTTCTAAAAGAAATAAGGCAGAAACAATCATCAATCCCCATACCAATAGCATTGCAACAGTTGAAGGAATAAACCCCGAAAGACCTGCTATAATTGGCAAGGCAAGCATACCTCCTCCAATGCAACATCCAGATAAGAGTAATATTCCTCCTAGAAGGGAGCCGCGTTCGGATTCTATTTTTTCTGACATTTTGGATGTTTTCACTGTAACCCTTTCTCTGTTATTTTTTTTTGCACTGAAGATGATCCAACAAAAGGAAATTTAACAAAAAGACTTCTCAGTTTTGCACCCAAAACACAGCATTGTTTAAAGAGTCAAAGAATAACTTTTTGATTGGTATTTCCATACATATCAATTCAGGTCCTAAATTTTTCCATAAGAAAAGAATAAATACCACAGTTTAGAAGGAAAAGAACAGGCAAAAATAAAATAAATAAGATTTGATGTTTTAAACGCAGGAAAGATCTTTAATTTCAAATGGCATCCTCTCCGAGATCTCCTTCTCCCCCTCCGGTCGAAACACCTCGGCCTTCACCACCGGCTTCCTCTCCTTCGTCCACCAATTCTAAACCCACCTAGTTAGCGATCAACCCTCAGAAGCTTTTCCTCAATATCTGCGTCCGAGATATCACATTGATAGCTACTTTGAAAAGAGTCTTCTGCATTCTCTTTACCACTAATACTTCTATAAAACCTTTCTACACTCTCATGCAGCAAATTTAGATCAGAAAATTCTCTATAAGATCGCGGAGTTTCCCTATCCCATTTTTCAAAGTTAGCCTTAGCTTTTTCTACTGAGGTGTTCCAAAGATCCAAGTTTCTATTGGAACCTCTGATTAACTGCTGTATTTTAGATTTTTCACAAAATTTCAGCAAAAATCAATTTTGGAGATCGAACTAAACCTATGACGGTTAGCGAGATTGAAAAATTGCATTTTTG
>Ga0114933_10003306_pt1 | contig 15838 bp, 17 predicted proteins | sample 4SBtaG_FD_89691 | JGI IMG/M metagenome (GOLD analysis project Ga0114933, IMG submission 89691) | Deep subsurface microbial communities from Kolumbo volcano to uncover new lineages of life (NeLLi) - 4SBTROV12_W25 metaG | ecosystem: Environmental > Aquatic > Marine > Volcanic | place: Kolumbo... | reverse complement strand
TATTTGGAACTACACTCAAAAAGGCTGCAGTAAACATTCTCAAAGAAAAGTACGAGAGTATGATTAACGCAGATTTAGGATATATCATTATGATTTTAGATGCCAAAGTTGACGAAATGGGGAAAATGATTGCCGGAGACGGTGGAACATTTCACAAAGTCGAATTTGAAGCATTAACATTTTATCCAAAATTACAAGAAATTGTTCAAGGTGAAATTGTAGATATTACAGACTTTGGGGCATTTGTAAGAATTGGTCCAACTGATGCTTTACTTCACTTGTCACAAGTGATGGATGATTATCTAAAGAGCGATGTAAAATCTGGAATGATATTAGCAAACCAAAGTGGAAGAACACTAAAAGTTGGTTCTACACTTCGTGCAAGAATTACTGCCGTATCATTAGGAAAAGCAGCTGCAATGGGTAAAATTGGAATTACATGTAGACAACCATTCCTTGGTGCAGATGAATGGATTGCAGAAGAAATTAAGAAAGCCAGCGGTGGCAAAGAAGAGCCAGCAAAGGAAGAAAAAGTAGAGGCAAGTTAGAATGGCACGAGAAATGGCATGTCGCAAATGTAAACATGTAACAACACTAAAAGTATGTCCAAATTGTAAATCTTCAGACTTAACACCAGATTGGAATGGAGTTGTACTAGTAGTTGATCCAACAAATTCAGAAATTTCAAAAACTTTAGGCATCACTACAAAAGGAAAGTACGCAATCAAAGTAACATAAAATCTTTAAAATCACATTAACATTTTATCATTATATTGACATTCAATTCTAAAAAACAATTATCACAATTTCTTGCTGAAGATATTGGAAAGGGAGACATTACAAGTGATTTACTACCAAAGAAAAAAATTTCAGTTAAAATTATTTCCAGAGAAAATGCGATTGTTGCAGGAACATCATATGTAAAAGAGATTTTTAAAATAAAAGGATGTAAGAGTCAAATTTTGAAAAAAGATGGCTCAAAAATAAAGCCAAATCAAGTGATAATGACAATTACTGGACATGCAGGAAACATTTTGACATGTGAAAGAACGGCTCTAAATCTCTTAACAAGGATGAGCGGCATAGCTACTCAGACAAATGCACTTGTAAAAAAAATTCCAAAGAAAACAAAATTGTATGCCACAAGAAAAACAGCACCCGGACTAAGATATTTTGACAAAGAAGCAGTTGAGATTGGCGGAGGAAAAAAACATAGGCTCACATTAGATGAAATGGTAATGATTAAAGATAATCATATTGCAATTGAGGATTCTTTATTATCATTAATTAAGAAAACAAAGAAAAAATACAAAAAATTTGAAGTTGAGGTTGAAAATACTCCGGACGCATTATTGGCGGCTAAAGAAGGCGCTACAATAATTATGCTGGATAATTTCTCTCCTGTACAAATTAAAAAAACAATTCAAGTTCTTAAAAATCAAAAATTGAGAAATAAAGTGAAACTTGAAGCATCAGGTGGAATTAATTCTAAGAATATTTCAAAATATGGTCAGACAGGAGTAGATATTATCTCAGTAGGAAGTATTACAAATTCTGTCAAAGGAATTGATATGAGTTTAGAAATTTAATTTAATTCTGTTAACAAATTAGATACTGCTTTATTTTTTGGATCTATTTCTTTAATTTTGTCACAGCATTGAATTACTCGTTTAGATTCTCCCAATTTTTGGTGAGAATATGCCTTCAACAATAAAACATCAACATCATAAGTTCCAATTTCAAGTGCCTTATCAAAATATGAAATTGCAGTTTTGTGTTTGTTTTTCAAATAATAGATTCCACCCACAGTAAACAAGACATCGTGATTGTTAGGTACTTTTTGCAAGTATTCCGTGCCTAATTTTAGAGCCTCGGCATATTTTTTTTCTTTAACTAATTTTTTTATTTCTTTTAATTTTTGAGCATTTTTTTTCTTTTGAGGATCTTTTGGTGCTCTAGAAAATAATCCAGTCATAATAAAATAGATTAGCTAATTGCAAGCATTCTATCAATTGCTAAACGGGCTTTATCTGCAATTTCTTTAGGGACTGTTACAATATTTCGTTCATTTATCAATGCATCATATACTTTTTCCAGAGTAATCATTTTCATATACTGACATTCTGCTTTTTCAGATGCGGGAATGAATGTCTTTTCAGGATTTTGTTGTCTCATTCTATACAATATGCCAGTTTCAGTTGCTACAACAAAATTCTTTGCTTTTGATTTACTAACATGATTTAACATTCCTTCAGTTGAAAGAATTGAAACTTTTTGATCATCAAAACTTCCATCGGCAACATCGTACATCATTGGAGTTGTGCAGCTACATTCAGGATGAATTACAAATTCAGCATCTTTCATGGATTCTAATTTTTTAGTGACATCTTCAGGAGTGATTCCTGCATGGACATGACATTCACCTGCCCAAATATGCATATTTTTTCTTCCAGTCATTTTCGCAACGTAAGATCCTAAAAACATATCAGGTAGAAACAAAATTTCCTTCTCTTCTGGAATTGCTTTTACAACATTGACTGCATTAGAAGAAGTACAGCAATAATCTAGTTCTGCTTTAATTTCAGCAGTAGTATTTACATATCCAACTGCAATTGCATTAGGATGTTGTTTTTTCCAATTTCTTAATTCATCTACAGTTATTGAATCAGATAATGAACATCCAGCTTCTAAATCTGGAAGAAGTACCTTTTTCTGAGGACTAATTATTGCGGCAGTTTCAGCCATAAAATTCACACCACAAAATAGAATTGTTTTTTGTGGAACTGTTGCGGCTTGTCGTGATAAGCCTAAAGAATCACCGGTAAAATCAGCAACATCCTGTACATCAGGAATCTGATAATTATGTGCTAAAATTACCACATCTTTTTCTTTCTTTAATCTTAGAATCTCTTCTTTGAGTTCTGAGGCTTGTTGTACGAGCATAAACCAAAGAAAATTGAAGAGGTGGGGATTTAAAGAATGGGAAATAGTCTATAATTCTCTGAAAAACTGGCAAATGTGGCAATTATTGCCATATTACGTGCCAATCTGAATATCATCTGAACAATAGTTTTTCAATGTTTCAATTGCAGATAAAATTGCCAGTCTACTAGTCTTAGGATTATTTTCATCAGGATAATTTTCGATTGTAAAAGTCATCTTTCCAAATTTTCCTTCAGCTACAATTTGATGTGTATTTTTATCAGTATTAGGATCAGCAATAATTTTCACACCAGTTTTTTCACTACCAATTCCAGACAAAGAAAGTAATGCTGCAACATTGATGTTTGCAGGGAATAAGGATACTGCTTCTTTTGCAATTCCATCAAAAATTACAGTGGATGAATTAATTTCATCTAGATTAACATCAGAGTTTTCAAAAAACTTTGCGCCTTTTAGAGAACGAGGATGTTTTGTAGTTATAATGGACAAAGATTCCAGTTCATCTTTAACTGATTTTATTCCATCTAGTCCTGCAATTGCACCAGAGGGGAGATAGATTGTTTTTTTAAAATCCTTACAAGCATCAGATAAAATATCATAAATTGATTCATCTAGTAATGCTCCAACACTCATAATCATCAGATCTTTTTTATTTTGTAAAACACTTAGTCCTGCATCCCTTACAGCATCTTGGGATGCAGCTTCAACAACAATGTCAATAGGATTTGATGAGAGTAAATGAGAATTCTCAACAATTTCAGGTTTGTTTACTAGTTTTTCAACTAGTGATGTGGATTTTTCTTTTGATTCATCAAAGACATGTGTAAGAGTTGCAGGAATTTGTCCTGAATCAATTGCAAGTGCAATTTGAGTACCCATCGCACCACATCCCAACAAACCTATTCGTTTCAATGATTTATTACAGAAATTGTCTCTTAATTAATTCTAGTCTGCAATTAGAAAATTATCATAAAAATAAGCGCAGAATTACATAGAATTCATACTAAATCTATTTAAAATAAAAATAGATTTTGAAATATTGTTGATTTTACAAAATAAAATATTTTTTGGAATGATATTTTTTTTAACATTATCATTTATTCTTCCAGTTAATGCGGAAATAGAATCACCAAGACAACAAATGAGAGATGGAATATCTCCAGAAGATATTCTTTGTAAAGATGGATTAGAACTAGTAATCAGATCAAACGGTTCTCCTGCTTGTGTAAAGCCTGAAACAGCCGAAAAGATGCAAAAAATTGGCATATTGTTTACTCCAATTATATTCAAAGATTTGAATACTATTGAGAGGTCTTTTCAGGCTACAGACAAAGAAATTGCAACAGTTCCAGCATCAACGATGTCAATTGTAAATTTCTACATTACTGATCATGATTTGAATATTGCACATAGTGGTGTTGAGGTAATTTCAACTGAAGGATTGTTTGAATTTACAATCAATGGTGTATCTATAGAAGGACCTGAGAATATGATTGAAACAGGTCCCAACACAGGGCAGTTTTACATTAAACTAGAATTACCTGAAACAATCAATGGAAAACAACTAAGTCAAGATGACATTGTCTTGATAAAATATTTGGATGAGACTGATTATTCAGGTGAAGAAAGAGTTTTAGTAAAATCAGTATCACTTACCAAGACATTTGCCAATATCCAAACAACTGGTGGAGGTTCCAGAATTGGTCATGATTTCACAGTTAGAATTTACGAGCCTGATGCAAATAGAGATTCAAAAAATGTGGATAGAATTCCGCTTAGTGAATTAGAATACAGAGGTGATGGAGGAATTAGAACTACTTTAGCAAATCCAAAATTTGATGCAAATTCAGCATATCTTCTTGAAACAGGACCTAATTCAAATTTGTTTGAAGTTCAAATTAAAATTCCACGTCAGCTAGACGGAAAAACAATTCACATTGGAGATGAATATGAAATTCGGTATATTGACAAATCTACCCCATCAAACACAAATGAGAAGATCATCCTAAAGGGTAGAATCGGATAGAAGATTTAATGGATCAGTTTTGTCAAAGTTCAGTATAACCTAAAGATTTTATTCAAACCTACAAAGTATTGTTGTGCTCAATACTGTTTACAAAGATGCCATAATTAACAGAGAGAAAATGCTCTCAATTTTGAAAGGGCCAAAATTTGAACAGATTTTACAAAAAGCACGAGGTAATTGGATTGAATTTATGCCTACAAAAGAAGAAGTAGTTACAGCAGGAATTGATTCTAGTTTTAACAATACAAAATTTCAAGGAATTGAGCTTTGGGCAACAACTGCAGTTTCAATCAAATCAGATGGAGAGATTCTTATTGATTTACACAAATCAGGTTTAGGTTCTGCAGATGATATTTCAAGTATAGCTAGTAAAATGGAGATCGAAGCATGTGAAAAAACAGTAGATGAAGTAGACATGGTGTTAATGGACGGTTCTTTACATTCTCAGTTAATGACAAGACAAGCAAATTTAGGATCATCAATAGTAAGAATAATGAAAAAGAAGAACAATGTAGTTTTCATTGCAAAGACATCAAATACAAAGAAACAGTTTGAAAATCTAGGTTCTCTTGCGGGGGATATTTTCTACTATAATCATGTTACAAATAATCCAGGATTTAGTAAAATTTTTGTAGAAAAAAAATATGGGTCAGATAAAATAATTTCATCAACATTTGTGAGACTAAGTGATTCTACTCCAATAATTAAATTAGAATTTTTAGGAGAACAACATGACGAATCAGAGATCAAATCAATTATGAATAAATTATACAAAACCAGTGTGGGCGGATATCCATATGCACTAAAGCTTGCACACAATAACTGTAAAATATCTGATAAAGAACTTGCAAAGATGGTTAGTTTGCTAGGTCTAAGTAATGAAATAGGTTCACGGGAGGTTCTAGGATGAGTTTAGGATATGTGATAGGAGAATCAAAGCCTACATTTGTCACAGCAATTACTTCTAGAGCACTATCAGTTGGAGAATATATCAAAATTAGTTCAGACGAAGGAGAAATTCTAGGATTAGTTGAAAGATCTTCAGTTTCTAGTGCTGCATTTACAGATGTTAAAAATTTTGATGAAGCATCAGAAAGTACTGAAATTGCCGAACTAAACAAAAGAGACAAAACATTTACTGCACACATAGGAATTTTGGGATTTTTAGAAAATCTAAGAAGAGGACAATCAATTATTCCTGCAATTCCACCAATTCCAGGTACAGAAATCACATTACCAAGCAAACAGGACCTTGAAGAAATTTTCAGTCCTAAAAAAGAAGGATGGGTAAGTATTGGCAATCTTTTACGAAACAAATCAATTGATGCTAAAGTGAATTTGGACAAAATCGTCTCAAGACATTTAGGAATTTTGGCAATGACAGGAATGGGTAAAAGTAATCTTGTATCACTAGTAACAAAACAAATTTCAAAATTAAAAGGCACAGTAATTATTTTTGATTACCATAATGATTACACCAATCTGAACATTCCACGAATTAATGTAATTGATGCAAAGATAAATCCTAGATTGTTAGATGGAGACCAACTCTCAGATGTATTAGAGATTCGAGAAAGTGCCACTGTTCAACAACGAGTATTGAGAATGGCATTTACAGAGCATGTAAAAAAATCAAAAGAATTTTGGAAGAAATTAGAAAGTGAAGTAGACTATATTGTAAATTCAGAAGATAAAAAACTCAAAGAGATTCGTTCTTCGGCATACAGAGTTCAAGATATTATTGAAGAGTCTCAAAGAAGATTTGAGGATATTTTGGATCCAGATATGGGTGATCCAATTAGTTTCATAAAGGAAGGACGTGCAAATATTCTCAATATTTCTGAATTATCAGAAAAACAAGCAAATGTTGCTTTAGCATTTTATCTTCAACAATTACTCAAAGATAGAAAAGATGCAAGCATTGCAAAACATGGAAAAAGTAAGAGAAATAGAAATTATCAATTTAATTCACCTATTTTTGTAATCATAGAAGAAGCACACGTATTCATTCCAAAAGATCACGACACCAGTGCAAAATATTGGGCTGCAAAAATTGCAAGGGAAGGAAGGAAGTTTGGTTTGGGTCTAGGAATTGTTTCTCAAAGACCACGAAGTGTAGATCTTAATGTTCTAAGTCAGATGGGTTCATTTGCAATTATGAAGATTATTCAAGAAGACGACCAACGCCAGATAGCCTCAGCCACAGAGTCAACTAGTCGTGAATTGATAGCACAATTGACATCACTCAACGTAGGAGACGCAGTTCTTGTTGGCCAGTGGACCAATCTACCCTCACTTGTACATGTGGAAGAAGTAAAAGAAAAGATCATGGGAGCCGACCAAAGTGCAGTCAATGCATGGGCTAATGCAGACAAGATGAAAGAAGTTGCAGTGGAATCAACACAAGGATTAGTTCAAAAGGATTTGTTATTAGATTAAATGTTATTTTCTCACATTTCAGATACACATTTAGGATTAGTACAGTACGGTTCAGAAGAATGTGCACAAGATGTGTATGATGTTTTTAATCAAGCAATAGACACATCGATTAAAGATAAAGTAGATTTTGTAATATTTGCAGGAGATATTTTTCATGTTCCAAATCCTAATGGAACTGCAATCATACAAATGGCCAATGGATTAAAACGGTTAAAACAAAACAACATTGATTCATTTTTTATTTTAGGGGAACATGATATTAGTAGAATCAGGACAACTCCAATCCCATATGTGTATCACAATTTAGAATTTTCAAAATACATCGGACAAGGAAAACCAATAGAGTACAAAGGAGTTTTAATTGTAGGATTTGACAAAATTAGAAAAGCAGAAATCCCACAATATGAAGAAAAATTTGCAGAGATTGATAAAATTGCACAAAATCATTCAGGACATAAAATTTTAGTTTTACACCAAGGAATTACAGAGTTTAACAAATTTGCAGGAGAGATTCAATCAACAGAACTACCCAAAAATTTCACATATTACGCCATGGGACATCTTCATGACAAAGACATCAAACAATTCAATTACCTCAATGGACCAATTGCGTATCCCGGTTCCATTGAATCAACAACAAGTGAAGGAATCAAAGAAACAAAGAAAGGATTTTTTGAAGTGGATATTTCTGGGGAAGAGGCAAAAGCGAATTGGATAGAGTTAGACACAAGACCCCAGTTTTCATTTAAAACAGAATATCAAGAGTTATCAAAAACAATCGATGGGATTTCTGAAAAAATTTCAGGTTTAGCAAAAAAGCCAATTGTGGAGGTAAACATCCAGGGTGAAAAGATTGAAACAGACCACATTCAGGCACAAATTGCGAGGCTAAACTCCATGGTTTTGAGGTGTTTTTGGAGAATCAGTACAAAGAAAATTTCAGATTCTTCAGTATTTCTAGACAGGCCAAACATCATTGATGATGAAATGTTTAGACTCTCAGTTGATGCATTAGGATCAGAGCAAGCAGCAAGTTTTGCAATTAAAGAACTTCTTCCAGTTTTGTCATCAGGTGAAATTAAAGAAGCCTCAGAAATCATCATTGAAAACTTTGAAAAATTCAAAAAGGAGAAAAAACAATGATCACATCAATTGAGCTTGGAGATTTTTTATCTCATACCAGTACAAATTTAGATTTTGATAATGGGGTAACAGTTTTTGTTGGACATAATGGTGCAGGAAAATCAAGCATCATCGATGCAATTACATTTGCATTATTTGGACAACACACAAGAAAATCAAACAAAGGTCTGATCAAACGCGGTTGTAATCAAGGATTTTCCAAAGTAAATTTTTCAGTCAATGGAAAAAATTATGAAGCAGTAAGAAAAATTGACAGTAAGGGGACTCTATCAGCAAAATTCTCTGAAATTGTAGGAGACCAAAGAGTAGAGATAGCTGCAGGTGAGCGAAAACAGTTTGGAGAATCAATGACACAAGAAGTTGAAAAAGCAATTGGTCTTGATTTTGAAAAATTAAAAGTTGCATCAATTGTACAACAAGGAGAATTAAATGCAATAATTAATGCAAAGCCAAAAGAATTCAAAGAATTACTTAATGCAATTATTGGAATTGACAAGCTTGATGTAGCTTCTGAATCAATGAAAAAGGTAAATAAAGAATTTCGTCAAAATGTTAGAGAAAAAATAGGATATGACGATACCCATATTGAGATTTTATCAAGGGAGTTAGAAAGATACCAAGAAGAAATTCATGATGCCACGCCACAAAAAAATGAATTACAAACAAAACAAGGAAAATTAAAAGATGAAGTTGAGGATTTGAGAAAAAAGGTAGAAACAGAGACTCCAAAAATTGACAAAATAAACCAGTTAGAAATTAGAAGAAAAGAACTCATAGAATATGCTAAAGAGGCAATTCATGAAATTCAACACGAAATTAGTGAAAATGAGCGTAAAATACGAGATTGTGAGGGGTGTTTTGAGCCTGCAAGTCTAAAAGGAGATTTGGAATCCAAAATTCTCAAAGTAGAGGAGGCAGTTGAGGATACATTAAACAAAATTCAAGAGATGAAGAGCCAAACCGCATCTCTGAAAGAAAAGCAATTGCTTGCATCAAAACTTCAATTAAAAGATCACAAATGTCCAGTTTGTGATTCAAGTGTAGAAAAGCTAAATCCGATATTTCAAGAAGAACACCTAAAGCAAGAGTTAGAATCAGTACAAGAACAAATTACATTAAAAGAAAAAGAGCATCAGATGTATAATCAAAAAAGAAAAGAGTTTTCTGTAAAGTTAGAATCTGCAAGAGATGCAGAATCTACACTTAGAGCATATTCAATTGGTTCAAAACAAGAATTAGAGAAAATTCAAGAGGATATTAAAACAAAAAAACAAAACATAGAAAAAATTCCTTCAACTAGCACTAACAACCTTCTTGAAATATCACAAATAGACTCTCACGCTAAAATGATTTTTGAGAATATTTCTCAATTAGAAACAGACACAAAAGGATTTGATGAGCAAGAATTTTTGAATCTAAAAAAATCAGTTAATCAAAAACAGATAGATCTCTCCCAAATTGATCAACAAATAGGAGCAATATTGGAAAAAATATCCAAGGGGACTGAGCAAATCAAAATTATTGAAAATGCAATTTCAGAATTACGGATTGTTAAAGAATATGTTACAAATCTTGATGAGATTCAAAATAATATTTTCAGTAGAGATGGTCCTGTTGCTACAAGTTTGAGATCATGGGCACTTAATGCAATTTCAGTCAAGGCATCAGAATATCTGGCATTACTAAACACAAAAATTCAGAGAATTCAACTTACAGAAAAAGCCAGAGACATTTCAATAATTTGCAATTCAAAAACAGAGGAATTAGATTTAGAATCACTTAGTGGAGGAGAAAAAGTTAGTGTCGCATTAGCCTTGAGATTAGGAATGGCAAGTCTTCTAGGGGCATCAAATTTGAATTTGATGATACTTGATGAGCCTACAACACATCTTGATGCAGAGAGAAAGAAATCCCTTGTAGGAGTATTATCTCAATTATCAAACATCTCAAATTCTGAGACACCTATGCAATTTCTCATTATTACTCACGATGCAGAAATCTTTGAAGATTCTACAGTAGAGCAAATTTACAAATTTGAATCATCAGAGCAAGGAAGTAAAGTTACTGCACTCTAGTTTACGTTAACAATACCAGTCATCCAAGGATGAACCATACAGAAATAATCATAAGTTCCTGTTTCATCAAATGTAAATTCGTAAACATCTCCAGCCATGAATAAACTTGAATCAAAGACACCAGTTACTCCTGCATCAACAGTTCCACTAGTTACAGTGTGTGCTGCTGAATCATCATTACTCCAAGAAACAGTTGCACCTATTGCGACGTTAATTTCATACGGTAAATAACATTCATTGGTATCATCACATCCTGGAATTGCAGATCCTGGAGGTAGTGAAACAATTGCAGTCATTGGTAAGGATTCAGTTGTTGGTTCAGTTGGTGGTTCAGTTGTTGGTTCAGTTGTTGGTTCAGTTGTTGGTTCAGTTGTTGGTTCAGTTGTTGGTTCAGTTGCGGCTTCTGGAATTACACTAATGGAACTTTCAATTCCTTTTGGTTCAGTAATTTCTTCACCATGTCCCAAACCTTGTATAACTACTAAAATCTCAACTGAAGATTCATCAAGAATTGTTGTTTCATGGATAGGATGCATTCCTGGATGTCTGTGTGAACCTGGTTCGGAAAGTATACTTTCATCATTTTGTGAAGCAGATATATCATAATTTACGTGATCAACTATTTTCTTATCATCATCTCGGAATTCAACTTCAATAAGTAAAGTCTCACCTACAGTAGCGGTTTTAGGCATAATGTAAGATGTGACAGAAATTGGTTCAACAACACATTCACCTTGATAATCTAATTTAGCATTAGCAGCATCCAACTGACACATATTTCCATAAGTTTCTCCATCCACACCACACATAGGATCCCATTGCAAAGTACATGCAACTAGATTTTCTTCAGTTTCAACTATTCTAGGTTCAATTATTTCATTGGGTTCCATAGATATGAAACCAATAGAAATTGCTGCAAGAACTCCAACTGCTGCTATTACACCATAAGAAAAATTCATCTCATCCACCTGTTAACTTTGCAAACTGTTCGTTCTTACTTAACTTTTCCATAAATTCAATATTAGATAATGCAACTACAGCAGACTCCACAACGGGTTTCTCATGGTCGTTTAACGCCTTTTGAAGTGATTCTTTAGCTTCTTTTGAGCCAACTACACCCAATGCAATTGCAGCTTCATGACGTACAAACATGCTAGGATCATTTAGTGTTGCATCAGTTAAAGGAGGAATTGCACTAGAATAGGACATTTGTCCTAATGCAAATGCAGCTTCATGACGAACTAATTCATTTTCATCGTTTTTCAAAACTTTAGCAATATGAGGAACTTTATCTTCGCCTCCGAAATCAACCAAAATACATGCAACCCTAGTTCTTACTACATAATCAGGATGATCTAAAAGAGAAACAAAATATTCAGTATCTTTCTGCTCATATTTTGATTCCATCTCAGCAAAGAGTGTCATTCTATCTTCAGTGATTACCTGCATTTTGTTTTAGAACTTTCTGAGTCATATATTAGGTTACTTGAGAAAAAATCAAGAATTAGTTGAGATATGTATTTAATGGAAAAAATCCGATAATTGACTATGAGTGCAAAAATAGGCGAAAAAGCACCAAATTTTGGAGTCTCAGAATGGGTTCAAGGAGCTCCAACAAATTTTGATCAAGAAAAAGATCACATTGTATTGTTAGAAGTTTTTCAAGTTAACTGTCCAGGATGTTTCATGCACGCAATCCCAGAGGCAATCAACATCTATAACAAATACAAAGATGAAGGGGTGCGAGTTTTAGGTCTAGCAACTGCTTTTGAAGATTTTGATAAAAATACATTAGATAATTTGAAAATGCTTGCTGAAACAGGCGAAGTTATTGGTGAAACCAAAGATGCACTTTCATCATATGGACAATTACAAGAAGGGAATAAACTATCATTTAAAATTCCATTCCCATTAGGGATGGACAATTTAACAAAAACATCTGGAGAAATCAGTCAGGAAAAGATTCTAGAATTCATCTATCCACAAATTCCAGAGTTTGATTCACAGCCAGAAGAATACAAAAATCAAATTATTGAAAGAGTGAAAAGCTACATGAAATCAAAAGAGTATTCTGCTGAAACATTTGATAAATTTGCTCTTCAAGGAACACCCTCTATGATTTTAGTAGATAGAAAAGGAATTCTTAGAGATGTTTCATTTGGTCAATCAGGTCATGTTGATTCCATGATACAAAAATTATTAAATGAAAATTAGTTTATCTAATCAAAACTAGTGCTATAGACAACACTACAACTATTACAAATCCAGTTACAAGAGCAATTTTTGCATTATCCATGTAATTTCTAATTGTTGAAAAATCCTTAGTTCTATTATGTTCTTCTTCTTTTAATTGTGAAAATGATTATACCAATAATTCCACCGATAATCAAAACTATGATGAGTATTAACACGTAGATCATACCGTAATCATAATCTTGTATAGGAGCAAGGTCAGGATCAGGTAGATCAGAATAGATTTCAGTTAAACCTGAAAGATATGTGGTACCAATAATATCCAATTTGTTATCTCCAGAGCCTGTAAAATTCAAGGTTACAAAAGAAATTTTGTCATTGGAGTTTATTTTAGGAAAATATTCTTGATCATTGAGATAGAATGTAAGATTTCCACCAAGAAGATTTTGTGGAATTATAATTTCACTCAAATTATTTTCCAACCCACTACTAATGTAGAGAGTTAGTTGTTTCTCATCTTTATCAAATTCAAAACTAGCGATATTAAAATTAGAAACAGTTTCTACTTCAAAAGAATGTCCACCGGTTTGAACATCTAACCTTTCAACCAATCCAGTGGCATCAGATAATGCTTGACCATAAACTGGAGTGATAGCAAACAATAATGCAATAGAAACTATAAGAAAGATTTTCAATTTATGCAGTTCTAGGAATTCTTTTGGTTAATTCTTTATCTTGAGCAATTCTTGGATGATCTGGGTCTGCTAAGATTACTTCAAACCAATAGTGTTTTCCGTCTTTATAGACAAAATAAGATCCTAAAACTTTCATGTTAGGATATCTTTGTTGAACTCTTCTATCTGCAACAGTTTTCATATCATCATCAGCCTTGATTCTTGTAACACCAAGATGTTTTGGTCTTCTACCACCAGTAGGTCTTTGTTTTCTCATACCACCAGTACCAACTCTCATTCTAACAACAATAATGCCTTGTTTAGCTTTGTAACCTAATCTTCTAGCTCTTTGTAATCTGCTAGGCTTGTCAATTCGAGTAACTGCATTTTGTTTACGCCATCCAATTACACGCTCACGTATCTCAGGAGAATTTTCTTTCCAAAGTCTGATCCACGTTTGATCTTGATAACTAGGCATATCGAGAATAGAAAAATCCCCTTTAATAACTGTAAAAACGTCATTCTACTCCCTTTAACTATATTCGTCACTCACCATAACTTATGGTTACTTCTTACCAGAAATTCTACGAAGCAATTCATGTAGAAGCCACAAGGAAAACATATCAGATTTACATCAAAAAATTCCTAGATTATGCCAATAAAGACTATGATAGTATAGTAAAATTATCACAGTCAGAAATCGAAGATTTAGTATTCAATTATGTAATTCACCTAAAAGATCTAACTGAAAGAACAGGAAAACCCAGTCCAAATTCTTACAATACAATGACTTCACCAATTAAATTATTTTTAGATATGAATGATATTTTACTAAACTGGGTAAAAATTAAAAAATATTTTCCTGCAAAAAGACCAGTAGCCAATCAGCTACCATATACAGATGATGATGCTAGAGAACTACTAGCGGCAACAACCAGTATCAGGAATAAAGCATTCATTCACTTTCTAGCTGCAACAGGTTGTAGAGTGGGAGCAATTCCTGAATTAACAATAGAGGATGTAAAGCCGATTGAAGAAGGAGCAGTAGTTACAATTTACAAAGATACAACTGAAGAGTACAAAACATGTTTAACTCCTGAAGCTTATTATCATTTGAAAAAATACCTTTCACAAAGAATCAATACAAGTCCAAAGGCTTCATTATTTACTACTAAGAATAATGTAGAACCTTTGAGTTTAGATGCAGCAGGAGATGTGATTAGGCATATTAGAAAACAAGCGAAACTTACAGTCGATAATGGTAGAAAAACAACCAAAGGAAAATCACAGAATCATGCATTTAGAAAACGATTCTCACTTTGTTTAGCAAATGCAGACATTCAATCCAAATTTATCGAATACATGATGGGGCATTATGAGAAACAAGACAGACATTATTTCAAACCAAGTGATGAAGATCTATGGTTTCAATACAAAAAAGCAATTAAAATTTTAACTTTGGATAAATCTGAGGCTATGAAACATGAATTAGAACAGAAAAAAATTATCATTGACGACTATGAAAAGAGATTACAAGAAAAAGTATCTGAAATAGAAAATAGGTATGAAGGAGTCGTAGGAGCATTAGAAGTAGAGGTATGGGTTGCTAAAATGAAAAAATATTTTCTAGATCAATTAGAAGGCAGAGGACACACTCATGGAGACAAAAAACATATTTCAAAAATGAGAGATTTTGTTGATGCAGAAACTACTTCAGAATCACTGAAAGCACTTGGAGGGGATGAAGAATTAGTAAATTTTATGAGGAATTGGGAAAATTTAGCCAAAGAAAAAGATAAGAAATGAATCAAGAATCAATAATTTGAATATTTTGAACTAGTGATGGTTCTTTTTCGTCAATTATTGTAACTGTGGGTTTTTTCTTTTCTGATTGTATTTGGAGATCCTCTTCGCAAGCATCACAATATTGTCTAATCATACCTCGAATGATTTCACTTTTGGAGATACCTTCATCCATACAAAATGTTTCAAATCGTTCATAATCTGAATCATCTAGTTTTGCTCCAACTACCTTCATACGTAAACTAAGAAAAATTATCATTAAAACAACCTGATTAACCGGGTTTACAAAAATTAACTGGGTTTACGTGGTTAACCCAGTTTAAACTCAAATTTTGATTAAACAATAAGTAGTAATTGTGATTTTAACGAGGCCAATAAAACATGATTGCAACTCCAATCAAAACTATTACTGAACCAATTATCTCTGGTTTGTCTGGCTTTTTCTTGTCAACCCAATATCCCCAAATTATTGCAGATACAACAAAGATTCCTCCATACGTCGCATAGACTTTACCAAACTCGGCAGGCTGCAAAGTCATAAC
>Ga0114933_10003305_pt1 | contig 15838 bp, 14 predicted proteins | sample 4SBtaG_FD_89691 | JGI IMG/M metagenome (GOLD analysis project Ga0114933, IMG submission 89691) | Deep subsurface microbial communities from Kolumbo volcano to uncover new lineages of life (NeLLi) - 4SBTROV12_W25 metaG | ecosystem: Environmental > Aquatic > Marine > Volcanic | place: Kolumbo... | reverse complement strand
TGCGATCGTAAACGGGCTTCTTCCACTCGGGCAGTACGATGAGAGTGGGCCCGGACTGGTTCAACCGAGGGTCCATCTTGGAGGTGATTTTCGGACCTCTTGTGAGAGTCAGCCTGATGTGAACGCCGTCGCGCATCTCATTGGCTAGAAGGGTCTTCCGGATTTCATCGACGAAATAGTCGATTTCGGGAACGACTTCGAACGCGAGTGCTTTCGCGGATCCCTGCAAGCGCTGCAGATGCTCGAGGAGTTTGAAGATCTTGCCCTCGTACAATCTCAACCCTTCCCATACTCCATCACCGCCCTGGACCACGCTGTCGAACGGGCTGATTCCTGCCTGATCCCGATGCAGGAGTTCTCCATTAATGTTTACAACCAGGTCTCGATTGCGCTCGTCAAACGTCTGCAGCATTCCTTTTCTTTTTTCTTAACCAGAAGAACGAAATGGGGAGGCCCGTAAGAACAAATGCCAGATCCACAGCGGATTTTTCCCATTCGAAAATCGCCCTGAAGACGAGAAGGCCTACGACTCCAATCAGATAAACGATCGGAAGAACCGGATACAGCGGCACCTTGAAGACGGGTCCTTCATCCTCTCCTGTCTTTTCCTTCCTGAATTTGAACAACGCCAGGGTCGTCATGGTGTAGAATATCAGGATGGCAAAAATCATCCCAGCAGCGATGTTCTCGAATGAACCCCGCACAACCAGAATGACGCCTCCCCAAATGCAGTGCGCGAGAATCGCCCGCGTGGGTGTGCGAAAGCGTTCGTGGACGTGCCCGAGGGATTTGAAAAAGATGCCGTCGCGCGCCATCGCGTAGTACACTCTTGAGGACGACAGCATCGTCCCGTTGATGCTCGATATCGCAGAAATGATGGCCAGAAGTGCGATAACGGTAGCTCCCGCAGGTCCCAGCATCAGCCCCGCTACGTCGGCAGCAGGTGTAGTGGTAGCTCGAAGCGAGTCCACGCCCATCACATAGAAATAGATCGTAATGGTGGCGATGTAAATGAAAATGATGAGGCTAAGGCCATAGACCATACTCCTCGGAATGATCTGGCGCGGATTTTTCATCTCACCCGCCACGTACCCCACGCGATCATATCCCGTGTGCGTGAAAACGATGAGCATCAGCGCCGGGATCAGGTTGTAGAGGAATCCAACATCCTGAAGCGGTGGTGAAGAGCTGGATAGCTGCCCAGGTGTTCCCTTCAGGAGAAACAGAAAAAGCAGCGCGAAAAGCAGAAGTCCCCCCACCTTAACGACAGTCGTCACACGTTGAAATAGAGCCGACCATCGCACTCCCACATAATTGAAGACACCGAGCATAGCGATGATCGACAGGGCGACGGCGGTGTGAGAAAACCCCTGGAGCGGGACGAAGAACGAAATGTAATCGGTCGCAATGATTGCGAGGCCGGCTGCCGGACTGGTCCTTATGATGAACAACTGGGCCCATCCAAACATGAAACCCGCAAACGGACCATAGGCGCGGGTGATGTAGCTGTATTCGCCGCCTGTGGTTGGGATTCTCGTACCCAGTTCGGCGTAAATGAGACCTCCGGCCATCACAAATACAGACACGACCAGCCAGGTCATGATGACCTGCGTGTATCCCGGGAAATATCCCGCGATGAGGTAGGGTGTCGAATAGATCCCAGATCCGATCGTGATTCCGATCAGCAGGGCGATCCCGTCAAATGTCGTCAGTTGTTTTCGGAGTTCAGCCATGACCCCGAAAATGCGACATCCTTATCTGAGATCAAATTTTACCGGAATCATCATGTAGACAGATACCGCTCGAGCGCGCTGGAGCGCAGGTTCGAACTCGAGTTGCATGATTCCTTCGAGCGCCGCCTTGTCGAGCAGTTCGTGCACTGATCGGATAATTTCAGGCTGAGATGGCTTGCCCTCCGGTGTAACGACGATCCGAACGTGAACCGTGCCTTCTATTTCAGCCTTTTGTGCGATCACAGGGTACTGTACATATGTGTAGAGTCGCTGAAGACCACCGATGATTTCGGGCATCTTTTCGACGATGACGAAGATCTCTTCTTCTTCGACTTCAACCGGTTCCGGCGGAGGCGGAGGAAGATCTGTTACTGCTTCATCCATATCGAGGAACACGTCCAGGTCGAGATCATCATCCTCGAGCACCATGTCATCCGGAACGACAACCGGAACCGGTGGACGCGGTGGAGGCGGTGGCTTTTCGAGCTGCTGAGTCTGCAGGATATCCTCCATTTGAACCGTTTCCTGATCCGGCATCACGTATTCCAGAGTCTCGTTCGCCGTGATATCCATTCGGAATGCGCCAATTGTCATGGACAGCGCCAGAATGGCACCGATTTGTCCCATAACGAGGTACTCCAGACGGCGGCTCCGATACAACGCACTTCGCTCGGCGAAACGCCTCGCGAGTTGATCACTCGACAGACCCTCGCTCACCATCTTCCTGTCAGGAAGGCGGCCGAATTTGGATCCATATGCGGGCAGAAATCTGCCGACGAGGAATGTGCTTTTCATATTTACTGGCTACTGGGTGAAAGTACCTTACACACAGCAATACGGGATTCACGGCAATAAAGTTGGAAAAGTTGCAAAAAAGAGGCAACGGAGCCTTAAATAAGCTCATTGGTCTACAAAGAGCAGCAATCCTCCTTCTATCGGAGGAAGTAGAAGTGATCGGTAGGACCGTGGCCTTTTCCGATTGAAAGCCCGGCACGGATCGCTTCGCTCACATATTTCTTTGCCTGGTCTACGGCTTCAACCAGGTTTTCGCCCAAGGCAAGCCGTGCCGCGATGGTCGCGGCGTACGTGCAACCAGTCCCGTGTGTATTCAGTGTGTCGATACGCTCACAACGAAAGACGTGAAAGTCATGGCCGTCGAACAGAATATCGATCGCGTCTTCTTCCTCGTCCAGATGACCGCCTTTGACGAGAACGGCTTCCGGGCCCATCGCGTGGATGTCTTTTGCGGCGGCGCGGGCTTCGGCCTCTGAGGGAATATCATATCCTACCAACCGCGCCGCCTCATGCGCGTTGGGCGTGCAGACTCTCGCCAGCGGAAGCAACTCCTGGATGAGCGCATCCACCGCATCCTCCTTCAGTAGTGAGAATCCACTTTTCGAAATCATCACCGGATCCACTACCAGAGGTCCGATATCGTGCTCTCGAATTTTGCCCGCCACCGCGGATATGATCTCTCGGGAAGACAGCATCCCGGTTTTGGCGGCGGCAATACTCATGTCAGTCGCGACGGCATCGATCTGTGATTCGATCAGCGAGACAGGTAGATCCAACGCATCAGTGACGGCGACTGTGTTCTGGGCGGTGATGGCAGTCACAACGCTTGCGGCAAAAACACCGTTCGCCTGCATGGCCTTTAAATCGGCCTGTATTCCTGCTCCACCTCCAGAATCACTACCGGCAATTGTCAGCGCTACGGGTATCGACATGTCTACAGTCCGGGTAATTCGTTGGAGTAAGCCATTACAGCCTCGAAAACATCCGTGGCCTCGAGTATCGCCGAGTGCACGGCAACACCATGGGCACCGGCTTCGAGGCACTCCCCGACTCGTTCCGGGGAAACACCACCAATTGCAATAACGGGCATGTGCGCACTGAGTTCACATACCTGTTTCAGTTGTTCCATGCCGGCACCCTCGCGGCCAGGATGACTTTTCGTCCTGTAGACGGAACCGAATGTCACATAATCAGCCTCGTCGCGACGGGCCTCTACGGCTTCTTCCAGGGTGTGGATGCTTTTACCCACCATTCGATCTCTTCCCAGGAGTTCCAGCGCCTCGTATACCGTAGGTCCGTGGAGACCGGTATGAAATGGAAGAGAAAGACTTTCCGAGACACTGAGCCGAGCGTTGATGCTGACAATGACGTCTGGGTATTCCGTCAAAATCCGTGATGACACTTCAACTGCAGCGTATTCGAACACGTCGGTTGACGCGCTGTGGTCCCGCAGTTGAACCCACCGAACGCCAAAACGGACAGCTTCAAGTGTCCTCAAAGCTACCTCAGGGTCCGAAAACCTGTCCGCTACCAGGATCAATCGCGGAAGTGACACGATGCGCTCAACGAATTATTTGTAGTACAGAGTCTGTCCTTTCGGCACCGGAGACTGTGCTCGCCGGAATATCAGTCAGACGAAACCTCAACACGGCCGCTCATGCTTGAGGATGCTTCGGCATAGAATTTCCTCGGAATGCGTCCGGCCAGATAGGCCAGACGCCCGGCCTCAACTCCATGACGCATGGCTGCCGCCATTTGAACCGGGTGTTTAGCTTTCGAAACAGCCGTATTCAGCAGAATACCGTCGTATCCCAGTTCCATGGCCAGTGCGGCATCGCTGGCCGTACCAATTCCGGCATCCACCAAAAGAGGGATATCGCGGACGATATCCCTGATCAGCTGCAGGTTGTATGGATTCAGGATCCCCATTCCGCTTCCGATGGGTGAAGCCAGTGGCATCACGGCTGCGCATCCTAGGTCTGCGAGTTTTTTGCAGGTTATAGGGTCGTCATTCGAATAGGCCATTACCGTAAAACCGGACCGGATCAGGTCTGACGCAGCCTTAAGGAGCTGTTCAACATCGGGCATGAGGGTTTCATCGTCTCCGATGACTTCCAATTTGACGAGATCGGTCTCCAACGCCTCGCGAGCAAGTTCGGCCACCAGCACGGCTTCCTTTGCCGTATAACAGCCGGCCGTGTTGGGAAGAAGATCCACTGGAAGGGAGGTCAGCATATGCATAAACCCTTCTCTATCGCGGTCTTGTAGATTTACGCGTCTTATGGCGACCGTGATCAACTGCGTGGCCGATGCAGCGATGGACTCCATCATGATCTGCGGGTTTGGATAACCGCTTGTACCGAGCAGCAGCCTTGACTTCAGTTTCAGGTCCGCTATTCGCAAGAAGTCACCACATTCCTCAGTGGGAGTCGCAGTAGCCTTCTTTTTGTCTTTTTCAGAAACCTGCATGGGTCTTCCCCTCATCCGCCCTGACGGGCTGTTACAATTTCAATCGCGTCTCCGTCCTGTATCGCCTTGGAGGACCAGTCGTTTCGTCGGACGATAACTTCATTCACAGCCACGGCAATTCCCCGTGCACTGGCCGGATCTATCTGTCGTGATCTGAGCAGATCCTCGAGCGAAGATTCGAATGGAATCTGCTCCTTGAGGCCATTAATCTGTACGTTCATGTCGCTCATTTCGCTTTTGTCGGGCCCGTTCTACTCAGTTTCGAGTCCCAAGGAATCGTTCTGGTGAGAAGAAAGACATAACGTCCCTCTCTGTTTCGTCGAGAATGGATTCTTCCGCCGACAGCGCCGTAATCGCCGAAAGCAGAATTCCATGTCGATAGTGACCCGTAGCTACAAACAGACGATGGTCTCCTGCAAATCCCACCAATGGTTGATTGTCGCGACTTCCAGGACGAAATCCTACGTGGGCGCCAAGAATTTCTTGATCCAGGATTCCCGGAACGAGTTCCCATGCTCCGTCCAGAACGCCATGGACACCTCCAGCCGTCAATCGTGAATCGAATCCCATCTCCTCACTGGTTGCTCCAACAAACAATCTTCCGTCCGAGCGTGGGACAAGGTAGGCCTTTGGCCCCCGAATGACGTGAGAAAGAGAGAATGGAGCCTCCATTTTCAATTCCAGTATCTGCCCTTTTACCGGGCGCACGGGTGGTATGGCTTCTTCCGGTAATCCTTCGATCTGACCGCTCCAGGCTCCGGCGGCAAGGACAATTCTGCTACCGACGATTTCCTCTCCTGATTCAAGATGAACCGACACCTGTTCACCGGCGAGATCCACGGATTTTACGGGACAATATTCCCGAATCTCCCCACCACGTTTGAGAATAGCTACCTGCAGTGCTTCGAGGAGTTTGCGATTGTCCACAGAGTGATCGCCTTTGGCGCTGACAGCGGCCGAAATTCTGGGGGAGAGAAACGGCTCCAGATCAAGTGCTTCCGACCCAGACAGCCACTCAACGGGGTATCCCTGAGCTTTCTGAAAATCGAATCCACGCTTGAGCGCTTCTGCCGAATCCCGATCATCAGCGACTACGAGTGTCCCGAACGAGGAATAGTCCGTGTCGATGCCTGAATCATCCTTCAATTCGCGGACAAACGATGGCCATTCTTTCAACGACGCACGACAAAGCTCGTACAATTCGAATTCCTCAAATCCGACCTCGGCCGCGGCAGCAAGCATACCGGCAGCCACACGCGAGCTCTCCTGGCCAGTTTGTCCACGTTCCAGAATCGTTACACGTGCGCCACGTCGGGCCAGTCGCCAAGCGATGGCCAAACCGATGACACCACCACCTATTACGATGGAGTGTCCGTATGCCTCGTGCTGTGCTGAACTCTTATCCTGACCTGTACTCATCGGCTAATCGCGTCTTCGAGCTTCTTGCTTGGTGGTAGGGGCCCTCGGTCAGCAAAATCAACGGGAATTCTTGCTGCAAAAAAAGGCGACTGTTGGTTTACCCGCGGAAGCAAGATAGTTTCCGGAGGAGAAACTCTTCTTTGCAATAGTGGATCTTCTTTGAGTTTTTTTGAACGACTCTGAGTGTTCATTACCTGCAATGTGTTCGATAATATTCCGGGGTCAGATACCTGATGTCCTCCACCGCCAGTCGATACGATGTCGTGATTGGCGGCTCCGGCCTGGCCGGAGCCGCGTCCGCATTCTGGTTGCGCCGGGCCGGCTTCCGGGTCGTCGTCGTGGAATCCGGACACATTTGCTCCGGTGCATCCGGAATTGGCCTGGGATTGGTGAATCCGTTGATATCAAGAAAAGGGCGACCCGTCTGGAACGCTCGCGAATCGCTGGAAGCGCTTCAGGAAATGAACGTCGAAGGGCGCGCGGGCATACTCAGGCCGGCAAGGAGTGAGGAGCAAGCCAGGTATTTCGCCGAATCCGCAGATATGATCTCGGATCTCGGATCATGGATCGACCCGAACGAAGGGCAATCGCGGTATCCATTTCTACGTGTACCTCGGGGACTCATTTCCGTCTCTTCCGGAATCGCAGTAGATATCGCAGCGCAGGTCGGACGCTGGCTCGAGGATATTGAAGTCAGGACCGGGTCCGCCATTGCATCGTGGCGCGAAAACAACTCGGGAGTTGAGGTTGAGCTGGCATCCAGAGAAGTGATTCAGGCAGATCGTTTGATTCTGTGCACGGGCAAGTCTTTGTTGACAAATCCCGCGACCGCCGACCTTCACCTGCACGGCATCAAAGGACAGGCAATCCGGGTCAAAAAACCGACTGCTCTACCGGAGCCCCTTCCCTCCCTTTCGAGTGCCGGCTATGTTATCGATGAATTGAATGGATGTCTGACCATCGGCAGCACATTCGAACACAGTTGGGAAAGTGAAGAGCCGGATGAATCGGCCGCAGAAAAACTGCTTCAGATCGCGTCTGAAATCCTCAAGGGAGTCGCTGATGCCGAAGTCATCGAGACTCTCGCTGCCATTCGAGTGACCGTGCCGGGGACACGTCTTCCCATGATCGGTCCCCTTCCCGATAGCAAGCGCGTTTGGGTATTTACCGGGCTCGGAGCCAAGGGACTCATGATGTCAGCTTATCTCGGCAAAAAGATTCCCCTGTTCTTCAACGATTTGGAAGCGATTCCAAAGGGTTGCAGGGTTGTCCGGCGACCTTCCAAAACCTAAAATGGGACATCGGCCCTTAGAAGAGGACAACCGAGGCCGAAGCGCAATCACGACCAATTTGTGGAATTTCATGGCTGAAGTAACAACCACCCGCGTCGCCGACATTCTGGGCGATGAAGCATCTTCTCTTCTCGATCACACCTGTTCGACAATCGATTCGTCGCAGCTCCATCTGCCCGGACCAGACTTTGTCGAACGAGTCTGGATGCACTCAGATCGCAATATTCCGACGCTTAATTCCATTCAGCGCCTGTTTGGACATGGTCGCCTGGGGGGAACCGGGTACATCTCCATTCTTCCTGTGGATCAGGGTATCGAACATGCAGGCGGGGCATCGTTCGCCAAGAACCCGATCTATTTTGATCCTGCGAACATCGTCGAACTCGCAATTGAAGGCGGCTGCAACGCCGTTGCATCCACGTATGGAGTGTTGGGTTCGGTGGCGAGAAAGTATGCCCACCGCATCCCGATGATCATGAAGTTCAACCACAATGAGCTTCTGACTCACCCCAACACGTTTGACCAGATCAACTTCGCGCGAATCGAGGAAGCCTGGAATATGGGCTGTGTGGGAGTTGGAGCGACCATTTATTTTGGCTCCGACGAGTCGAATCGACAGCTCGAAGAAGTAACCGAGGCGTTTGCCATGGCCCACGAACTCGGAATGTGTACGATTCTGTGGTGCTATATGCGCAACAGCGGTTTCAAGGTGGACGGAGTCAATCACGAGTCAAGCGCTGACCTTACCGGCCAAGCCAATCACATTGGTGCGACGATTGAAGCTGACATCCTCAAACAGAAGCAACCTACCCAGAATGGAGGCTACAAGGCCCTCAATTCGGGTGATTCGTCATATGGAAAGCTCGACGAACGAATTTATACAGAGTTGTCTACGGATCATCCCATTGATCTCACGCGCTATCAGGTCGCAAACGGATACATGGGACGCGCGGGCCTGATCAACTCGGGAGGCGCTTCGGGTGAGAACGATCTTCAGCAAGCGGTTAAAACAGCTGTCATCAACAAACGCGCGGGCGGAATGGGTCTCATTTCAGGTCGAAAAGCGTTTCAGCGGCCCATGGAAGAGGGAATTGGCATATTGAATGCCATTCAGGATGTGTACCTCAACGACGATGTAACCATCGCCTGAGACGCTCACAACGAAGATTATACTGAAAGACCCCTGTTCGCGTGCAACAAGCGGGCAGGGGTCTTCCGTATATTGCGGCCGGGCTGAAAGCGTTGATTTCAGCACTCATCATTGAAGACGATGTTTGACGAGTGGTCGGACATCGGCGTTACGACCACATTAAACGTCAAAAAGGACGAAGACACGATGGCCGAAAAGTCGGAAAAAGAACCAATTGCGGACGATCTCACTGAAAACGAGGTCGTAGAGAATGCAGAACCATCTGGCGATCTCGACGCAACCCCGGAAGCGAGCGGTGGAGATTCTTCTCCTGCCGTTGAAGATCCAGAATTGTCGGAAGGAGATTCAAGCGCAGAAGCCGAAACGGCTGACTCCTCCGGTGAAGCCGATTTGGATGAAGACGGTCCGCTTCTCGAAATGAGCGTCCCCTCTCCGGCCGGCCCCAGCCTGCTCGACAAATACACCGCACACTATCCCGATTGGGCCAAAGAGTTCGCCCGGAAGTATTTCACAAAAACGGTCACACAGTTTTTACTGTATGGAAACGTTCGTGATCTCGTACCGAGCGAAAGCAAGGATGGCGAAAAGTCATTCGTCTCCCTGCAGAAGTTTCTGGTACAGGAGCTGTTTGCGGCGCGCGATATTATTCTCTTCTACGACCGCTCGAGTGGCATTCATTTTGCCGACAAAGAATCCCAGAAGGACTTCAACCGGGCACTTTCTGGATACGACACCATTTTCGGAACCGATTTCGCCAAGAAACTGCCCAAAGATCCAGTCCGCGTCCTCTCTGTCCTTCAGAACTACTTCCGTCTGCGGCTCGGGGAAGGAAAACGAATAGCCTGCATCATCGACTACGCCGAGACCGTCATACCGATGGCAGAGGCATCGATGTATTCGGCCGAGGATAGAAACGCTCTGGTATTTCTGCAGAAGTGGGCGCACGATCCCCTTTTTCTGGACAGTGACTTTACCATCGCATTGATCGCCCAGAACCTGAGCGAGCTCAACCAGCAGATAGTCCAGAGTCCCTACACCGCGGAAATCCAGATTCCCATCCCGGGCGAAGACGCACGTCGCGAGTTCGTCGACAGTTATCTCGATGGTCGGGAAGGTGAGTGGGTGCAGCACTCCAGCGTAGACGCGTCGGCTCTTGCTTCGAACACGGCTGGCCTTGGATACATCCAGCTTCGCTCAATTCTTGCCGATGTGCTGGAGAACCACACCTCCTTGACATTCGATGCTCTTTCTGAAATGAAGAAAGAGTTCATCGAGGCGGAAGCATTCGGCATGCTCGAATTCATGGAGACAGATCTGAATCTGGATATGGTCGCCGGGCACACAGAAGCGAAATTCCATCTCCGTGAGGCGGCGAAGGCGCTGAAGGCGGGACGGTCGGACGTCATGCCCATGGGGTATCTCGTCAGCGGTCCGGTGGGAACGGGTAAGACGTTTTCGATCATGTGCTTCGCCGGCGAAATCGGCATTCCCATGGTGATGCTGAAGAATTTCCGATCGCAATGGCAGGGTCAGACTGAGGCAAACCTTGAAAAAATCCTCACGCTTCTTCAGGCCATGACGCCCGTAGCTGTCATGATTGATGAAGCTGATGCAGCTCTCGGTAATCGCGATGCTGGCGGCGACTCTGGCGTCTCGAAACGAGTATTTGGTCAGATCGCGCAGTTCATGTCCAACTCGAAAAACCGGGGCCGTGTGATCTGGTTTCTGGTGACCGCGAGACCTGACTATATGCCTGTGGACTTGAAGCGCCAGGGACGCGCCGAGGAGCATATCGCCCTCTTCTATCCTTCGACAAGGGGAGAACGCGAGGAGTTGCTGGAGGTGATGATGAAACGTACGGGTGTCAAGGTTGATATGGATCAGATCCCGGACGGACTTCTCAACGGAGAGAGGACATTTTCGGGAGCAGATATGGAGGCGCTGCTGACCCGAGCAAAATTCAGAGCTGCATCCGATGAGTCCTCGCCGGGCAAGGTCACGAAAGAGGTTTTACAGATAGTCGTTGATGACTTCATGCCTCCGACCTATCCACTCGAAGTGGAGCTGCAGACTCTCGTAGCCGTTCTCGAATGCACGAGTCGGGCGCTTCTTCCCGAGACGTATCGCAACATGGATCGGGAGACGATCGTCCGGCGAGTAGACGAGCTTTCGCACCTGGTCAAATAGATTGAAAAATACAGGGGCGCCGGCTGCTAGCCGGCGCCCCTGTATCAATTTCTACTTTTTTCTTATCGAAGGGATGTGCTTCAGACTATTTCTTCGATCCTTTCTTCTTCTGCGCCTGTTCTACACTCAAAAGGCGGTCGTACAACTCCCAACTGATCAGGACCGCGTAAGGTTGATTGTTCTTCTGAATCAGTACGCCCCGGTCGATTTCTTTCGCATATTCGACCAATTCCGACGTATTTGACCTCAATTCAGTGATTGTGGCTATCGCTTCAATTCCTTTTGTCAGATACATATCACAAATATATGGGCATATTTATATGTATTTATAGACGTATTTTTGTGGCATATTTCGTTGGAAATATAAAACACTATCTATGTGGGAGCATTATGATAATGAATACTTACTTAAACTCTGCAACGTATATGTAGATAATTTATCCACAACGAGGCGTGTTCACTTCAGGTAAGATTGAATGACTGGGGCTCCTTTTCCCCTTTGCTTTCCTCTTTATTACCGTACCTTTCGCTTGCACCCTCGCCCCCACTTCGCCACACACACCCACGGCGCATGTTTCTCTGCAAAGTAACCGGAACCATCGTTTCCTCGAGAAAGGATGTAACGTTCCGGGATGGAAAACTTCTGGTCGTTCACCCCATCGATTCTATCGGAGACCTGGATGGGGAAATCGACATGCTTGCCATCGACCCGGGGTACGGTGCCGGGATGGGTGACACCGTACTTGTTGCCAAAGAAGGCTCTGTCGTTCGGCAGTTGATGAGTGGAAAGGATGTCCCAGCAAACGTCATTATTCTGGGCGTCGTCGATGGTTGGACCGCTCAGGCCTGATCCCGTTTAGCGCCATTTCTTCCTTGTAACGGACAGCACCGGACGCTACTTTCTCGCGTTCCCCGAATTCAGAGGAGCCTCAACAACAGCAAGAGGTAGCGTCGCATGTCCCACCTTTCCAGTGCGAGCAGGGTTAACTCCGTCCTGCTCTTCGGACTATTGTCCATTGTGATGCTTGTGCCACGCAGTGTGCAAGCTCAAAAAAACAGCCCAGATATACCCGTCGTTTCGAACGTCGTGGCCATCCAGGGCGCCCGTATCGTCCAGGCTCCGGGCCGCGTCATCGAATCAGGCACGATTGTATTTCGTGATGGAGTTATCGAGTCAGTCGGTCGCCGCGTAGATATTCCTTACGATGCCCAGATTATTGATGGCGACAGCCTCACCGTTTATGCAGGTCTGATAGACGTGCTGTCAAACGTCGCCGTCCCCGCGCCCGCGTCCCCAACTCAACGCGGACCGGGACAACAGCAACAGGCCACCAATCGAGCGTTTCCCACCTTCGAGCGAGCTGGCATTACACCTGAAAAAGATGTGCGTCCTCTTCTGGACCCTTCGGACAAATCTGTGGAGGCTCACCGCAATCTGGGATTCACGACGGTCGTCACCGTCCCGCATGGACGAATGCTTCCGGGAACAGCTTCGATTGCGCTTCTCTCAGGAAGTGATGCAGCCGCGATGGTTGTTCAAGGAGAACAACCTGTCGTGTTTGAATATCAAGGCGCTCGGGGAGTGTATCCGGGCACACCCATGGCTATGATGAGCAAATTTCGTCAGCTCTTCCGTGAGGCAGATCGTCGCATGAAGGTCCAGGCCATGTACGATGATGACCCGACTGGAATGACGCTTCCTCCATATGACGCCGTCCATGGCACATTTGGCTCGATCATCAACCGGGACAAACGCGTCTTTGCGTTTACACGAGATGCACTTGAGGTGCATCGCACACTCTCCCTTCAATCCGAATTAGGCTTTGACCTGGTATTAACCGGATTGTCCGGTGGGTTCGACACAGTAGACAAGGTCGCAGCTGCGGATGCAGGCGTCGCATTGACGCTGAACGTCCCCGACAAACCCGAATGGGCTGCCGAGGTAGGTAAAGATTCGCTGGATCAGATTCTGGCGGCATTCGACGAAGAAACAAGGACCGCAACGTTCAGGGACGTCGAAGCGGAACGAAGAAATCTTGAGGCGAAGCAACTTCAATCGCGGGCCCGCTACGTGTCAATGCCCGCTCAGTACGCCGACGCGGGTGTTTCTTTTGCTTTCACTTCCTATGGAATGGAAGCCAAGGATGTCACGAGCTCAGTTCGCGAGTACGTCGGTGCCGGCTTGAGCCGCGATGACATGCTTGCCGCCTTCACAACCCATGCCGCTGACCTATTGGGTCTTTCGGGATTCATGGGTAGCCTGGATGAAGGAAAAATGGCCAACCTGGTTGTCACAAACGGCGACCTTTTCGCAGAGAAAACCAAAGTTAGATACGTCTTCGTTGACGGCAGCAAATACGAGATTGCTTCCGCCAAAGGAGGAAACGGTCCAAACGGAAGGAGAGGACGGTAAGACAATGACACACATTAAAAAATCAGCATTCTTGATGGCTGCGCTGCTTTTTGTAGCGATTCAACTCAATGCCCAGAACGTCGTGATCCGAAATGCGACAGTCCTGACCGTTACTCAGGGCACGCTTGAAAACACGGACGTGCTCATTACCGGCGGTGTCATTTCCGAGATCGGCTCGGGTCTCAGGGCCCCTCGCGGGACAGAGGAAGTGGATGGAACGGACAAATTCCTGATGCCGGGCATCATTGACGCCCACTCGCATATCGCCCTTTCTTCTATCAATGAAGGCTCCAGCCCTGTCACGGCCGAAGTGTCCATGGAAGATGTCGTCAATCCCTATCATATCGGGATATATCGTGCACTGGCGGGCGGCGTGACCACATCCCACACGATGCATGGATCGGCCAACGTAATTGGTGGCCAGAACGAGACGATCAAGCACCGATGGGGAACGACGGATCCCGACGATGTCCGTTTCAGAGGCGCTCCACGCACCATCAAGTTCGCGCTCGGTGAAAACCCGACGCGAAACCATGGACGCAGGGCCTCAAACGCCTCCGGAGCAATCGTGCCCGCCACGAGAATGGGGGTCGAGCAGGTACTGCGGGCCCACTTTGAAAACGGACAGCGTTATATGACGGCCTGGGATGCCTACAACGCGGAAGCCGCGACCAATCCAAGGGCTGTTCCTCCGGTTTACAATGACCGACTGGAAGTCATGGCAGACATTCTGCGAGGAGAAATCCTCGTACATTGTCACAGTTATCGAGCAGACGAAATCCTCATGCTCACGCGTGTTCTGGGTGACTACGGTGTGCACAATATCACCTTTCAGCATGCCAACGAAGCGTTCAAGGTGGCACCGGAACTGGCTGAATTTGGAGCCCACGCGTCAGTTTTTGCCGACTGGTGGTCATACAAATTTGAGGTCTATTACTCGACAGCCTATAACGCCGCCATTCTGACCCGAAACGGTGTCGTGACCTCGGTCAATTCTGATTCGGGAGAACTGAACCGTCATCTCTATCATGAAGCTGCAAAGAGTCAGAGATATGGAAATTTGTCCGACACAGAAGCCCTTTCGCTTGTCACGATCAATCCTGCCATTCAGCTGGGTATTCAGGACCGGGTGGGATCGATTGAAATCGGAAAAGACGGGGATGTAGTTCTGTTCGACTCTCATCCTCTTTCGGTGTACGCCATTCCCGAACTCACATTTGTGGACGGGGTGAAGTACTTCGACCGATTTGAAGATCCGGACGACGTGCGTTTGCAGATCAGTCCATCCGCTTCGATTGGCGCCTATGAAGGCCAAATCACGGGACGCGATCGCGTTCATGATCACACGGAGGTCGTCAATTTCTTCGATCTCTTCTCAGATATCGATTTCGACATCGATTCAGACAATCGATAAGAGGAGAAATCAATGAACACATTTTTTGCAGTAGTACTGGCAACGCTTACGTTCGGCCAACCGGGTCAGCAGCAGGACCAGAAAGCCCGTCAAGGCACATTCGCCATTACCAACGCGCATATCGAAACCGTGTCTGACGGCATCATCGAAAATGGTACTGTCGTAATTGAAGGCGATCGCATCATCGCCGTCGGCGCGAATGTCGACATTCCAGCGGGAGCTGAAATCATCGACGGAAACGGACTTCGGGTCTATCCGGGAATGATTGACTCCGGCACAGCACTGGGTCTGCAGGAAGTCGGCTCAGTGGCTGAAACCAATGACACGAATGAGGTCGGTGAAGTGACGCCCCACATGGACGCTCTGAGCGCTGTGAATCCTAACTCGGTCGCCATTCCGATAACGCGTGTTGCCGGAATCACAACGGTCATCACAGAGCCCAGCGGAGGGCTTCTCCCAGGAACAGCCTCTCTCATCAATCTTTTCGGGTACACACCCGAGCAGATGCACGCGGGCGGGGTGAAGATGCTGGTTCTCCAGTTTCCTCAGAAAAGCAGTGGCGGTGGATTTCGTTTCGGACCTCAACGTTCGCCCGAAGAGCGAGAAAAGAGATACACGGAAGCCCTCGACAAGCTGAATGAAATCTGGGATCGGGCCGAACTTTACGACCGGATATCGACTGCTTACGCCGCAGATCCGAACGGCAAAGAGAAGCCGGTCTATGCGCCAGAAATGGACGCGATCAGGCCGGTTCTGTCTGGCGAACGAGCACTCATGGTAAAAGTGAGCGCTGAAAAGGACATTCTTGCGGCCATTGACTGGGTCAACGCCCGCAAACTGTCCAACGTGGTCTTCAGCGGGGTTTCTGAAGGCTGGCGGGTGGCGGACAAGCTGGCTGAAGCCGGAATTGCGTGCCTGGTTGGGCCCGTCCAGGCCCCCCCCACGCGCGGATCGGATCGCTACGAC
>Ga0114933_10003304_pt1 | contig 15839 bp, 14 predicted proteins | sample 4SBtaG_FD_89691 | JGI IMG/M metagenome (GOLD analysis project Ga0114933, IMG submission 89691) | Deep subsurface microbial communities from Kolumbo volcano to uncover new lineages of life (NeLLi) - 4SBTROV12_W25 metaG | ecosystem: Environmental > Aquatic > Marine > Volcanic | place: Kolumbo... | reverse complement strand
GAGCTATGGAAGGTTATCTTTAATCGTTTCTTGGCTCTCTTCTCGATTTGGGTTACTGCTATTCTCTGCATCTTATATAAAAACTTTGAAGAAAAATTGGAAGAAACCAATCGACAACTAACTCACTCAGAAAAACTATCTGCTTCTGGAAAGTTGGCAGCATCTATTGCTCATGAGTTTAATAATCCTCTGTGTGGAATTCGTAATACACTTGAAAGACTTCAAGAAAAAGTTCCCATGGGGAATGAATTTTCATACTCAACAAGAATTGCTATAAATGAGTGTAATCGAGTTATAAAACTAATTAGCCAACTCAACAATTTTTACCAACCCTCCAAAAGCGACATTGAAACCTTTGACCTTCATGAGGCAATTGATGAAATTATCACTTTAATGGGCAATAGTTTAAATGATGAAAGAATAACTTTTGAGAAATACTATTGCCAGAAGAACTTACAAATAAAAGCTATTCCAGATCAAATTAAACAAGTAATTTTGAACTTGATTCAAAATGCAGAGGAGTCTTATCGGGGTGATTTTGGAAAAATTATTATCTCAACAGAGCAGCTGACCTCTGAAATCAAAATTCAAGTAAAAGACTTAGGGCAGGGAATTACTAAAGATAATTTAGATAAAATATTTGATCCTTTTTTTACGACAAAGAAAAACGTCAAGGGTATCGGTCTCGGGCTATCAATAAGTTATGGTATCATCAAAAGTCATGGTGGATTAATGACTGCTGTCAGTGAGGCACGCAAAGGAACCTGTTTTACTATTATTCTCCCAATTGACGGTAATTTTAAAAATGAGTAATCAGTCTATTTTAATTATTGATGATGAGCTATTGATTCTCGACACAATGAGTAAAGATCTATCCGACCAAGGTTACAATGTAGATACTGCAGAAAATGGGGAAGATGGAATAATTAAATTTTGCAAGACAAATCACAACTTAGTAATCATTGATCTTGTAATGGAAGGTTTAAGTGGCATTCAAACTGCGAAAGAAATAAAAGACTTAAAACCAGAAACAAAAGTTATTTTCCTAACAGGTTATGGAACCAGAAGTAATGCGATTGAAGCTTTACGCCTGGGTGCTTCTGACTTTTTTCTTAAGCCCTACAATCGAAGCAGGCTACTGCAAAAAATTTCTCTCTGTCTCGATGAGCAGGGAACCTTGTCACAATCGATTAGTAAACCCTTATTAGATAAAATTTACTCCGGTTCTCTTTCAAGAAAAGAAAAAGAAGTCATTGCTTTGGTTATGAATGGCTTGTCAGATAAAGAGATCTCCTTAAAACTTTTTATTAGCGTTAATACCGTTAAAACTCACCTCAAAAGTATTTATGCAAAATTAGAGCTAAAAGGACGGAAACAACTACTTACATTTCTGTAAACTCTCACCTCCTCCTTGTCATTCTAGATATACCCTTTAAGTATAAAAGCCGCTTCTAATCAATCACAAATCACTCTTTTGGGTGATTTAATATTTCGCCTTATACCATAAACTACCTATAAATATAGTCTAAAAAGGTGGAATCATATGTATATATCAAATTTAAAATATCAACTGATCATATTAGGTCTAGTTGCTTTTTCTATTTGGCCTAGTCTAGTTCTGGCTCAGCGAGATACAGGTTACGACTCGTATGGACTCTATATAGAAGATGAAATTATTGACAAAAAACTATATCAGGAACAGAAAATTAAAAGTCTAAAAGAAAAACATAAAAAATACATCGATATGATTCAAAAAGAGCCCAATAACCCAACTCCTCTATTCTATCTTGGCAGTCTCTATATGGAGTTAAATCAACCAAAGCAAGCTATTCCCGCATTTGTTAATTCATTAAAGTTAGAACCTAAGAACCCAGAAACTCATATAAGGCTCGGTAAGGCATACTACAAGTTAGGGGATCTCGATCAAGCGATCAATCATGTTGAAATTGCTAAGAATATTTTTAAAGACGATTTAGACATATTTGGGGAAACCAGAATCAAACCTTTTTTAAAATTGTTAAAAGAGAAATACCTGAAAAATAAAATTAACTGACTGACTATAATTTCAATTAAATATTTTTCGCAATTCAAATTAAAAAAAGTCTAAAAAAATCAAAACAAAAATAAGCGTTCCCCATAAAGTTGATTTGAAAAGTTTTTTTTCTGTCGAGCCTAAAGATCGAATTGCTATTAATAAAACAAATACATTCGACTTATCCTTTCAAAATCAAATCGGATTTTTCACTCTTTAAACATATATAAACCTAGTACTTCCAAATGATTTTAAAAGGAATTGAAGATTGGTGAAAAACCTCGCATATAACTTTGAGGTCTTAGAATATAAAACGAGTTCTTGCCAACCGTTTGTATACTGAGTCGCCAATTTTTTTTCTTGTTGAACCTAGTTCGGACGGAAGATACATTGATGGACTAAATAGGCAAGGTATAATCAGACTGAGTTTTATAGAATACTGGCAAGGTTAATGCCAAGGGAAATCCATGCTGATTTGAATGCTGGAACCAGTCTGGTTGAATGCTTGCGTAAGATATGAGGAACGAAGGGCTAAGCATGGGGAGAGTTGACTGCTTATGGCAAAGGAGGCTCTTGAGCTAGCTGATAGAGTACTTATGGGACCGGGTGGAGAGAAGATAGATGAGTATGTACTTAGGGAAGCCTTAGGTAGACAGAAGAGACTTTGTGTTGGCTTTAATAAAGAGACTGGGGAGAAACTATATAGACTTGCTGTAAAACTTAGTAAGTGAACTAGAGTAGGACTCAAGTTAACAACGAAAGGATGGTTTTATTATTTGTCCACCCCTGATTTTTAAGTCCATAAAATTTATGTGATGCCTCGCATGGATTGCATCTGTAGCTTATTTTTCATGTCCTAACCAAAATCTAACCCACTGATGTCAAACTAACGCTATACTTAAGTTGACAGTTGATAAAGTAGGTTTTAGAAATGGCACAAAAAAAGATTCTCGTTGTAGAAGACGAAGAAGACATACAGGAACTAGTAAGATACAACTTGGTCAAAGAAGGCTATCAGGCACACTGCGTGGGTTCTGGCGAAGCGGGATTGAAGGAAGCCCGGAAAATATTTCCAGATTTATTGATTTTGGATCTGATGCTGCCGGGAATGAATGGGTTGGAAGTATGCCGCCAATTAAAAAGCGATCTCAATACCCAACCTATTCCCATAATAATGCTGACTGCAAAGGGCGAAGAAACAGATATTGTTTTAGGACTGGAGATGGGGGCAGATGATTATGTCACCAAGCCTTTCAGTATTAAAGTTTTTTTGAGTCGGGTGAGAGCAGTTCTGCGTCGTGCGCAGGGGCTTGAGTCAGGAGAATCTGGGATCCTCAACTTCATGGATCTTCAAATTCATACCGGAAAACATGAGGTTTGGGTTCAAGAGGCAAAGGTGAAGTTGACCTATACCGAATTTATGATTCTAAAGTTTCTGGCCAAGCATCCGGGATGGGTTTTTACTCGTGGGCAGATTGTCGATTCAATCCGCGGCGATGGTTATGCTATAACCGACAGAGCTATCGATTTTCAGATTGTGGGTCTACGCAAAAAACTAGGTCCGGCTTCTAAATACATAGAAACGGTGCGTGGCGTCGGCTACAGATTCGAAGAAGGGTAAGATCGAAGAACTATAGTTCTCATCTGAGCCTCTATCCCGGAATTATATAAGTGAAGAACTTGAAATAAAGCCTTAATTATTAAAAAAAATATGGCTAAAAAAAGAATTTTCTGGCAACTTTTTCCCTCCTACCTGTTAATCACTTTTACAGCACTACTTATAGTCGGTGGCTACGCATCTGATTCATTGAGAGAATTTTATTATGATCGTACAGCAGAAGATTTAAAAGCTCGTGCTAGGCTGATTGAACGTCAGATTGCAAGAAAAATTCCCCCCTTCAATCCTCCTTCTTTAAATTCTTTGAGTCGTGACCTGGGAACAAAAACAAACACCCGAATTACAATTATCGATCTTTCAGGGAAAGTTTTAGGGGATTCCCACGAAGAGCCTTCCCGCATGGATAATCATGCCGACCGGCCTGAATTCAGAAATGCCCTTCAGGGAGAAACTGGTATGGCCCTGAGATTTAGCAATACCCTGGAAGAGCAGATGATGTACCTTGCTGTACCCATCATTCGTGAGGACAAATTATCTGGCGTTGTTAGGACATCCATTCCAATAACTTTCATAGATCAAGCGCTAAGGACTATTGAATTTAAAATTGGTGGTGTCGGTTTGGTGGTAGCTTTACTTGCGGCAGGTATCAGCTTGATGGTTTCGCGTAGAATAAGTAATCCCCTAGAGCAGATGAAAAACTCAGCTGAATCGATTGCTCGGGGAGAATGGAAAGAATACTTATCTTTAAAGACTGACTCTGTTGAAATTTCTGCTTTATCAAATGCCTTGAACCAAATGGCTTTGCAGTTGGAAGATCGAATTAAAACCATAACCAGTCAAAGTAATGAAAGCGAAGCTGTCCTTTCGAGTATGGTCGAGGGGGTGTTAGCAGTAGATGCAGCAGAAAATATCATTCGCTTAAACAAGGCTGCTGGAAAAATTTTGGAAATAAAACCTGAAAATGCAGAAGGTCGACCTATTGATGAGGTTGTCAGAAATTCTCATCTGCGGGAATTTATCGAACGCACACTGAGTGGTATCGAAAACGTAGAAACTGATCTGACGATTGGAAATAAAAATGAAATTTTTCTTCAGGCTCACGGTGCAGCTCTAAAAGATATGCAAGAGAAGTCGATTGGTGCAGTCATTGTTCTAAATGATGTAACGCGACTTCGAAGACTGGAAACCGTACGCCGAGATTTTGTTGCCAACGTATCCCATGAACTCAGAACTCCGATTACTTCGATCAAGGGGTTTGTCGAAACCCTTCAGCAGGGTGCTCTTGAAAACCGTGAGGAAGCAGAGCGCTTCTTGGAAATCATGTCTAAGCAAGTTGAAAGATTAAATGCAATTATTGAGGATCTGTTGAGTCTTTCCAGACTTGAGCAAGACTCTGGAACATTAGAAATAGCAATGGAAAAAACCAAAGTCCTTCCAATTCTAGAATCAGTCATACGCGATTGTGAAAATAAGACTCTGAAAAAAAACACTTCTATCAAATTAAATTGCCCAAATGAGTTAGAGGTGTTTGCTAATCCACCCTTATTAAATCAAGCTGTTCTGAACCTCGTGGACAATGCACTAAAATATAGCGAACAAGGAGGAGAAATTAAAGTGCAAGCTTTATCAACTGAAACAGAAACTGTTATTGAGATTCAGGACTGGGGATGCGGTATTGACTCCGCACACCTTCCCAGACTTTTTGAACGATTTTACCGCGTTGACCAAGCTAGAAGCCGCCAGTTAGGAGGCACAGGGCTAGGGCTCGCCATTGTCAAGCATATTGCCCAGGTGCACGGAGGTCGCGTTTCAGTTAACAGTACTCTCGGTAAAGGCAGTCGATTCTCTATACACCTTTCTATCACCTAACTTTTGATCCTTCTTAGACTTTTTCCATTTTGGACCACATAAATATCTCCCTGCCTTGCTGAATCTCAAACCCCTGTAAGCTATTGATTAAAAGTTTGGCTTTTTATTAAGATTGGACCATTAAAATCCAGTACCACATCTTTTTTTCCTTATTATTGAAAACCTAACACAATCCTAACACTGGACAGTTATTCTTCTAACAAAAGATGGCTAGATTAGCTGTATTAAAAATAGCAATCTATTAAGGAGATCAACATGATCAAGAAATCAGCAATCGTTTTTCTGACTTTGCTCTGGACAACTTCAGCTTTTGGTGGGTCTATTAAGGTGGACCCCCAACTTTCAAACTATAGCAAGCAGGGTGGAGTGAGCGGAAACATTTCCAGTGTAGGATCAGATACCCTGAACAATCTGATGACATTGTGGAGTGAAAAGTTCAAGCAGTTTTATCCCAATGTGAACATTCAAGTTGAAGGAAAAGGTTCTTCTACCGCACCGCCAGCATTGATTTCCGCCACTGCTCAATTGGGCCCAATGTCCCGCGGCATGAAACAAAAAGAAATAGATGCTTTCGAGTCGAAATTTGGTTACAAACCTATCCCAGTCCGGGTCGCGGTAGATGCCCTAGCAGTTTTTGTCAACAAGGATAATCCGATTAAAGGACTAAACATGAAGCAAGTGGATGCAATGTTCTCCAAAAGCCGGAGACGTGGTCATAAAGAAGTAGTAACCTGGGGTGGATTGGGTGTTACCGGAAATTGGGCAGACCGACCCATCAGTACTTATGGCCGCAATTCTGCTTCTGGCACGTATGGTTTTTTTAAAAAACTTGTTATGAAAAAAGGTGACTACAAAGACGAAGTGAAAGAACAACCCGGATCTGCTTCAGTCGTTCAGAGTGTCAGTGTAGATCCTTTTTCTGCCGGATACAGTGGAATCGGTTATAAAACCTCAAGTGTACGCGCACTGCCTTTGGCAGAAAGTGGAACAAGCTTTGTTGCGCCGACAGCCGAAAATGCCCTGACTGGAGAGTATCCTTTAGCTCGGTTCCTTTATATCTACGTCAACAAGGCACCGGGAAAACCTCTCGATCCCTTGACCAAAGAGTTTGTAAAATTGATCCTTTCAAAAGAAGGCCAACAGGTGGTCGTCAAGGGAGGTTATTTTCCAATAGCTAAAGCCGTGACAGATGAAGATCTTCAAAAAATCTCAGCGGTTATGACCAATTGATTAAATGAATTCAAAAACAACTAAGCCCGGGACGGGATCTAAAAGCCCCGACCGGGCTTTTTTTGGTAAAAGCTTGCACCAAAGACGGTTTGCAGACTCCATGGCTCGAGGGGTTGTTACAGCCGGAGGCTGGGCCATTATCCTTTCCATCCTCGCCATTCTTTTTGTCATTATCGCAGAAATTTACCCCCTTTTTAAAAGCCCAAATACCTCCCTGGCTTCAGAGTTTAAAGCGCAAAGCGTTCCATTAGCTATCGGGATGGATCCTTACCACGAAAAGGCTTATACCGTCGAAGCCGATGGCATTCATTTTTATTCCCTGCAAGAAGAAAGTTTTGAATCCAAGCCCGACCTGCCACAATGGGGATCAGCCCAAGTCACAGGAGTTTCTCCTTCAACGAAAAATTTTCCCGTACTTGGACTTTCCGATGGTAGAGTCTACCCAATCAATATTGAGTTTCGTTCTATCTACAACTCAGACAGTCAACGCATCATCAAGCCGCAAATAAAAACCGAGTCACCTTTTCAGGTTCGTTCGGATGGTTCCCCCATCACGTTACTGACTCATATCAAAAACGAAAATGGCTACCAGATCGCCGCTCAGTCAGCAACCAGCGAGGTAACTCTTATTCAAGTCCGGCTGCGCAAAACCATGATGGGCACAATACGTAAAACCGTGTTGAAGGAAACGATAACTATTCCCGCCGAAATTAAAATTACAGCAATGGTCTTTGATGAAGCCTATAGCAGTCTATTATTGGGAACTTCCTTTGGACAGGTTTTTCGCATTGACTTGGAAAACACTCAAAGCCCTGCTCAATTGATCTGGGCAACCCCCAAGAAGACCATTGAAGTATCGGGTCTTAATTTTGCACTTAGTGGATACACCCTAGTTGTTACAGATTCGGAAGGTCAAGTGAGTTCGTTTCAACTTCAGAAATCACAGTCTGGGAAGTTTACCCTCAAGAAAATTCATGAATTTTTGTCACATAATAATCCATCAACACTATTTAGTTATTCCTTGCGCAATAAAGGTTTCTTGACCGGATCAAAAGAAGTAATCCGTTTACACTATGGCACGACAGGTGAAAGTCAACTTGAATTCCCTTCTCAGGTAAACTCAAGTTACACGGCGGTAACTTTAGCACCAAAGTTTGATGGCATTTTGACTGCAGACAACTCAGGAACTCTAAGTCGGTGGAAAATGGAAAACCCTTATCCTCAAATTTCACTAACTGCTTTGATAGGTGAAATCTGGTATGAGGGCTATGAGAACCCGGAATATGTTTGGCAGTCAACCGGTGGCACTGATGAGTTCGAGCCCAAGTTCAGTCTCGTACCTTTGATATTCGGGACACTTAAAGGAACGTTGTATGCCATGTTTTTTGCCGTGCCACTTGCCCTGTTCGCTGCTTTTTATGTATCTCAGTTCATGAAGCCTGACTTGAAAGGAATCGTCAAACCAACAATAGAGATCATGGCCGCACTACCCAGTGTGGTGCTCGGTTTTTTCGCCGCTCTGGTGATCGCTCCCCAGGTGGAAACTTTTTTACCGGGAATCATGATCATGCCAATCGTTATTACGATCCTGATCGTTATTGCTTTGCTCGCCTACGAGATCTTTCCCGGACTGCAGTTTCTAGCAAGAAATGGCAGGGAAATCTATTTGCTGATTTTCATTACTCTCTTAGGTGGATCTCTTTCTTTCTACGGAGGAACCTTAATTGAGTCTTCACTCTTGTTAGGCGATCATCGGGTATGGCTGAAAAAGGTTTTTGAAGTGACTTACGATCAAAGAAACGCTTTGGTGGTGGGGCTTGCCATGGGGTTTGCCATCATCCCTATCATATTCACCATCGCAGAAGATTCACTAGCCAATGTCCCAGAGCACCTCAAAGCCTCTTCGCTTGCACTTGGGGCTACCCCTTGGCAAACTGCGCTCAACGTAATTCTCCCGACTGCTAGCCCAGGAATATTTTCAGCAATCATGATCGGGTTCGGACGCGCTATTGGCGAAACCATGATTGTACTCATGGCTACAGGAAATACTCCGGTCATGGAATGGAGTATATTCAATGGTTTTCGTGCATTGTCCGCAAACATTGCCGTAGAACTCCCAGAAGCGCCAGAAGGGGGAACCCTTTTCCGCATTCTTTTTCTGGCAGCCTTTACGCTATTCACCATGACTTTTTTTATTAATACTTTAGCCGAGCTGGTTCGTTTGAGATTGCGCAAACGCTATCAGGGACTTTAAGAATGATCGTTAATGTAGGAAAAACAATTTGGAAACGAGGAGATCTGTTCGTCTGGTTAACAGGTGCTGCGCTGGCACTATCTCTAATTCTGACCACTGCTCTGTTGATGGGTATTTTCGTGAACGCTATGGGTTCTTTCTGGCCGGAAGAAATACAGATTCTCAACCTAAATGACGGATCTAAAGTTTTAGGGTCCCAGGTCGGTCGGGAAATCATTCCCAATTATGGAACACCAGGTGATCGACAAGAAACTTATCGGGTGCAAATTAAAAAGGCCAACCGAGACATCTATAATTCTGATTTTGTTTGGATTGATGAAAATAAAATTAAAACTGTTCAGTTTCCTGAAGAAGTATTGGTTGTAGTGCGTAAGGAGTGGGGATTATTCTTTGGATATATTAAAGAAGTTCTCGATGGAGATCAGGTCATAGCAAGAGGAACCCGGGAAAGTTTAAAATCCGTTCAAAGTCTTTTGCCAGAGGTAACTGCAAAGAATAAAAAAATAGAACAAATCGAGAAAAAAGAAATTGGCTATATCAACCACAAGCTGGAACGGGTCCGCTTAAAATTGAAAAAGCTTAAGCTTAAAGAAATTTCTGAGGGACCGGTTGTCGATGCTCTGAATAATAAAATCCCGGAACTACAAATGAAATACAATGAGTTAGAAAAAAAACTTCTTGGGCTTCGTAACTCGCAAAATGTGAAATTAATACTACAAACTGTAGAGGGACGGGAAAAAACTTTACCTATTGCACAAGTTTTCGGTATTTATAATCCCAACTCTTTTTCTCTAATGGATAAACTGGGCTATTTCTTTAATAGTATAAACGATTTTTTTTGGGATGATCCGCGTGAGGCAAACACGGAGGGGGGTGTTTTCCCCGCTATTTTTGGTACTTTCTTTATGGTGATGATTATGAGTGCGCTAGCGACTCCGCTGGGGGTTCTGGCCGCCTTTTATCTCCGTGAATATGCCAGACAGGGCACTATGGTCAGCATTGTGCGGATTGCTGTGAATAATCTGGCAGGGGTCCCGTCCATTGTTTTTGGTGTGTTTGGGGTTGGTTTTTTCATTTATTTCATCGGAGGCACCATTGATCAGCTATTTTTTCCCGAGGCACTTCCAACCCCGACTTTTGGAACCGGGGGAATTTTATGGGCCTCGCTGACAATGGCTTTGCTCACCGTACCGGTTGTGATCGTTTCCACGGAAGAAGGTCTAGCGGCAGTACCCAAAGGAACTCGGGAAGCCTCTCTTGCTTTGGGAGCTACAAAATTTGAAACCTCATGGCGTGTGGTAATCCCAGCAGTTATGCCTTCTATTTTGACCGGGCTAATTCTAGCCATGGCGCGAGCTGCAGGAGAAGTTGCCCCGCTTATGATAACCGGGGTGGTTAAATTAGCTCCTTCACTGCCTGTAGATGGGTTGTGGCCTTTCATCCATCTGGAACGAAAATTCATGCATCTTGGGTTTCATATTTATGATGTAGGATTCCAATCGCCCAATGTGGATGCGGCGCGACCCATGGTTTTTGCAACAACCTTATTACTGATCCTGATGGTTATTTTATTAAATATTGCGGCTATTTATTTGCGAAATCGTCTGCGCAAAAAACTTTCTGCGTCAGCGGTTTAAACCTGGATAAAAGACAATGCTTGTAACAACTTTAAAAAAAGAATCCTTAAAACAAAATATACAATCCTCTAATGACTTGACTATGAAAACTCCAGATTTCCAGCATGATCCAGATATGATGATAAGGATCAACGATGTAAATTTTTTCTATGGCGAAACCCAAGCCCTTAAAAGTATAAACATGAATCTTCCTGAAAAAAAAATCACATCTTTTATTGGCCCATCAGGCTGCGGCAAGTCCACCTTGCTCCGATGTCTCAACCGTATGAATGATCTGGTGGAAGGAACGCGTATGGAGGGAGATATATTTATTGGTGGAGTCGATACTAACGACCCAGCTCTTGATGTTAGTGAGCTGAGAAAAAATATCGGTATGGTTTTTCAAAAATTTAACCCGTTTCCCAAGACTATTTTTGAGAATATTGCCTACGGTCCCCGGATTCATGGAATGAAAGATAAAAAAAAACTGACTGATATTGTTGAAAAAAGTTTAAAGTCTGTGGCCCTTTGGGATGAGGTCAAGGACCGGCTTAATTCGACCGCCCTGGCTCTTTCTGGCGGCCAACAACAAAGGCTTTGTATTGCGCGTGCCATAGCCGTGGAGCCAGAAGTCCTCCTTATGGATGAACCCTGTTCGGCTCTAGACCCAATCGCTACAGCCCGTATAGAGGAACTAATGATCGAACTAAAAGAGCATTACACGATTGTAATCGTGACTCATAATATGCAACAAGCTGCGAGAGTCGCAGATTTCACCGGATTTTTGTTGCTCGGCGAATTGATAGAGTTTGGTCCCACAAAAAAATTATTCACCAATCCTTCCTTACCCAAAACGGAAGACTATATAACCGGTCGATTCGGTTAAAAGGAAAAAAATGTCTCGACATGCCCTACACCTTGAAAAAGAAATCAATGAACTAAAAAAACTGATTCTTCATTTGGGCGCAGATGTGGAAGAAAGCGTCAGACTTTCGGTCCAATCTCTGACTGAACGAAAATCCAAGCAGGCAAAGAAAGTCATTGATTCAGATTATGAAATAGACCAACGGGAAGTATTTGTGGAAGAAGAATGTCTCAAAATTCTGGCGTTGCACCAACCAGTCGCCAATGATTTGCGTTTGATCGTTGCTATCTTAAAAATAAATAATGATCTGGAACGCATCGCTGACCTTTCGGTCAATATTGCAGAACGAGCTGTTTATCTATCTAATAAGGCCAGAGTTGAACTTCCCTTTGACCTGAAGAACATGGCTGACAAAGTTCGTACCATGTTAAGGCAGTCTCTCGATTCTCTGGTGAACCGGGATAGTAATCTGGCAAAACAGGTTTGTGAAGCGGACGATGCAGTAGATGATTTGAATCGGGAAATGTATTCATGCGTTGAACAAGCCATAAAACACGACCCGGATAACTTAAATAGTTACATCCAGCTACTTTCCGCGTCCCGTTATCTCGAACGTATCGCCGACCATTCCACCAATATAGCCGAAGACGTGATCTATCTGGTCACAGGAGAAATTATTCGACATGGAACTAAAACTGATGACACGGCATTCTGAAAAATTGGATACCTCTTTCAGGCAATATATATCCTCATTTAATTTAATAATCTGAATCAACTTCTAATCTTTACTGATTAAATGTATGAAAAAATATTGTTCAGAGTTTATAGGCACTTTTTTTCTTGTTTTTGCTGGAACCGGAGCCATCATTATAAATGACTTAACTGGTGGTCAAGTTACGCATTTAGGAGTTGCCCTAACTTTTGGTTTAGTGGTTATGGTAATGATTTATTCAATTGGAAATGTTTCGGGAGCGCATATGAATCCCGCTGTAACACTTGGTTTCTTAATGTCTGGTCGTTTGGAAAAACAACAAATCTTTCCTTATATCGCGAGCCAGTTTTTGGGTGCCATGTGTGCTAGCTTAACATTAAGGCTACTATTTTTAAGCCATCCGGATTTGGGGACCACAATTCCAAGTGGATCTTTATTTCAAGCTTATGTTATGGAAACCCTACTTTCTTTTTTATTAATGTTTGTTATTTTAAATATTTCCACTAATACGAAGGAAAAGGATCTCATAGCTGGTGTGGTGGTGGGGGCAACGATAGCGTTAGAGGCGTTGTTTGCCGGACCGATTACTGGAGCCTCAATGAACCCAGCTCGTTCCTTGGGGCCGGCTTTGGTCAGCGGACATCTGCAATATGTTTGGATATATTTAACAGCTCCAGTTCTAGGAGCTATATTAGCCTGCCCCATTTGTAGATTGATTAAGGGATCAGAATGCTGCCCTGTAATCAAAAAAGATACATTGCCTCTAACATATTTCTAACAAACCTCGAATACTTTCCTAATATTCAATTTATAGAATTTATGAAGTTAGATTTATCATAAATTTTAATTTAAGGAGCATGTGATGGAAAGGAAGTTATTATTCTTAGCATTGATTTGTTCTTTGGTCCTTTCTATTGGGATTAAAGAAACGTCAGCTATGTCAGAACAAGAATTGCGGATTAAGGCTTTGGAAGAAAAAATAGAAGCTTTGACACCAGAATTATTAAATGGGAAGTCTTTTAATGCTAATGGAGTAAAAAAGCAAGGTATTAAAAATCCCTACTACCATAAAAAGGGTTTTCATTTTGAATCTAAGGACGGTCAGTTCTCGACTAATCTTCAATGGCGAGCTCAATTAAGGTTTCATAAAGGTATCAGAAGTAACCCTAGGGATGATGGTGACTTTTCACCTGACGCGATAAATAATTTCGAAGCACGCCGGCTCCGGATGAAAATTGGGGGACATGGTTACGGTGTGGTGAAATACTATTTTGAAATTGATTTGCAACCGGCTAGGAGCATCACCGGCGAATCTCACAGTTCTGCGGCAAGGGTCATTGACTGGAGGATAGATTTTCCGGTAACTAAATGGCTTGGTTTCAGGGTCGGTCAATGGAAAATCAATTATAACCGGGAGCGTGTTGACTCTTCAGGGCGGCAAACATTCGTAGAGCGTTCTATTGTAAATAGGGAATTTACAATTGATCGTCAAGTGGGTGTATTGGCTAAAGGCCGTTTTAATAAAGGCACCGCAGCTGATTTCAGATATTATGCTGGTATATTTAACGGTGAAGGTCGCTCTGTTTTAAACCCTAATGATAATATGATGAAAATGGCGCGTCTCCAGTGGAATCCCTTAGGAGTGGATTTAAAATGGAGACAGTCAGACGTTAAACGCCACAGAAAACCAGGCTTGTCTCTAGCAGGTGCATGGGCAGGTAACAAAGGTGCATGTACTCGGTGGAGTTCTTCTGGATGTGGGAACATAGACGGTTTTGAATCAGGAAGTGCAGGCGATGATAACCGGTATGACGTCGATCAGTGGCTATTTGAAGCGGCTTATAAATCTAATGGTTTTGCATTACAACATGAGTATCATTGGAAAAATATTGATGATAATACAACTAATATAGATTATGACATGGAGGGTAGCTATACAAATATTGGCTACTTCTTCAATGAAATTTTTCCATCTATTCCACCAGAATTAGAATTGGCCTTTAGATATGCATTTCTTGATCAGCCTGACACAACAGCTAGTCTAGTTACGCAGAATAATACAAGAAGAGAATATACATGGGCTATAAACTACTTTATTGCTGGCCATGGTAATAAAATTACTGCAGATTTTTCCTATCTAACGTTGGATGATCAAAGCTCTAACAAGTTTTATAAAGACAACCGCTTCCGATTACAGTGGGATATTTCTTTCTAGTCTTTATAAGAGCGAGCCATTCGGGGTCTCCTCCAGAGTTTTTAGCCGGATCTTGAGTTTTTTTCAAGATCTGGCCCCCCGTTTGCCCTGTCTTTCATTCTATGTGGATTTTTATTTTCTTTAATAAATTATGAGCTGTTTAGGATTGAATTATAGATAAAAACTAAAAGGTGATCCTATGAATGTACCTAAAAAAGAAAAACCTTATAGTGCCATGTTATTAATTAAATCTTCCAGAAATAAAGGGAAGGATTTTATTAAAAAAAACCAACAACTGATTAGAAATAGAGAAGTTGATGCTTTGGTAGAAATGTCTCGCCAAGTGATCATGGATAAATATATGGATTTAGAAAACTAGTTTGAGGATGGAAAACTATGAATTACAAAAAAAGAAATAAAAATTTGGTTATTATTCAAAACAGTTTAAAGGCAAAAAGCTTTAAAGAAAAATTCAAAAAAAATATAGGAGGTTACATTACTACTAGTGGCACCAAGGCACTTGAAATAATAAAGTATTATCCCCAGTTTTCACAAATTTTCATTCCCCTTGATTTAAATGATATGGATTATTCTGATTTTATAAAATTTGCAACACGCTATTTGCCATATTCAGACTACATATTAATCGCACCCCTCGGGCTGTCCAATTTGGATTGGCTGGTACATGGAAAAGAAATTGACGGCTATATTCAAGAACCATTATCGGTTGAAAAATTTTCCAATTATTTGGATAGCTTATACAATAACAGAATAAAATTTGGTGATAGTGGTACTTTTCCCAGAAAAACAAATCCTTATTTTTCGGGCAGTATGTGTTCCAGAGGTTAAAGGGTAGAGGTTGTTCTAAATGCAAATAGGTAATTTAGCTGACAAAAATCCCCCCTTCATTTGCCACCCCAGATGCCACCCCAAACAAAAAATATGGCCAGTGTCTAATCAGCATAAACCCTCACTTGTTTGAATGGGCACGATGTAATCAGACTGAGTTTTATAGAATACTGGCACGGTTAATGCCAAGGGAAATTCATGCTGATGTGAATGCTGGAACCAGTCTGGTTGAATGCTTGCGTAAGATATGAGGAACGAAGGGCTAAGCATGGGGAGAGTTGACTGCTTATGGCAATGGTGATTGCGTAAAGTTTATTAGTATGAAGGCGTGAGGGTTACTTGCGGTTGATCAAGGGTTTTTGCTTTGAGTGGGCTAGCGTTCGTTTCGGGGTGAGGTGAATCTCAATGATAATAATGAGGCATTACTGAGTTCAATGCTGTAATATCTGCTACTTATATTCACCATTCGAGATGGTTTTAAATACGAACAGGAAAGGTTGAAAGGGATTCATTTATGAATAGAAAATTTATACTTATAGGGTTATTGATGGCGGTGTTTGTTTTTCCCGTTAATGACAGTTTTGTTTCTGCAAAGTCATG
>Ga0114933_10003303_pt1 | contig 15840 bp, 11 predicted proteins | sample 4SBtaG_FD_89691 | JGI IMG/M metagenome (GOLD analysis project Ga0114933, IMG submission 89691) | Deep subsurface microbial communities from Kolumbo volcano to uncover new lineages of life (NeLLi) - 4SBTROV12_W25 metaG | ecosystem: Environmental > Aquatic > Marine > Volcanic | place: Kolumbo... | reverse complement strand
CTCAACCGCACAGCACGCCTCGCAGGCGAGGCCGTGGCCGACGCCGCTGTCGAAGCCGAGACGCTTTCCCGGCTGAAGGCCTTGGGCTACCTGGGTGACACCGGCAAGGACGACTACGACACTCAGGGCTTGCTCACCGGCCGCGGCCGAAAGGCGCCCCGTCGCGATGGTGGCGAGCGCTACGAACCCATCGTCGAGAACCCCTTCGTGCCCATCACCTCCGAGGCACTGTCTGCACTCTCGACCTTTGGCATCGACGTGGATACGGCGTCCTACGCCAACGTGCGCCGCTTCTTGCACCGCAACCAGCTGCCACCGGCCAACTCCGTCCGTCTCGAAGAGCTGATCAACTACTTCGCCTACGACGACCCGCAACCCGACGGCGATGTGCCCTTCGCCAGCACGGTCGAAGTGGCCAGCTGCCCCTGGGAGCCTGGTCACCGCCTGGTGCGTGTGGCGCTGCAAGGCAAGACCCTCTCGGACGAAGAGCGGGTGCCGACCCAGCTGGTCTTCTTGCTCGATGTCTCGGGCTCGATGAACGACTCGGACAAGCTGCCCCTGCTGATCAAGTCCTTCGAGCTGTTGTTGCAAGACATGGACGCCGAGGACAAGGTCGCCATCGTGACCTACGCCTCGGGCACCGAGCTGGTGCTGCCGCCCACGTCTTGTTCTGAGAAGCAGACCATTCTCTCGGCGCTGCACGGCCTGAGTGCTGGCGGCTCGACCCACGCCAGCGCCGGCATTCAGATGGCCTACGAAGTGGCCACCGACGGCTTCATCGAGGGCGGCAACAACCGCATCTTGTTGGCCACGGACGGCGACTTCAACGTGGGCGTGACCAGCTCGGGCGGGCTCTACGACCTGATTCGAGCCAAGGCCGCCAGCGGTGTGTTTCTCACCGTGCTGGGCTTTGGCACCGGCAACCTGAACGACGCCACGGCCGAGCTGCTGGCAGACAATGGCAACGGCAACTACGCCTACATCGACTCGCTCACCGAGGCCCACAAGGTGCTGGTGGCCGAGCGTGACGGGACCCTGGTGACCATCGCCAAGGACGTGAAGCTCCAGGTGGAGTTCAACCCGGGCAAGGTCGCTGCCTACCGCCTGCTGGGCTACGAGAACCGGATCCTGGCCGCCACCGACTTCCGCGACGACAAGAAGGACGCGGGAGAGATCGGTGCAGGTCACTCGGTGGTGGCGCTCTACGAAGTGGTGCCCAGGGGCGTCGAAGGCGTCACCGGCACGGTCGAGATGAAGTACCAGCAGTTGCCCGAGCCCGAGTCCTTCGTGGACAGCCCGGAGCTGCTCACCGTGAACCTGCGTTGGAAGCGTCCAGACGCAGCGTCCGCGCGCGAAGCCGCCGTGCCGGTCATCGACAGGGGCAGGGCCTTTGGCGAGGCCAGTGAAGAGCTGCGCTTCAGCTCCGCGGTGGCGGCCTTCGGCATGATCCTGCGGGGCAGTCGTCACGCGGGCAACGCGACCATGGCCTGGGTGGTCGAGACCGCGGACAACGCCCGGTCGTTTGACCCGCTGGGCGATCGCTCCGAGTTCGTTCGCCTGGCTCGCACCGCGCAGGGCTTGCTGCGCTGAACCTGGCCAGCCCGCCTGGTGGTGTGACAGTCACGGAGAGAGTCGAAACCGGCACATGCCGGTGAAGCCCGGGGCGAGGCTGGCCATGCCAGTCAGATGGTATCGTCCCTGACGGTTCAGCGCGCACGGCGCACGGCCTCGAGGGTCGTGGGCCGTGCGCGCAGATCGCCCGTCCTCCCGGCAACGCACTGGCTCGTCGATGCTCTTCAACAGCCTGCAGTTCGCCGCCTTCTTCCTGATCGTCTACGGCGTCTACCTGACCCTGTCGCGACGGGCGCAGAACCGCTGGCTGCTCATGGCCAGCTACCTGTTCTACGCCGCCTGGGACTGGCGCTTTCTCGGGCTCATCGTCGCGTCCACAGTGATCGACTACTCGGTGGGTCTGGCCCTCGCCGCCACCGACGATCTGTCCCGGCGCAAGCGGCTGGTGGGGCTCAGCGTCACAGCCAACCTGGGCATGCTCGCCGCCTTCAAGTACGCGGGTTTCTTCGCCGCAGGCTTCACCGATTTGCTGGGCACAGTCGACGTCGTCGCGGCGCCCTGGCTGCTCGACGTGGGCCTCCCCGTAGGCATCTCGTTCTACACCTTCCAGACCATGAGCTACGCCGTGGACATCTACCGCGGCCAGCTCAAGCCCACCCGCAACCTGGCCGACTTCGCGCTCTTCGTGGCCTTCTTCCCCCAGCTGGTGGCCGGGCCCATCGAGCGGGCGAGCCGCTTGTTGCCCCAGATCTTGTCGCCCCGCACGCCGAGCTGGTCGGGCTTCGGTTCGGGCTGCTGGTTGATCCTCTCCGGGCTGGTGAAGAAGGTCGTCATCGCCGACAACCTGGCCCACCTGGTCGACCGCATCTACAGCAACCCCGGCCAGGCCACGGCGCTCGAGGTGCTGTTCGCCACCTGGGCCTTCGCCTGGCAGATCTACTGCGACTTCAGCGGCTACTCGGACATCGCCCGTGGCACATCGCGGCTCATGGGCTTCGAGCTCATGGTCAACTTCAGGCTGCCCTATCTGTCGACGAGTCCCGCCGAGTTCTGGCGGCGCTGGCACATCAGCCTGTCGACCTGGCTGCGGGACTACCTCTATATCCCCCTGGGCGGCAATCGCCTGGGCGCGCTGCTCACCTACCGCAACCTGGCCCTGACCATGTGGCTCGGCGGGTTGTGGCACGGCGCCGCCTGGACCTACGTGGTCTGGGGCGCCTACCAAGGTCTGTTGCTCATGGCGCATCGTTTGTCGCGGCCGGCGCTCGATCGGCTCACTCCGCGTAGCGCGTTCGGTCAGGGCCTGTGGTTCACCGTGCGCGTGGTCTGCATGTTCCAGCTGATCTGCCTGGGCTGGATGATCTTCCGTGCCAACTCGTTGGCGCACCTGGGAGCGTTGCTGTCCCGCCTGACCACGGGCTTCGAGTGGGGCGGGGCGCTCCGTTGGTGGCCCACCCTGGTCACGTTGGTCCTGCCCCTCGCGCTCTATCAGCTGCTGCAGTTCACACGCCGGGATGACGAGGTGCTCTTGCGCTGGTGGGGGCCGGTGCGCACAGCGGTCTACGTGATCTTGTTCTACGCCATGGTCTTGCTCGGAGAGGATCACGGTGCGTCCTTCATCTACTTCCAGTTCTGAGTCGGGCGGCCCGTCTTCGCTGCGTCGCGGAGAAGCAGGGCGGCTCTCGAGCGTGCTGCCCTGGGCGGCGTTGGCTGCCGTGCTGATCGTGCTGGCCATCGACCGTCGGGTCATGACCGCACCCGGTTTCGGGCGTGAGGTTGGGGCACTTGCCCAGGTCGTGGTCCTGGGCAGTGGCAGGGTCGAACGAGCCTTCTTGTCCGCCGAGTTGAACACTGTCTTGGCCGGGCAGGCCGAGGTGATGCTGCGGGCCCATGGAGGGCGGGGGTTCGACGATGTGGCCGCTCTGGGCGACCGGTTGGGTGACGAGGCTGTCGATGTGGTGATCCTTGGGCTCTCTGAGTTCGAGACTCACAGGCCGTTGGCGGGCACCGCAGCCGGTGCGGCATGGGCTGAGAAGCAGCCGGTGCTGAAGCTTGCCGGCGGTCGCACCGAGAGCGACCTCGAGGCGCTGATCACTCGAGTGGGCATGACCTTTCCAGACCTGCCGGAAGCGACCCGCCGCGACGAGCTCATCCAGCTGCTGTCGCTCTCGCGCGGAGACCACGTGTCGTCGCGGGAGGATCAGCTGCGCGCCGCGGTCGAACAGCTGACGGAGGCTGGCGCGTCTGTGATCGTGGTCGAGCTGCCCCTGCATCCCCTCTCACGTCAGTACGACGATGCGACCCTGCGCGAAGAGGCCCTGTCGTTCTTTGCAGAGCTGGCCATGGACTACGACGTGACCGTGGTCACCGAGGAGATGAGCGGACCCTTCGCCAAGAGCGACTTCGCCAGCCTGACCCGGGTGACCGATGCGGGGGCGACCAAGCTCAGCCACTCAGCCGCTCGTGCGGTCCTCGAGGTCTTGCAAGCTCGCCGAGCGGCGGCCGAGCGATGAGCGCGGCGGAGACTGCGGGGGGGAGATCCGGTGGCGTCCCCCTGGCCGGGCTGGCCGCGGTGCTGTTGATCTTGGTGATCGACAACGTGGTCCCCAACGCGCCTGCCATCTGGGAGCTTCTCGTCGAACGGCGGAGCGAGCTGGGCCTGATCGAGCGGGGCGTTCTCTCTGATCGGTTCGAGTTGTTCCGCCTGAGCCCCAGACCTGCGCGTCCCGTGGCGCTGTATGTCATGGGCACAAGCCGCGCTCAGCAGGCCATTCGGCAGGTGGATGATCTCGGCGTGCCGGTGGACTACGCCATGCTGACCCACCCGGGCATGCAGCCCTTCGAGATGCTCAACATCGCCCACGAGGTGGCGGCGAGCGAGCCGGACATCGTGGTGCTGGTGGCCTCGGTCTTCGACACGCACCGTCCCCTCTCGCTCGGAGCGCAGACTGCCCCGGGGAGCGTGGCTGCCCTGTGTGAGCTGCTGTCTGCGGTGACCCCGCAGTTCGCCTGGCAGCAGCGCGAGGTCATGCTCGAGCTGGCCTTGTCCGGGCTGCTGGACAGCTACCGCTTTCGCTCCCTCTACACCGCTGCCGGGCTGGGTCGCTGGCGCTACTTCGGCAGCTCGCCCCCCGGCGATGGCATCACCAGGGGGCTGACGCCGCTGGTCTCCCACACCTTGGTGGACATGGACCGGGCCCTGGCTCAGACGCGCAAGCTGTTTCCCTTCGTGCCGGATCGCTCCCTGCTGCAAGAGATCCGCCTGGTGCAGGGTGTGACCGTGGGCACCCACGTGCCCATCCAGCGAGCGCTGTTGCGGCGCACCTGCGAGGTCTTGTCAGAGACTGGATGCGAGGTGGTCTTGGTGGAGGGACCGCTGCATCCCCTGGCGGACCGCTACCACGATGCTTCGGTGCGCCGGCACTTTCTGGTCTTCGCCAACGAGCTGCAGAGAGACCTCGGCGTGCGCGCCCTGACCCTGGAGCAGACCGGTCCCTTCGTTGCCGACGACTTCGCTGATCTGACCCACCTCAGCGAGCGTGGCAGCGAGAAGTTGGTGGCTGTCCTGCGGGAGACCCTGGCTCCCCTTGCGGCAGAACGGTGGGCCGGGCGCACAGCGGCGACTCCTGCGAGGTAGACTCTGCCCCGTGAACCGTCGAGAGATCAGCAGCGAGCACGTGGCCGGGTTGTCATCCGTCGATGATGGCGACTACTGGTGGTATGCCGTGCGCCAGGGTCACGTGATCTCAGCCATCCGTCGGCGCATGGGCAGCGCACCCCTCGACCATCTCGATCTGGGCTGCGGCGCGGGCGGCGTGATGGCAGCCCTGGCCAAGAACCTGTCTCCCCGGGAGCAGCACGGTCTGGACGGCACCGAAGAGGCCGTAGAGATCGCCAGGTCGCGCGGCCTCAACGCCGAGTTCGCCGATTTTCGCCAGCCCCTGAGCCTGCCCTTTCAGCCGAACGTGGTGACCTGCCTCGACGTGCTGGAGCACCTTGAAGACCCCGTGCTCGCGTTGCGTCACCTGGGCGAGTCGGCGGCGCCGAGGGCCCTGTTGGTGGCCACCGTCCCCGCCATGCCGTCACTGCACAGCAACTGGGACGACCTCTGCGGCCACTTTCGGCGCTATACCCGCACGACCCTGGCCGAGCACCTGGCGGCTGGCGGTTTCGAGCTGCTGCGCATGCGCTACGCCTTCAGCTACTGCGTGCCACCGGCCTGGTGGCAGCGGCGGGTGACCAAGGTCGTGCAGGAGGTCGAGTTCCCCGAGGTGTCGCCCCTGCTGAACCGGCTGCTGACGTGGGCCGGCACAGCGGAGCGACTCGTGGGCAGCCCGCTGCCCTTGGGCACATCTTTGGTGGCAGAGGCCCGGCTCAAGAGCTGAGCGGCCGCAGCCTGGGCCCCGTCGCTCACCAGCTTCCGTCGCGGCCTTTGCACAAGACAGTGCGCAGAGACCCCGCGGTCATTGACGGGTTAGCGCGTTGCCGTCCGTGTGGTCGAACTTGCGACCGTAGATGTCGAGCTGCGTGGTCTCGTTGTAGGTGAGTTTGTCCCCGTCGATGGTCAGGCGGTGGTTGAAGGCGAGGGTGGTGGCCTTGTCGCGCATGAACGGTGACTGCACCAGGCCCCAGTCTGGGTCGCCGAGTTTCGCGGCGACCTCGAGCGTCACAGGGCCTTCGCCGTTGTTGGCGCTGTCGTGGGTGCCTCCGGCGAGCACGCACACCGCGCGGGGGATGGTCACGGACTGCATGACCACGCCCGCCGCCGCGTCCCACATCCAGTAGCCGGTCTGGTCATGAAAGATCTCGTCGTTCGACTTGCGTCGGACGATCTGCAGGTAGCGCACCGTGGCCAGCGTCTGCACCTCTGCGTTCTCAGCATCCCCGCTGGCCTCGAACACGATGGTCTCGTAGTAGGGGCTCTCTTCGGTGCCGTCCGGTTCGGGAGACACATCCAGGCCCTTGTCGCCTTTCCAGGTGCCGATCAGGCCCGCCAGGGGGCCGTAGTCGATGTCGTGTTTCTCGTCGGTCATGGGAGTTCTCGCGCTGACGGGGGATGTCTGGTACCGCCATACCATCGGACTTCTGCTGTGATCCGTCCAATCGCATTTATTGATGCTCATGATAGGCTGAGCCGATCATGGACTTGCCCACCACACGCCAGCTCGAGTGCTTTGTCGCTGTGGCGAAGACGTTGCACTTTCGTCAGGCCGCCGAGCTCTGCCATGTGACCCAGCCAGCGCTCAGCGCGCAGATCCAGCAGCTGGAGGCCTTGCTCGGAGTCAGGCTCTTCGAGCGCGACCGTCGTTCCGTGTTGTTGACTGCGGCAGGCGCGCTGTTGGTGGAGCGCTCCCGTGGCATCCTGGGAGATTTGCGCGAACTCGCCGAGGCCAGCGCTCAGTTCAAGCAGCCCCTGTGCGGCACCTTGCGCCTCGGGGTCATCCCCACGGTAGCCCCATACCTGTTGCCCCGGGCATTGAGGGCGGTTCACAAGCGCTACCCGCAACTGCAGGTCCTGCTCCGCGAAGACCAGACGGCACGGTTGCTGGAGCGACTGACTGAGGGAGACCTCGACGTGCTCCTGCTCGCGCTGGAGGTCGAGCTTGGCGACGTGGAGACCCTGCCCCTGCTGACAGATCCGTTTCTGCTCGCCGTCCCTCCCGGCCACCGACTGGCCCGGCGCAAACGAGTGAAGGAGCGCGACCTCGACGACGAGCAGCTGCTGTTCCTCGATGACGGGCACTGCCTGCGGGATCAGGCCCTCGCCGTGTGCGCGCGCAACGGTGCTCGCGAGGTGGACGACTTTCGCGCCACCAGCTTGGCCACGTTGGTGCAGATGGTCTGCGGCGGGGTCGGCATGACATTGCTGCCAGAGCTTGCGGCGAAGGTCGAGGCGAAGGCTGAGAGTCGCCTCACGTTGATCCCGTTTGCAGGCAAGAAACCCGGCCGCACCATCGGCCTGGCCTGGCGGTCGTCGTCGCTGCGCAGCCCGGAGTTCGAGCTGTTCGGCGAGGCCGTCCGCAGCGCACTGGGCTGATCTCCGGTCGGGGCGGGCTGACCAAGGAGAAGGCCTCAGGCCCATGGCACGGTGTCATCAGAGGCTGTTGAGCAGGGCAGCCCCGAGCGCGTCTGGGTCGTGTTTGCTGTCTCCGGCCTGCTTCTGGATGGCCTCAAGATCAAGAAACACCCGCCTTGAAGCCGTTCTCAACGGCTCGCTGACATGAACCGCCATTCACGACGATTCACCTCTTGCCGCGATGTGACAGAAAGCACACGGAAAGTGAGAGCGTGATATGCTCCGAAACAGCGCCAGGGCCCTGTGGGTGTGGACCTTTGGATCAGCGGCCTTGGCTGAGAACTGGGGGAGTCATTTTGGAGAACACCATGAGCTTTACATCTCTGCGCACGCCCAGCCGGTCTGTCGCGATCGCGGTCGCCATCATCTCTCAACTGATCGCAGGTCCATCGGCGTTCGGGTGGAGCGAGATGCCAGGGGAGGTCGTTGCGCTCGTGCGCTTGATCGACGTGACCGGGGACGGGAAGCCCGACAAGATCAGCCTTGGTAGCGAGGGTGAGGTCACGGTCGCCATCCATACAGGTGGCCAGACCTACGAGACGGTGCGACAGACGCTGCCGCTCGTTCACGTGTCAAACATCCTGTCCGCTGACCTGAACCGCGATGGTCTGACCGACCTCTACCTGGTGTCGTCCACCAACAACGTGGCCTTGGTCGGCGACGGGGCCGGAGGGTTTTTCGACGCGACAGAAGACCTGGGCCTGGCCGACGGAGGCTGGGGTGTGAGTGCAGAGCAGCTGGATGCAGACGATGATGGGCTGCCCGACCTGCTGCTGCACAACCACGCGGGAGATGTGCTCTTTTGGTCCCGTCCCAACGGTGGCTATGACCTCGCCTGGAAGCAGTCAGCGAGTGGCCTGTCACCCAGCGCCCAGAAGCTCGCAGAGTTCCTCGCGTCGGCGAGCGCCGCCGGTTCTAACGCGCACGACGTCTTCGTACTCTTCTCGATCCAGACGGTGTTGGACGCCTACGATTTCTTCTACATCAACGACGGCCTCGACGAGGTGGACACCAACGACATCCTTGATGGCTCACTTCAGGGCCCCGATGTCTCGACATCAGTCGGTGATGTCACTCATGTGGGAGGCAACGTTGGCCTGGGGACCTCCACGCCGGCTGCTCAACTTGACGTCGCCGGCGATGTGGCCATCAACGGTGCCGTGGTGATCAACGCAGGAGGGGAATGGATTGGTAATCCCGCAGGTCTACAGGGCCCGGTGGGTCCGACAGGTCCTGCTGGCGCTGATGGTGCGGACGGTGCGCAAGGCCCGACGGGTTTGACGGGCCCCGCGGGTGCAGCCGGAGCTGATGGTGTGGATGGCGCGCAAGGCCCGATGGGTTTGACGGGTCCCGCTGGCGCTGCTGGCGCCGATGGTGTGGACGGCGCGCAAGGGCCGATGGGTTTGACGGGTCCTGCTGGTGCAGCCGGAGCTGATGGTGCCGATGGCGCGCAGGGCCCGGTCGGTTTGACAGGTCCTGCGGGTGCAGCCGGAGCGGATGGTGTGGACGGCGCGCAAGGGCCGATGGGTTTGACAGGTCCCGCTGGTGCTGCTGGCGCCGATGGTGTGGATGGCGCGCAGGGACCGATCGGCTTGACAGGTCCCGCGGGTGCTGCTGGCGCCGATGGTGCGCAAGGCCCGATGGGTTTGACGGGTCCCGCTGGCGCTGATGGTGCGGACGGTGCGCAAGGCCCGATCGGCTTGACAGGTCCCGCGGGTGCTGCTGGCGCCGATGGTGTGGACGGCGCTCAAGGCCCGGTGGGCTTGACGGGCCCCGCGGGTGCGGCCGGAGCTGATGGTGTGGACGGTGCGCAAGGCCCGGTCGGTTTGACAGGTCCCGCGGGTGCAGCCGGAGCTGATGGTGTGGACGGCGCGCAAGGCCCGATGGGTCTGACAGGTCCCGCAGGACCTGCTGGCGCCGATGGTGTGGACGGTGCGCAGGGCCCGATCGGCTTGACAGGTCCCGCGGGTGCTGCTGGTGCCGATGGTGCGCAAGGCCCGATGGGTTTGACGGGTCCCGCGGGTGCAGCTGGCGCCGATGGTGTGGATGGCGCGCAAGGCCCGATCGGTCTGACGGGTCCCGCGGGTGCAGCCGGCGCTGATGGTGCCGACGGTGCGCAAGGCCCGACGGGTTTGACGGGTCCCGCTGGCGCCGATGGTGCGGACGGTGCGCAAGGCCCGGTGGGCTTGACGGGCCCCGCGGGTGCAGCCGGCGCCGATGGTGTGGACGGCGCGCAAGGCCCGATCGGCTTGACAGGTCCCGCTGGTGCTGCTGGCGCCGATGGTGTGGATGGCGCGCAGGGACCGATGGGTCTGACAGGTCCTGCTGGTGCCGATGGTTCGGATGGACCCCAAGGTCCGATCGGCATGACGGGCCCCGCTGGAGCAGACGGCCTGGACGGCGCGCAGGGCCCCGCAGGCGCCGATGGCATGGATGGTGCTCAGGGTCCGGCTGGGCCGGCTGGCGTGTCGTTCGTGCGCACGGCCTTGGTCGTCGGTGACGGGTCGGACGCGGCCAACGGGCTCGCGCTGCTGAGCGCACTCAGTGGGATCACCGCGAGCGCGGCCGACCCCTGGGTGCTGAAGCTGGAGCCAGGCATCTACGACCTGGGCGGGGCGCAGCTCGTGCTGCAGCCCTTCATTGACCTGGAGGGTTCCGGGGAAACGGTGACGCGCATCAAGGGTTCCCGGAACCTGAGCGGCGTCGTGCTCGGGGCCAACGACTCACAGACGCGCCTTCTCACCATCGAAGGCGAGGGCCTGGGCACTCCGATTTGCTTCCAGGCGGCCAACACATCGCCGAGCCTGTCTCAGGTGACCCTGTTCGCCAACGCAACTGGTAGCGCGCGAGGTTTGCAGCACAGCGGGAATGCGTCTGTTGATCTCGACCGGGTCACGGTTGATGTCAGGGGTCCCTCCACTGTGTTCGGTATCTACGGAACACCAGGCTCGGGACTTGCTGCCGAGCTGCGGGTCCATGACTCCTCGGTCAAGGTGACCAATACCGGTGGCGGCCTGGCCAGCGGCATCCTCTACTCCGGCACAGGGCGGCAGGTCATCAGCGACAGCCGGATCGAGTCGATCTCCTCCTCCGCCAGTGGCGTCTATGGAGTGCGCCAGTTCAACGTGGCCGCGACGACCGAAATCTCGAACTCCCTGATCCTGTCGAGGCTTGTGGGGTTGAGCGACAACTTCGGTGGGACCATCAGGGCCTCCAACTGTCTCATCGACGCACCCACCGAGCTGGAGCAACTGGGAGGCGGCATCCTCTCCACCTTCGATTGTCTTGATGAGTTGGGGCAAGCGGTGGGAGACAACCGGGGCTGGTCTCGGACGGGCGCCATCGTCAGCCTCACCGATGTGGGCGACACCGTGGGCATCGGCACGGGAGCGCCGACGTTTACCCTCGAAGTGAATGGCACGGCGGGCAAGCCCGGTGGCGGCAGCTGGTCCAACTCGTCGGACCGGCGGCTGAAGAAGAACATCGCAGACATGGAGGGCGTGCTGGACCGTCTGCTGAAGCTGCGCGGTGTCACCTACGAGTACATTGATCCCGAGGCGATCCGGGAGCTGCCTGGGACGCGCCTGGGCATGATCGCCCAGGAGGTCGAAGAGGTGTTCCCCGATTGGGTGCACACCGCTGACGGCTACAAGCGGCTCACCTATCGTGGCTTCGAAGCGCTCACCGTGGAGGCCTTGCGCGAGCTGCGGCAGGAGAAGGACGATGAGATCGCCGAGCTGCAAGAGCAGTTGGACGCACTCACGCGCCGCCTCGACTCACTGCCGTGGGCGGGCGACACGCCCTGAGGCCTCAGAGCGACTGTCTGTCTGAGTAGCCCGTGTCCACGTGGTGCCAGGCGATGAACTCGTCCTCGCCGCGCTTCCAGCAGAGAAAGACCAGCTGGCCCTCGTGCACGTGGTACAGGTCGACCAGTCCGAGATGGACGTCTTTGACCACGGCGCCCGACTCGCCCAGGGTCTGCACCATGCCCCCGACGGTCTTCTCCAGTTCTTCGAGCTCGGTGACCAGGGCTCGCGCCTCGCCATGGTCAGGGCAGTCGCTGGCGTGCAGGCCGGTGCCCCAGATCATCTCGAGGGCGTTGAGCTTGATCTTGGCCAGGCGCAGTTTCTCACGGTGTTCATCGATCTCGTCGAAGGCCTGCTCGAGAGTGGGCACGATCTCGTTGGCTTCGTCGATGGTGAAGACGCGGGGGCCAGCCATGGTGGGCTCGTCGGTGAGGAGAGAGAGGGTGGGGCGGCGGAGCGATCGGGCTCACCGTATGCCGCCGGAGAGGCTCCCGTCCAGGGCCGAGCTTTTCGGGGGTCGTGGCCCTGACGCATACTGGGCTCACCATGACTGCCAGCCTCCGTCCCACATCTTCTGCGAGCGCTCTGCACAGGCGGGCTCTCGTCCTCGATGCCCACGCGGACACGCTCACCGAGATGACGGATCGGGGCTACGACCTCGACCAGGGCCTGCCAGGGACTCACCTCGACCTGCCTCGCTGCGCTGGCGGTGCTCTGGATGCCCAGGTGTTCACCTGCTTCGTCCACCCTCGCTATGTGCCCGACCGGGCCGCCGACCGGGTGCGGGCCATGTTGGACACCATGGACCGGCAACTGGCGCTCTTTCCTGACCGCCTGGCCCTTTGCCGCGGGCCTGGCGAGATCGTGGCGGCTCGGGAAGCCGGGCGCCTGGCGGCGCTGCTGGGCATCGAGGGAGGCCACGCCATCGAGAACAGCCTGGACGTGCTGCGGGAGTTCCACGGGCGGGGCGTGCGCACCATGACCCTGACCTGGAACAACAGCAACGACTGGGCCGACGGCTGCGGCGATCACGGCCCCCACGGAGGGCTCACCGACTTCGGCCGTGAGGTGGTCGCCGCCATGGAAGAGCTGGACATGGTGGTGGACATCTCCCACGTGGCCCCGTCGACGTTCGACGATGTGCTGGCTGTCGCCCGTCGCCCGCTCATCGCCAGCCACTCCTGCGCCCGGGTGCTGCGCGATCATCCGCGCAATCTCCACGACCATCAGCTGCGGGCCCTGGCCGAGCAGGGCGGGGTGGCCTGCGTGAACTTCTACTCGGGCTTCCTGGTCCGCGAGGGCCCGTGCGCCTTGGAGCATGTGCTCGATCACGTGATGCACTTCGCGTCCGTGGCGGGCGTCGAGCACGTGGGCCTGGGCTCTGATTTCGATGGCATCCCCAGCGCGCCCGACGGGCTGGCCGACGTGAGCGAGTTGCCCCGGCTCACCGCAGGCCTGCTCGAACGAGGGCTCGACGAGAGTGAGATCACAGCGGTCCTGGGCGGCAACTTGCTCAGGATCTTCGATGGCGCGATCCCTGCGGCACAATCCGCAAAACATGTGACGGATCACCCCACTGGTCACCCCACTGCCAATCCTGGAGCAGGCCCGACGTGAGTCCCGATCAAGAGAGCCTTCGTTCTACAGCGCACGCGCAACATGGCGAACCCGAAGGCCTGGTGTTGCTCAAGCGCTCGGGTGTCCGTCGCCTGTCCACCGGCCACCCCTGGATCTACCCTGATCACATCGAAGGGGGGGAGGCCGATGACGGTGAGGTGGTGCGCCTGGAAGGGCCGGCGGGGACACCCCGGGGGACGGCGGTGCTCAACAGCGAGTCCCGTCTGCCGCTGCGGGTCCTGTCCCGTGATGCGAGCTGGAAGGGCGGGGAGGACTTCTGGCAGGAGCGCCTCGATCAGGCCATCGCCCTGCGCGCGGAGAGCCTGGCGCCCGGGGCTGAAGCCTGTCGCTGGGTGCACGCAGAAGCCGACGGTCTGCCGGGCCTGGTCATCGACCGGTTGGGTGATGTGGCCGTGCTTCAGGCGGGCTGTCTCTGGGCCGACAGTGTGGCCACCGACGTCGCGGCGAGGCTGGTCGAGCGCCATGGCATGAGCGGAGTGCTGGCCCGGAACGACGGCGCGTTCCGTCGTCCCGAAGGTCTCCCCGAAGGCGTGCAGCTACTGGCGGGCGAGGTGCCCGAGTCGCTGCAGGTGCGCTGCGGTGAGTTGATTCGGAGGGTCGATCCGTGGCGCGGACAGAAGACGGGGCTCTACCTCGATCAGCGAGAGAACCACGTCTGGGCGGCGCAGGTCTTGCCCGTGGGTGAGTGTCTCGACGGCTTCTGCAACGACGGTCCCTTCGCCTTGCACCTGGCCGCGGCGGGCAGCCACGTGTTGGCCCTCGACAGCAGCGCCCCGGCGCTCGAACAGGCCCGCGCCAACGCCGAGCTCAACGGCTTGAGCGACAAGCTCACCACCGAGCGGGTCAACGTCTTCGAGGGGCTGCGCGACATGGTCTCAGCGGGACGGTCCTTCGATGGCATGGTTCTCGACCCGCCAGCTCTGGCCAAGAAGAAGAACCAGATCCCCTCGGCGTTGCGAGCCTACAAAGAGCTGGCCCTGCGTGGTCTGCGCCTGCTCCGCGGTGGTGGGCGGCTGATCGTCTGCTCCTGCTCCTATCACGTGAGCCAGCACGACTTTCTCGGCGCACTACGAGACGCCGCTGCCGACGCCCGGCGAGAGGTGGACGTGTTGGAGGTGCGCGGCGCCGCTCGCTGTCACCCGGCGCGCATCACCTTCCCTGAGTCGGCGTACCTGAAGGTGGTGCTGCTGCAAGCGCGAGGGGTGTGACCGTGGCCCCCAGCCAGTGGGCGATGTTGTTCATGGTGCTCGCCGCGTTGGTCTGGTCTGGCATCGAGCCCCTGGAGCGTGCTGTCTGGTGGATGGAAGTGGCGCCGGTGATTCTCGGTGTGGGTGCCCTGGCGATCTGCTGGCGGCGCTTTCCCTGGACGCCCATCTCTTGCCTGCTCATCGCTCTCTTCGGCGTCATCCTCTGCGTGGGCGGCCATTACACCTACGCCGAGGTGCCCCTGGGTCGTTGGGCTGCGCAGACCTTCGATCTGTCCCGCAATCATTACGACCGCCTGGGCCACTTCTTTCAGGGCGTGGTGCCAGCGATCATGGGGCGCGAGCTGCTCTTGCGTTGCACGCCGTTGCGCCAGGGCAAGGCCATGTTCTGGGTGGTGGCCTCCATCGCCTTGGCCATCAGCGCGTCTTACGAGCTCGCCGAGTGGTGGACCGCCCTGCTCGTCGACCCCGATGCAGGCACGGCGTTCCTGGGCAGCCAAGGCGACGTGTGGGATGCCCAATGGGACATGGCCCTGGCGCTGTCAGGAGCGTTGTTGACCCAGCTTGCCCTGGGTCGCTTGCATGATCGACAGTTGCAGCGGCTGGGCCTGGCGGCGAGCGCCTGAGGCTGCGTTGGGCCGAGCTCCCCTGCAGGGAGCAGCGCCCGGAGTTCCTGGCCGTCAGACCCCGAACCACGGCAGCAGGATCGACTCGTTTCGCGTGTAGGACTCAGTGCCACCATGGACAAGAGTGGTCTGTCCGCACCTTTCGCCAGCCTGGTCGCGCCAGTAGCGGAGGCCTGAAAAGAAATCGCTGCCCACCGTCTGCCCTGACTTCGCCTCGACCGCTGTGAGCTTGTTGGCGGCTTCGAGGATGAAATCGACCTCGTGCCCGTCGGAACTGCGCCAGAACCAGACGTCAGCGGCACGCCCGGAGTGCAGAGCAGATTTCACCAGCTCGGCCAGCACGTAGGCTTCGAACACAGCGCCGCGGCTGGCGTGGACCTGCAGTTCGTCAGCACCTCGAATGCCGAGCAGGTAGCACAGCAGCCCCGTGTCCAAGAAGTAGAGCTTGGGGCGTTTGACGAGCCGCTTGCCGAAGTTCCCGTGATGGGGGCGCAGCATGAAGATGATGAAGCTGGCTTCCAGGACCGAGAGCCAACGGGTCACCGTCGTGCGGGCTACGCCGCAGTCGGCGGCGAGGCCGCTCACATCCAGGATCTGACCGTTGCGCCCTGCGCAGAGTCGCACGAAGCGGTGAAATGTCTCCAAATCACGTATGCTGACAAGCTCGCGAACATCTCGCTCAACGTACGTTTGGTAGTAGGACGCCAGCCAGGTTTGCGGGTCATGCCCCCGGTCATGAATGACTGGGTAGAACTCTTGCAGCAAGGTGGGGATCAACCCAGGCGAGGGAGGATCGCGCTGGGTGACCGAGGTCCCTTCGGTGAGGTCTGGCCGGAGAGGCCAGCCGTGGAGTTCGGCGAGTGAGAGGGGCAGTAGGTGATGGACGGCGCAGCGACCAGCGAGGGTCTGGCTCACCT
>Ga0114933_10003299_pt1 | contig 15853 bp, 11 predicted proteins | sample 4SBtaG_FD_89691 | JGI IMG/M metagenome (GOLD analysis project Ga0114933, IMG submission 89691) | Deep subsurface microbial communities from Kolumbo volcano to uncover new lineages of life (NeLLi) - 4SBTROV12_W25 metaG | ecosystem: Environmental > Aquatic > Marine > Volcanic | place: Kolumbo... | reverse complement strand
GAACCGGCCTGAGGTTCAGTCAAACAAAAACAACCAAGAACCTCTCCCTTTGCTAAAGGTTTAAGGATACTTAACTTTTGTTCTTCAGTTCCAAAGTTTTCAATACCGGAACACACTAAACTGTTATTTACACTCATTGCAGTAGATGTACCAACATCACCTGCTGCAATTTCCTCCAGAGCAATAGCGTAAGAAATAGTATCAGCATTTGAGCCTCCCCATTTGTCTGATACTGACATTCCCATAAGCCCTAGTTGCCCCATACGAGCATAAATATCTTCCGGAAAATCAGCGCCTTCATCCCATGAAGAAGCAAAGGGGGTTAACTCGTTACGAGCAAAGTCTCTAGCCATATCTCTTATTAATTTATGTTCTTGATTCAAAAATTGTTGATCACTACTCATTCAAATGCCTTTATAACTATATATGTTTATCAATGAATTAAAAATATATCTTAATGTATTCTCTCAACAGCTATTGCAGTTGCTTCTCCTCCCCCGATACAAAGAGCAGCTATTCCTTTACTCATGTTATTTTTCTTAAGTGCGGCTAAAAGGGTAACAATTATCCTAGCTCCAGAAGCTCCGACTGGATGACCTAAGGCACAGGCACCACCATGTATATTTACCTTTTCATGGGGTATATCTAAATCTCTCATTGCGGCCATTGTTACTACTGCAAAGGCTTCATTAATTTCAAATAAATCAACATCATCCTTTAACCATTCTATTTTTTGTAAAAGTTTCTCTATTGCAGGGGATGGGGCTGTAGTAAACCAAGCTGGTTCATGTGCAAATGTAGAATGCCCTCTAATTACTGCTAATGGATTCAGCGAACGTCTCTTTGATTCTGATAACGTCATTAAAACTAATGCAGCACCACCATCTGATATTGAACTAGAGTTAGCTGCAGTAACAGAGCCATCTTTTGCAAAAGCAGGTCTAAGCTGTTTGATTTTTTCAATGTCGGCCTTCAAGGGTTGTTCATCTGTAGTAATAACTTTGTCACCCTTTCTAGTTTTGGCTATAACCGGGGTAATTTCTGAGACAAATGAACCGTCCTCAATAGCAGCCTTTGCTCGATTTAAAGATGTAATAGCAAAATCATCCTGTTGTTCTCTAGTAAACTGATATTTTTTAGCAGTTTCTTCTGCAAAAACCCCCATTAAAGTGCCCTTATCATATGCATCTTCTAAACCGTCTACAAACATATGATCTTTTATTTGACCATGCCCCATGCGATACCCTTCTCTTGCTCTATCTAATAAATAAGGCGCACGCGTCATACTTTCCATCCCACCTGCAACCATAACTTTATTAGTTCCTGCAGCGATAAGATCAGCTGCAAACATAGTAGCTTTCATACCTGAGCCACACATCTTATTAATTGTTGTACAACCTACCGTGTTAGGAATTCCAGCACCTAAAGACGCTTGTCTTGCTGGTGCCTGTCCTTGCCCAGCAGAAAGAATATTTCCCATTATTACTTCATCAATATCTTCTGCTGATATGTTTGCACCTTCCAAAGCATGGCGAATTGCTGCTCCTCCAAGATCTGAAGCTGAGATATCCTTTAAATTCCCCTGAAATCCGCCCATAGGAGTTCGTGACATACCAACAATTACAACTGGATCCTGGCTCATAGTATCTTCTCCATATTTCAAAAGTTTGAATTTATTTTTGTAAACTAAATTTATAACTTAAATTTAATTGAGAATTTTCAGCATATAGACTTATATTAATTTTTTTCTAACCTTAAGTCATAATAATATTTATACTTCTGTGAAAATCTCCCTACCAATTAACCAACGTCTAATTTCACTAGTACCTGCTCCTATTTCGTATAACTTAGCATCACGCAAAAGGCGTCCAGTTTGATATTCATTAATATACCCATTACCTCCTAAACATTGTATAGCCTGTGAAGCCATCCAGGTAGCTCTCTCTGATGCAAATAGTATAGCACCTGCAGCATCTTTGCGTGTGGTTTCACCTCGATCACAAGACTGCGCAACTGCATATACATAAGACCTTGCGGCACTAAGAATAGTGTACATATCTGCTATCTTACCCTCCATTAACTGAAATTCGCCTATAGCCTTACCAAATTGCCTCCGTTCGCGAATATAAGGAGTAACAATATCCATACAGGATTGCATAATCCCAAGTGGACCTGCTGCTAAAACAGCTCGTTCATAATCTAATCCACTCATTAAAACACTGACACCCTCATTAACCTTACCAAGCACATTCTCAGTAGGAACCTCACAATCTTCAAAAACTAGCTCACAGGTGTTAGAACCCCGCATACCTAACTTATCGAGTTTTTGTGAGGTGGAAAAGCCCTTCATGCCTTTTTCTATAATAAAGGCAGTTATTCCATTCTTACCCATATCCAAATCTGTCTTAACATAAACAACTAATACATCTGCATCGAGACCATTTGTTATCCACATTTTGGTGCCATTTATTATATAAGAGTCAGTTTTCTTCTCCGCATGTGCATTCATGGAAACAACATCTGAACCTGCACCCGTTTCACTCATAGCAAGAGCTCCGACATGCTCACCATTAATCAGTTTTTCTAGGAAGCGGTTTTTCTGATCTAAGTTACCATTTCTTCTTATTTGATTTACGCAAAGGTTAGAGTGAGCGCCATAAGATAAACCCACTGATGCAGAAGCACGGCTAATCTCCTCCATAACTATTACATGCTGAAGGTATCCTAAACCTGTTCCACCATCTTCAGGTTCTACTGTGATACCTAAAAGACCTAAATCTCCCATTTTAGGCCATAGATCTCTTGGAAACTTATCTGATTTATCAATATCTGCAGCTCTGGGGGCAATCTCATTTTGAGCAAAGGCCTCTACTGTAGCTCTTATTGATTCAGTAATTTCATCAAACCCAAAACCAAGTCTAATCGGTGTGTGGTTAAGCATATAAATATTCTCCTTAAGCATTGCCATAACCCTACTAATAGGAATGTATATAATGCTCAGTCAATCAAATCTCATAGACTTAAATAATATTATAACAAAAATAATGCTCCTAAGCCCAAGAATGCTAGGAAACCTACAACATCAGTGACAGTGGTAAGTAAAACACCAGCTGCAGTTGCAGGATCAATTCGTAATCTCCAGAGAATAACTGGAATCACTAGACCAAAAAGACCTGCTGTTATCATGTTGATAATCATTGCACCACCTATAACTAAACCAAGTGGATAGTCTTTATACCAGAGTGCTGCTGCACCACCTGCAAGAATAGCGAAAATACCTCCATTTGCCAGAGCAACAAGAAGCTCTTTACCTAAAACTCTTCCTAAATTTCCCATGTTTAAATCGCGAGTTGCAATAGCACGAACTGCAACTGTCATAGTTTGTGTGCCTGCATTTCCACCCATAGATGCTACAATCGGCATTAGGACTGCTAATGCAACCATTTTTTCAAGAGACCCATCAAATTGGTAAATAACAATAGATGCTAAAATTGCAGTTCCAAGATTTACTAATAGCCATGTAACCCGTCCCCACATAGTTTCTAAAGTTGCACGGTAAATATCTGTTTCAGCTACTCCTGAAAGCCTTAGAAGATCTTCCTCTGCTTCATCCTGTATAACATCGACTACATCATCAACAGTAACAACACCAATCAAACTACCATCAGTTCCAACTACTGGAGCTGAGACTAAGTCATACTGCTCAAATACATAACCAACTTCCTCTTGGTCCGTTAGCACCGGTATTGTTTTAATATCTGTTCGCATTAAATCACTCAAAGTTTCTGGTCTCCTTGCACGAAGCAGTTTGTCTAGGCGAACAGAACCAATAGGTTCTTGCATTGCATTTACTACTATAACCTCATAAAAATCATCTGGTAGGCTGACTTCATCTCGCATGTGATCAATTGTTTTTCCAACTGTCCAGTTGGCAGGTAGGGCTAAAACATCTCGTTGCATTAGACGACCAGCACTATTTTCTGGAAACGTTAAACTCTCTTCAACTGCAGCTCGTTCCTCTTGAGGGATTGCGTCAAGAACTTCTCTCTGCCTAGGAAGCCCTAAGTCCTCTAAAACAGAAACGGCATCATCAACCTCAAGAGAAGTAATCGCATCTACAACTTTACTAGTATCTAGATCCTCAAGAAGGTCATCTCTAACATCATCTTCTATGTTAGCTAACACATCACCGGTAAAAAGCTCTCCAGCAGCAATAATTAATTTATGTCTATTAGCGTGAGGGAAGCGCTCTATTAAATCTGCGATGTCGGCTTTATGAAGTGGGGTCAAAGAATCCCTTACACTAGAAAAGTCTCCTCTTTCCAGTGCTTTAGCAACACGCCTAACTAGATCAGAATCTAGAGTATATAAACCATTTTCAGATAATGGTACTGCCCGAGACCAATCTCGATCAGCGTCTTCTCTTTTACTAACCATTATGACTACCTTTAGATAAAGACCTAGTGACCTAAACTCTATTATGTTTTCACTTTTTCTTGAGTTTGTGACTCAACTACAGCTATTGCGGTCATATTTAAAACGCTGCGGACCGTTGCTGACCCATGCAAAACATGAGCAGGGGCTGCTAAGCCAAGAAGAATAGGTCCGACAGAAGTTCCATTAGCTAAACCCTTAACCATATTATAGGCAATATTGGCAGCAGTAAGATTTGGCATCACAAGAGTATTAGCTTGACCAGACAACCGTGAATTAGGATAAATTTCCTGGCGAACCTCTTCTCTTAATGCAGTATCGGCATGCATCTCACCATCCACCTCAAGACTAGGTGCTGAAAGATGCAACAATCGCACAGCTTCACGCATTTTTACAGAAGATTCAAACTCATTACTACCAAAGTTAGAACCAGATAAAAGTGCAATTTTAGGCTCAATTCCAAAATGACCAACTTGCTCAGCTGCTAACAAAGCTGATTGACAAATTTCTTCCGGATTGGGTTCCTCCATTACATGGGTATCAGTTATAAAAAATACACCTTTATCAAGAATCAATACTTGCATTGCCGCCGCAGTATTAACATCTTCTCTAAGCCCAATAACTTCTAGAACATGTATTAGCTCAGGACGAAATAAACTAACTGGTCCAGCTATCATTGCATCAGCATCTTTTTGTCGAACCATCATTGCTGCTATCGCTGTGTTTTGAGTCCGCATAATTATTCTTGAAGTTTGGGGGGCTGCTCCTGCTCGCCCCATTAACCTGTGATATGAAGCTGCATAATCATTATAGTTTTTGTAACTTGCCGGGTCCACTACCTCCACCTCGTCTCCGACTCGAATTCTAAGTCCTAGACTCTCTATTTTTTCCTGAATTCTAAATGGGCGTCCAACCAAAATTGGATTAGCAATTTTTTCATCTACAGCTTGTTGAGCTGCTTGTAAAACCCTATCATCTTCACCAATGGCATATACAACTCTTCTTGGTGCAGTTTTTGCCTTTAAAAAAACATCCTTCATTAAACTACCCGAACGAAAGACTTGACCTTCAAGCATAGCCCTGTATGCATCAAGATCAGGTATTGGTCTTTCAGCAACACCACTTTGCATTGCGGCTCGGGCAACTTCTACAGGTACGGAGGAAATAAGTCTTGGATCAAAAGGACGTGGAATAATATAATCTGGACCAAACCTACTATGCTCACCATAAGCCTGTGCGACAATATCCGATGATTCGGCTTTAGCAAGGTTTGCTATCGCCTTAACACAAGCCAACTTCATCTCTAGATTGATCTCACGAGCACCACAATCTAAAGCACCTCTAAAAATAAACGGAAAGCAAAGCACATTGTTTACTTGATTAGGATAATCTGAGCGACCTGTAGCAATGATAGCATCTGATCTCACCTCTTTAACTAACTCTGGAAGAATCTCTGGGTCAGGATTAGCTAAGGCTAATATTAATGGACTTTTTGCCATATCGGTTACCATCTTAGAAGTCAAAACCCCAGGACCAGAGAGCCCAAGAAATACATCTGCCTTCGCTATAATTTCGCTAAGATTACGATCTCCTCCATCTACGGCAAAATTAAGCTTCTCCTGATTTAAGTCATTTCTGCCTTTATGTATTAATCCCTTACTATCAAAAACATAAATATTGTTCTTATTGACCCCTAAGTTTAAAAGTAACTCTAGACAAGCTATAGCTGAGGCGCCCGCGCCAGAACAGACAATCTTTGTTGAATTAATCCTTTTATCAACTATATCAACTGCATTTGATACTGCGGCAGCAACACAAATTGCTGTCCCATGCTGGTCATCATGAAAAACAGGAATATCAAGCTTTTCCTGAAGCCTTCTCTCTATCTCAAAACATTCAGGTGCTTTAATATCTTCTAAATTAATACCACCAAAGGTTGGGGCCAAACGAATGATTGTTTCGACTAAATCATCAACATTATTCTCATCAATTTCAATATCAAAAACATCTATATTAGCAAATTTTTTAAACAGTACAGCCTTTCCTTCCATAACTGGCTTAGCCGCTAAAGCCCCTATTGCTCCAAGCCCTAAAACTGCACTGCCATTACTAATAACAGCTACCATATTTCCTTTTGCTGTATAATCATATACAGATGCAGGGTTGTCTTTTATCTCGTTACAAGCATGGGCTACACCTGGAGAGTAAGCTAAAGATAGGTCTCTTTGAGTTAGCAAGGGTTTTGTTGGCTGAATTGCCAACTTACCTGGAGGTGACTGTCTATGGAATTTTAACGCGGCATCTCGAAGGTTATCAGGCATAATAATACTCTATCTAATTCAAGAAAACTTAATATCAGAACTTACAATACCCAGGTAAACACTTAAAGGCCACTACTCCAAACTTAGAATCAAGAACTTAAATAATGGAAAAATACATCTAGAAGAAAACCTTCTTTAGTAAGTATCCTATTCAACATTCTTTTTTGCTACTGCACGAACATTTTTTGCGATGGCCGGTGCTACCGTTCGATCCAAAGGATGAGGTAATATCATTGTATCTGACACATTATCTACCGCTGCAGACAAAGCTAAAGCGGCAGCTATTTTCATATCTCCACTTATTATGGGAGAACGCGCATCAAGGGCACCACGAAAGATTCCGGGAAAAACTAAAACGTTATTTACCTGATTAGGAAAGTCACTACGCCCTGTACCAACAATTGCTGCTCCGCCTTTTAATGCTTCATGTGGCATAATTTCTGGAGTAGGATTTGCCATTGCTAATATTATTGGATCTGGTGCCATTCTCTCAACATCTATAGCTGATATGATATTCCCTTTTGACACCCCAATAAATGCATTAGCTCCCTCAATTACTTTTGTTAAGGTACCCGAATTATCTTCTTTGTTAGTGAACTGCAATAATTCCTGCTTAGCGGCATTTAAATCATTACGTTTACTAGAAATTGCCCCCTTTGAGTCACAAATCACAACATCTCCAACAGGAGATATAAGCGATGAATTAATATCCTGTCCGCTAATCAACTTTGCAATTGCTGTACCGGCAGCACCTGCTCCATTTATAACAACCTTCAAATCACTAAGTTTCCGTCCTATTACTTTGCATGAATTTATTAAGGCAGCCAAAAGTACTATGGCTGTGCCATGTTGATCGTCATGAAATACGGGTATACCAATATCTTGGAGTGCATTCTCGATTTCAAAACAGCGGGGTGCAGATATATCCTCCAAATTTATACCTCCAAAAACTGGGGCAATATTACGGCAGGTTTCTATAATTTTTTCTGGGTCCTTGGTATCCAGGCAAATTGGCCAAGAATCAATTTTAGCAAACTCCCTAAATAATAAAGCCTTACCTTCCATAACTGGCAGGGCTCCTAACGGTCCTATATCTCCAAGACCTAAAACTGCTGAACCATCCGATACTACAGCAACTGAGTTTCCCTTAATAGTTAGCTTATAAGCAGCATCGGGATCATTTGCTATTATTTCACATGGTCTCGCAACCCCTGGGGTGTAGGCTAAAGATAGATCATTTCTATTAGCAATAGTTAGTTTATTATGCACACTAATTTTTCCACGTAATTGTTCATGCATAATTAATGATCGTTCAAAATAATCAGACATTTCTTACCTCTGGAGACTAATTTTACAAACAGTTTTATCTTTCTTAACCTTATATAATACAGACTTTATTTAATAATCACATAAACTAACCTACATATATGTTAGAAAAGTCTAAATGTAGTTAATGTTAAGTATTGGAAGAAAATTATAGTGATTGAATGGAAAATATCACATGAGCCTGTAAATTACGAAGAGGCAGTTCGGGTCATGGAAGAAAGAGTTCATGAAATCCGGCTAGGAAGAGCTCAAGAACAAGTCTGGTTTTTAGAGCACCCCTCACTCTATACAGCAGGAACAAGTGCCAAGAAACAGGACCTTATTAAACCAGATGAACTCCCAGTACATAAAACAGGTCGGGGCGGCTCATATACTTATCATGGTCCCGGTCAGCGTATTGCATATGTGATGCTGGATCTTACAAAAAGAAAACATGAAGAGAATATTGATCTTCATAAATACATTGATAGTCTCGAGAATTGGCTTATAGCTACATTAAAGAATTTTGATATAATTGGGAAAAAAAGAAAAAACAGAGTAGGCATTTGGGTTAATACCCCAAAAGGAAATGAAGCAAAAATTGCAGCTATAGGTATAAGGGTTAGGCGTTGGGTAACTTTTCATGGAATATCCATAAACAACAATCCTAATCTCCAATATTTTAATGGCATTATTCCATGTGGAATAAGAAATTTTGGGGTAACTTCTCTTGCTGAACTCGGAATAAATGTCAGTATGGATGAAATAGACCAAGTTCTTACTAAGGAATTTTCATATTATTTCATGAATAATTAACTCCATAGAAAAGAGCTTATCCAAGATATTTGTATAACTTTCACGTGTTTTCTAAATAGACTATGTAAATTCAATAATTATATCGTCAACAGCGATATTATCTCCATCTTTGAAAAATACCTTGCTAATTTTACTATCTCTTTCTGCTCGCAATATATTCTCCATCTTCATAGCATCTATCACCGCAAGAGTTTGTCCTGCTTTTACATTTTCACCCTCGGAAACTGGAATAGAAACTATAAGTCCAGGCATTGGAGAAACTAACTTTTTGGAAAGATCCGGCGGTTTTTTCTCTGGCATACGTTCCATAAGCTCTGCTGCACGAGCAGTTCTAACTTTTACAGGAGCTACAACAGCACCCCAACATAAACTAAAACTTAGGTTTTTTTGCCATACCTGAGCTGTGATTGGTTTTTGATCAATTTTAGCATGGATCAGCCTTTCATGAGGTAACCACGACGTTTCAACTGAACTAGATGGTTTATGTTTACTCCATTTAATTTGTATATTTCTATTACGCTCATAGAATATTGTAATAGGATAACTTCCTCCTCCAACATAAACTACGAAATCAATTGCTGTATCAAAGTCAAATGAAGATATCTTATTTGCATTAAGAGTTATTGATGTAATAGCCCCGGATAAAGGTAATATTACAGACAAGTTTTCATCAATAGCCTCTAACCCAGAAAATCCTTCAGGAAATTCCTCGTCCATAAAAGCTGTAGTTATATTACCATCCAAGAATCGGGGATGGCTAACTATCGCTGAGAGCAAACTAAGGTTGTGTGAAATGCCTGAAATCCTATAAGAATTAAGTGCATCTAACATAGTGTTTATAGCTGCTTCGCGATTATCACCATATGTGATGAGCTTAGAAATCATAGGATCATAAAACATTGATATTTCAGAACCCTCATATACCCCTGTATCCAGACGGACTGTTGGACCACAGTCCGGCGGTTCATGTCGAACTAAGCGTCCAACAGATGGAACAAAACCACGACTAGGGTCTTCTGCATAAACTCTTGATTCTATAGCCCAACCATTCATAGCAATATCTGATTGTTTAAATTGCAGCGGTTGCCCATCCGCAATTAAAATTTGCTGCTCTACAAGGTCTAAGCCAGTTATGAACTCAGTAACTGGATGTTCAACCTGAAGACGAGTATTCATTTCAAGAAAAAAGAATTCTTTTTTCTCATTAACTACAAATTCAACAGTACCAGCAGATTTATAATTTACAGCTTTAGCAAGAGTACATGCTTGTTCCCCCATCATGAGCCTAGTATTATCATCTAAAAACGAACTAGGAGCTTCCTCAATTATTTTTTGGTGTCTACGCTGTATAGAGCACTCTCTTTCACCCAAATAAACTACGTTACCATGATTATCTGCTAAAATTTGTATTTCAATGTGGCGAGGCTGCTCAATAAATTTTTCAATAAACACTCTTCCGTCGCCAAATGATGACTTCGCCTCATTAATAGCCGACTGCAAACCTTCTAGAAGTTCAGGTTCTGAAAAAGCAAGCCGCATTCCTTTGCCTCCTCCTCCTGCAGCTGCCTTAACCATAACTGGATAGCCAATCTCACTAGCTACAGCTAGTGCCTGATCAGATTCTTTTAGCGCCTCAGTATGACCAGGAATGGTATTTACACCTGCTGCACTAGCAATCAATTTAGACTCAATTTTGTCTCCCATTGATGCAATAGAACTAGATGAAGGACCAATAAAAGTTATGTCTTTCCCTGATAGAGCCTCTGCAAATGCTGCATTTTCTGAGAGAAAGCCATAACCTGGATGTACAGCATCTGACTTTGACTCGATAGCAATCTCTATAATCCTCTCTATGCAGAGGTAACTATCTCTAGCTATAGCGGGTCCAACTAAATAAGCTTGATTTGCTAGCTTTACATGACGTGCTTCAGAGTCAGCCTCAGAGAATATAGCAATAGTCTCAATGCCGAGTTTATTTGCAGTTTCGATAACACGACAAGCTATCTCACCACGATTTGCAATTAAAATCCTTTCAAACATATTTTTTTTACCCTCGATTATAGAGGGATATTCCCATGTTTCTTCCAGGGATTATCCAATTTTTTGTTTTTTAGATTTTTGAAGGATCGAGCTATACGAAAACGCGTATTATGTGGGTGAATAATATCATCAATATACCCACGACGAGCAGCGACAAAGGGGTTTGCAAATTTTTGTCTATATTCTTCTGTATGGGTTTCTATGGCTTGAGAGTTATCTAGTGCATCACGGAAAATTATTTCAACTGCTCCCTTAGGTCCCATAACTGCAATCTCGGCTGTGGGCCATGCATAATTAACATCGCCACGTAAATGCTTTGATGCCATAACATCATATGCTCCACCATAAGCTTTACGAGTGATAACAGTGACCTTTGGGACGGTAGCTTCGGCATAAGCATATAAAAGCTTTGATCCATGCGTAATTATACCATTGTGTTCCTGATCAGTACCAGGAAGAAAACCAGGCACATCTACAAAAGTCAGAATTGGAATATTAAAGCAATCACAAAACCTCACAAAACGTGAGGCTTTACGAGAAGAATGAATATCTAAGCAGCCTGCTAATACTGTGGGTTGATTAGCTACCACTCCTACGGTTTCACCATTAATTCTACAAAACCCAGTGATTATATTTTTAGCAAAATTTTCTTTAAGTTCAAAAAAATCAGCATTATCAGCTATCTTTAATATAAGTTCTTTCATATCGTAAGGCTTTTGTGGATCTGAAGGCACCAAGCTATCAAGAGATGATTCACTGCGATCTATAGGGTCTGTACATGGTATTGTTTTAGGCTTTTCTTTATTTGATGATGGTAAAAATGAAATAAATCGGCGAATTTCATTCATAGCATCAACATCGTTACTTAGCGCTAGGTCTGCAACTCCAGTTTTTATAGTATGAGTTGAAGCCCCTCCTAGCTGTTCGTGGGTCACAGTTTCATGAGTCACAGTTTTGACAACATCTGGTCCAGTAACGAACATATAAGAGCTATCTTCAACCATAAATATAAAGTCAGTTATTGCCGGTGAATATACAGCACCTCCGGCACAAGGACCCATGACTAATGAAATTTGAGGGATTACGCCCGAGGCTAGAACATTTCTTTGAAAAACTTCTGCATAACCTCCAAGCGAGGCAACACCTTCATGAATTCGTGCTCCACCCGAATCATTAAGACCAATGACAGGAGCTCCAACTTTCATAGCTTGGTCCATAATCTTACATATTTTTTCAGCGTGGGCTTCAGATAAAGAACCTCCAAAAACCGTAAAGTCTTGACTAAAGACATAAACTAGACGTCCATTAATCTCACCATGCCCTGTTACTACACCGTCACCAGGCACTCTATTTTTATCCATGCCAAAATCTGCACACCGGTGTTCAACAAACATGTCAAATTCTTCAAAAGAACCGTCATCAACCAAGAGCTCTATTCGCTCACGTGCTGTTAATTTACCCTTTTTATGTTGTGCGGCAATTCGCTTTTCACCACCACCCTCTCGGGCAGCATTACGACTTCTCTCAAGTTGGCGAATTATGTCCTGCATAATAACTCCTAAGTCACACAATAGTTAACTAATTCAATAATAAAATTTCTATACGAATCATGGAAATAAGATAATACACGTTGGAACGAGTCTCCAAAACTTATATAAGGAAGACTAATTATACAGAAATAGCTTTAAAATACATCTCTGCAACAATAAACTCTTTTCTAATTTTTTCCCTTATAATGCTTGATTCAGAATCTTCCCCCCACCTTCCAATTTGCCAAGTCCTCTCCAGCTCTGAAAATTTAAAGGCTTCTTCTGCACATAGAAATTTCTCTGAAACAGCTAAACCAATGATAAATGATCCACTAGCTCTTACAGGTGCAATTAGACCAGACAAATTCCAATGATTATAGTTTGATATAATTTGCTTTACTAAAATTAAACTTTCTCTGGGTTGCTCAATAGCCATTGCATTAGTTGTTGTTGATAAAATAATACCAAATTGTTTTTCTGACCATAATAACAGAGGAGACCACATGTCTTCTTGCATTTTTGCCAGCTCAATTGGTTGATCAACTCTATAGCAAATAGTATCAGTTTTTGCATAACGTAATACTTCATTTTCGTAATGTTTGCGATTGCAAGAAACTTGATCAATTGCTGTATATACAACCTGCGTTAAAGGCATGGTTTCTGGTAATATATTTTCATTCTGTGATTTCCATTCCTCAGCAATAATTTTTGCTAAATTCAAAGTTGGTAATAATACCAAATTATTTGCAGGAGTTTTTAATGGCTTACCATCTAGGAATAAACCAAATATATTTTCTTGATTTATTTGGCTGTACGTTACTGAATTATAAAACTTACGCATATACGGACTCTATAAAATAATTAGACATTCTAATTTCTACCTATAAGTTTCTAACACTAGAGAAAGGGTCCTTATCAGGTTTTTGCTCAAAGCCAAAAATACTTCTTGCAACTTGAATATGTTTGGGTGGTGGAGCTTCTATGAAAAATTGCGTTTTGCCATTATTACTAAAAGACTTTGGTAATGTTATACTACGCGCGTGCAAATGAACCTGACGTGAGATTCCATTTATACCGGGATGTGCATCCGTTCCTCCGTACTTACCATCACCAAGTATTGGGCAACCGAGGACCTGAGAACAATGAGCTCTAAGCTGATGTGTTCTTCCAGTTTCTGGCTGCAATACAAGAAATGATACTCGTCTACCAGAGTTTTCTATAGTTCTAAAAAGTGTAGTAGCGCTCTTTCCAGAATTGCTAACTAACGTTTTTTCTCCTCCGGGGGCTAAAAGTTTTTCCAGAGGGGCTTCCATTCGACCTTCTGCTGGCTTTGGTACTCCCACCACTAAGGCCCAATATACCTTACGAATTTCTTTTCTTTGAAAAGCTTGGGCTAAATCAGCCGCTACATTTGGCTTTCGCGCTAAAACTAAGATACCGCTGGTATCTTTATCTAAGCGGTGCACCAGCTTAGGGCGATGCTGAGAGTCATATTTTAGTAAACCCAGCAACCTATCAAGATGAATAGATACCTTTTTTCCACCTTGCACTGCAAGACCTGGCGGTTTGTTTATTACTAAAATTCTATCATCTTTATATACTAATTGCTTTTGAATTTCTTCAGCAACTTTTAGTTCTTTATTAGATATAGCTCTATACTTAGACTGAACTTTATCAACTGAAATATCAGATAAAGAGGGAATTTTTATAGATTCTCCTGCAACAAGGCGATCATTATTCTTAGCTCTTTTTCCATTGAGACGGATTTGACCTTTGCGCAACATTTTTTGAAGATAGCTATGGCTTAGGCTTGGATAATGACGACTAAACCAACGGTCTAAACGAACGCCTTCATCATCAGAATTTATAATAATATTTCTTGTAAATGCTTGTTTTTTTTCTAACTCAGACATGTTTTATATATTTAATACTCAAATTATTCTTTATTTTTATTATTGCTTCTTTCAGTCCGTAACTCATCCCAAAGCTCTAATCTTTTTTGAATATCTGTTTCATATCCCCTAGCCACAGGGCGATAAAAATTTTTTCTTGTCATTTTTTCAGGAAAGTAATTCTGACCTGAAAATCCATACTTACTATTATGATCATATTCATAACCTTGACCATAGCCTTGTTCTCTCATCAAATCTGTGGGTGCATTAAGTATATGTTTAGGAGGCATTTGCGAGCCGTATTCCTTAGCGGCTTGAATAGCTTCTCCATAAGCTATATAGGCGGCATTAGATTTTGGCGCAGTAGCAAGATAAATTACAGATTGTGCAAGAGCTAATTCACCCTCGGGAGAACCCAGTCTATCATAAGCAGACCAAGCTGAGATGGTATGAGAAAGTGCATTTGGATCGGCTAACCCCACATCTTCAAACGAAAAACGAACTAAACGACGAGCAATAAAACGAGGGTCTTCACCTCCAACAAGCATTCTCGCAAGCCAGTATAGTCCTGCATCAACATCAGAACCACGTAGTGATTTGTGAAGTGCGCTGATTAGGTTGTAATGACTATCATGAGACTTATCATAAAGTGGTGCTCTACCCTCTATAATTTTAATTAACTCATCTGGGTGGATTTCCTCTTTACTTGGAATAGAAAAAATTACTTCTACAACATTGAGAAGATAGCGACCATCTCCATCAGACATCACTTTGAGCAAAGAACGAGCTTCAGGAGATAAGAGCAAATTCTTTCCCTTAAATTCTTCTGCACGACTCAGTAGTGACTCCAGTGAACTATCGTTAAGCCGATTGAGGGTTATAACCTGACATCTGGATAGAAGCGCATCGTTCAATTCAAAAGAGGGATTCTCTGTAGTTGCTCCAATCAATACTACTATCCCATCTTCTACAACAGGTAAAAATGCATCTTGTTGAATTTTATTAAATCTATGAATTTCATCCACAAATAAAACTGTTCTTTTACCTTGAGATGCACTTTTACGTGCCCCATCAAATTTTTTACGAAGATCAGTTAGTCCAGAAAAAACAGCGCTTAAAGACTCAAACTCGTAATTGGTATAATTTGCAATTAATCGAGCAATTGTAGTTTTCCCTGACCCCGGTGGACCCCATAAAATTGATGACATAATATGTTCACCAGATAAGAGGCGACCAATAGGTGCATTTGGACCCATCAAATGTTCTTGTCCCACTACCTCTTTAAGGGACTTAGGACGCATCTCGTCTGCCAAAGGCTTATGCCTAATAGTATCAAAAAGTGATTCAGGATGTCTTTTATCTACCATCCTAATAATTTACCTTTATTTGCCAAACAAAAGGCAGCCTTTAAGGGCTGCCTAATTTCTTGCTAAATTTCTGAGATATCATGCTGCTTCTTCAGGTGTCTCTGTATCATCTTCATTAATTTGTGGGGGACCTGAGTCCAAACCTTTTG